>JGI20155J14468_10003144_pt1 | contig 11677 bp, 9 predicted proteins | sample COG_05_FD_14468 | JGI IMG/M metagenome (IMG submission 14468)
TTACTGAGATTGCGTAAAAGCTATAGATTAACTACATTTGCAAAATCTTAATCACCTTAATTAACGATGAAAATTTCCAAAGAAGCTAATCCAGTATTGTCCTACAAAGATTTTGTTGATGAAGTCATCAATGATTATAAAATTGCTGTAACAAGTAGAGAGTGTAGTATTCTTGGAAGAAGAGAAGTTTTAACTGGAAAAGCTAAATTTGGAATTTTTGGAGATGGAAAAGAAGTTCCTCAACTTGCAATGGCTAAGTCTTTTAAAAATGGTGACTTTAGATCTGGATATTATAGAGATCAGACTTTTATGATGGCCATTGGAGAGTTAACACCTTTGGAGTTTTTTGCTGGATTATATGCACATACTGACTTAAATTATGATCCAATGAGTGCTGGAAGACAAATGGGTGGACATTTCACTACTCACAGTCTAGATAATCAGTATGAGTGGAAAGACTTAACTGCACAAAAAAATTCAAGTTCTGACATATCTCCCACAGCAAGTCAAATGCCTAGATTATTAGGTTTAGCTCAGGCTTCAAAAATATATAGACATCAAAAAGACTTTGATTCTAAAAAGTTTTCTAAAAATGGTAACGAAATTGCATGGGGAACTATTGGTAACGCTAGTACAAGTGAAGGTTTATTTTTTGAAACTATTAATGCTGCGGGAGTATTACAAGTTCCTATGATTACAAGTATTTGGGATGATGAATACGGAATATCTGTACATGCTAAACATCATACAACCAAGGAAAATATTTCTGAAATTCTAAAAGGATTTCAAAAAACAAACACAAAAGATGGATATGAGATAATGGAAGTTAAAGGTTGGGACTATGTTAACTTAATTAAAGTTTACGAAAAAGCTGAAAAAACTTGTAGAGAAAATCATATACCCATATTGATTCATGTTACTGACCTAACTCAACCTTTGGGTCATTCTACCTCTGGATCTCATGAAAGATATAAAGATACTGACCGTTTAAATTGGGAAAAGCAATTCGATTGCAATTCAAAAATGAGAGAGTGGATAATTTCAAATAATATTAGTTCAAATGATGAGTTACTAGAGATTGAAAAAACAATAAAAAAACAAGTTAAAGAAGACAAAGCAAAAGCTTGGAAAGCTATTATGTCGATAAACAAAAAAAACAGAGATGAATTATTAAATATAATACAAAGAATAGATGGTGAATTTATTTCTGTTAAAGTAAAAACATTAATCGATTCATTAATAAGCACTATTGAGCCTAATAAAAAAGATGTAATATCTACAGCAAGAAAAGTCATACATAACTTAAATAAAGTTGAATTAAATACAAAAAAAGAATTAATTAACTGGGTAAATTCAAATGATAACATTAATTACTCTGACTACAGTTCGCACCTTTATAGTGAATCAAAATATAGTCCTCTTAATATAAAGGAAGTAAAACCAAAATACAATCCTGATTGCAAGGAGGTTGATGCAAGAATTATTTTAAGAAATAATTTTGATAATATATTAGAAACAAATAAAAATGTGATCATATTTGGAGAAGACACTGGTAAAATTGGTGATGTAAATCAAGGTTTGGAAGGCTTGCAAGATAAATACGGAGAAGTTAGAGTATCGGACACTGGTATTCGCGAGGCTACGATAATTGGGCAAGGTATTGGACTTTCATTAAGAGGTTTAAGACCTATTGCTGAAATTCAATACCTAGATTACTTATTATATGCAATTCAAATCATGAGTGATGACTTGGCTACACTTCACTATAGAACTAAAGGAAAGCAGAAAGCTCCAATGATTATAAGAACTCGGGGACATAGATTAGAAGGGATTTGGCACTCAGGGTCACCTCTAGGGGGAATTGTTAATTTTTTAAGAGGTATCTACGTATTAGTTCCTAGAAATATGACTAAAGCAGCAGGGTTCTATAATACAATGTTAGATAGTGATCAGCCTTGCTTATTGATTGAATGTTTAAATGCATACAGAGTTAAGGAAAAAGAGCCATCAAATCTCTCTGAAATAAGGACTCCTATAGGTGAAGTTGAGATAATAAATCCTGGAAATGATATTACCGTTGTATCCTACGGATCTACTTTAAACTTAATTCAAGAGATAATCCATGAATTATCTGAATTCAATATCTCTATAGAGCTGATTGATGTACAAACTTTAATACCTTTTGATATCGAAAAAGGGATTTCTAAAAGTATTTCGAAAACAAATAGATTACTTATAATTGATGAAGATGTTCCTGGGGGTGGGACAGGTTTTATTTTAAGTCAATTGATCTCTGAACAAAATATATATAATTTTTTAGACAGTGAACCAAAAATATTATGTGCAAAAGATCACAGACCTGCTTACGGAACAGACGGAGATTATTTTTCAAAACCTTCAAAGGAAGACATTTTTGAAAAAATTTATGAGATGATGAATGAAGCAGATCCTCATCAATATCCAAAATTAATGTAACAGCTTAAAAATTAATTCTTTAAGGATATCTGAATTAGAAATGTTATTAGCTCCAAGTCCTTTAGATTTTAAATCAAATTCTCTTAAAATAGATATTTTAGATGAAATACTTTTCATAGAGTAATTTCTTGCAGCTGAAGAATAATCTTTAACAAAATATGGATTTACTTTTAATGCAGATGCTATAGACCTTCTGATTTATCAGAAAGACTATGATATATAAATAGCTTAATAAAAAAATCAAAAACTAAGGAAATAACCACAACTAAAGGATTTGACTTAGGATTTTTTGAGAAGTAATCAATAATTTTCATACATTTAAATAAATCCCTTTCTCCAATTGCTTTTCTTAATTCAAATACATTAAACTCTTTGGAGATACCGATATATTTTTCAATATCATCCTGAGTAATTGTCTTATTTTTTCCTTTTAAAACTATTAGCTTGTCTAATTCATTTACAATTTTATTAATTTCTGTCCCTAATAACTCCGTAATTAAAAAAGATGATTTTTTATCAATATTAAAATCGAAAGATTTTAAATAAGATAAGATCCAATCTTGAGCTTGATTTTCATATAATCTTTTACTTTCAAAAATTAAACCATTCTTTAGAATTGCTTTGTAAATGGCTTTTCTTTTATCTAAAGACTTGTGTTTAAAATTTAAAACTAGTATAGTTGAGGTTAACGGATTGTTTACGTAATTAATTAAATCATCTAAAGAGTTTCCTTCAGTATCTTTTTTGGATAGATCTTGAGCCTCTTTTACAATAACCAGTTTTCTTTCTGACATTACAGGGTATTGCTTTGATATTGAAATTATATCACTAATTAGTGTATCTTTTCCGTAAAGTATATTTAAATTAAAATCTTTCTCATGATCTTGGAGAGAATTATTTATAATTAATTTTGTCAAATAATCAATATAATATTCTTCTTCACCCATAAATAAATAAACAGGTGAATAAGTGTTATTTTTTATATCATTTTCTATTTGTTTAATTAAATTCATAAAAAAATACGAAATTTGTACTATGTTACAATTAGAGTTTCCAAATTATACATTTAAAATCAAAAACAATGGAAATGGTGACTATATTTTTGATGAAATTAGAAAAAAATATATTAAGCTAACTAAAGAAGAATGGGTTAGACAAAATTGTGTTAAATTTCTTATAAATGAAAAGAATTTTCCTAGTGTTTTAATTAATATTGAAAAAACAATAAAAATAAATAAGCTCAGTAAAAGATATGACATAGTTGTTTATAAACCAGATGGGGGAATCAAGTTATTGGTAGAATGTAAATCACCTGAAATTAAAATAAATCAAAAGACTTTTGATCAAATTGCTGTTTATAACATGAATTTAAAATCTGAACAACTAATGGTTACAAATGGTTTAGAACATTATTATTGTGAAATTAATTATGAAAATAAATGTTACACTTTTTTAAAGGATATTAAAACTAAATGAAATTAGCTATTGTTATATTAAATTGGAATGGGATAGAACTATTAAAAAAGTTTTTGAAGCCTCTGTTAACATACAATAATGAAAATGAAATCTATGTAATAGATAATAATTCTAGTGATGATTCAATAAATTATATTAAATCAAATTTTCCTACTATTAAAATCATTGAAAACCCTGAAAACTATGGTTATGCTAAGGGATACAATAAAGGTTTAAAGAAGATTAATGCTGATATTTTATGCTTATTAAATAATGATGTTGAGGTTACCCAAAATTGGATTAATCCCATAATGGATGAATTTAAGAATAATTCTACTACTGCTGCCATTCAACCCAAAATATTAAATTACAAAAACAAGGATTATTTTGATTATGCTGGTGCTGCAGGGGGGTTTATAGATTGCTTAGGTTATCCTTATTGTGATGGGCGTATTTATAATATAATAGAAAAAGATAACAAGCAATATGATTACAATAAAGACATATTCTGGGCTTCTGGAGCTTGTTTATTTATAAGAAAAGAAGTTTTCATAAATTTAAATGGTTTTGATGAGTCATNTTTCAACCATATGGAAGAGATTGATTTATGTTGGAGGATATTAAAAAGTGGATTTAAAATTAAGTATGTGTATAAATCCAAAGTATTTCATGTTGGTGGAGCTACTTTAGAATATAATAATCCAAAAAAAACATTTTATAATTTCAGAAATAGCCTTTTCACAATTACAAAGAATACAGAAAAAAACCTTTTTGTAAAGCTTTTCTTTAAAATGATAGTTGATGGATTAATTGGAATTTACTTTCTGTTAACATTTAAATTTCTACATCTTTTAGCAATAATCAAAGCGCACTTTGCGTTTTATGTGCAAATACCTAGATTGATTAAACAAAGACATCAAACAAATTCAAACTTAAATGATTTCGAATCTACTTTTTTAATCACAAAGTATTTTAAGTTAAAATTTGTTAAGTTTTTTAGTAATTAACTTTAGCTTTTTTTTACTTTTACATTATTAGTTTAATTTTTTTAAAAATATCAGATGAAAAAACCAATTTTATTAAGTTTATTAACTGTTTTAATTTTAAGTTCTTGTGTTACCAAAAAAGAATACACATCACTGGAAAATAAACATAGGAAAACTCAGGACTTATTGAACACAGCAACTGTAAAATTAAATGCTTGTATTGAAGAAAAAGCTTCAGCAGTTGCATTATCAACTGCCTATAAAGATCAAGTAGAAGACTTAAGAAGAACAACACGTGATTTAATGGTCAGCACTAAAGATTTAACAATATTGACTTCAAAAGGTGCTGATAATTTAGAAAGATCTCTTGAGAGCATGAAAGAAAAAGATTTAAAAATTTCAAGACTTCAAGATGCAGTAAATAAAAAAGACAGTGTAACCTTAGCTATTGTTACAAGTTTGAAGAAAGAAATTGGTATTAATGATCCGGATATTGAGGTTAATGTTGAAAAAGGAGTTGTATTTATATCTCTTTCTGATAAACTTCTATTTAAAAGTGGTAGCTATGTAGTGACAGAAAGAGCTAAAGAAATTCTTGCAAAAGTTGCTACCGTTGTTAATGCAAAACCAGATTTCGAATGTATGGTTGAGGGTCACACTGATAGCCAATCTTTCCAAAAGGGAGTTTTACTGGACAATTGGGATTTGAGTGTTAAAAGATCTACATCAATTGTACGTGTTTTAGAGACGCTAGATGTAAATCCTCAAAAATTAATTGCAGCTGGTAGAAGTTACCATGTCCCTCTAGTTGATAACGAAACTGCAGCAAATCGTTCTATAAACAGAAGAACAAGAATTGTAATTATGCCAAAAATTGATCAGTTTTATGACATGATAGAAAAAGAAATGAAAAATATGACTGAGTAATTTTTATTTATAATCAATAAAAAAAAGAGGTTTAACAATTGTTAAACCTCTTTTTTTATCCTATAATTTTAAGTTTTGCGAATCTTAATAATAATTTCTTTAATCCTCCATTTTCAAATTTAATTTCTGCCTTTATATCAGCTCCCCTTCCCTCAATATTTACAACTTCACCTTTTCCAAATCTAATATGCTCTACTAAATTGCCTACTACTAAATTACTGTCAAATAGATTGCTTTTATTTGAGTTTTCTTTAAGTTTCTTGAAATTACCCTTAGGTTTAGCAATAACCTTCTTAAATCTAAGCTTATTAAAGCTAGGTTCGTTGTTTGGCTTTGAACTAACTAAAGGTTTAAATTTGTTTTCATTAATTGATGTTAATATGTCTAAATAATCCTCATTAATTTCATCGATAAATCTACTAGGTTCAGAATCAGTTAATTTACCCCATCTATATCTAGAAAGAGCATATGATAAATAGGCTTTTTTTTCAGCTCTAGTTAATGCTACATAAAATAACCTTCTTTCTTCTTCTAAATCATTTCTTGAGTTTAAATTCATTGCACTTGGGAAAAGATTTTCTTCTAAACCAACAATATATACAATAGGAAATTCTAGCCCTTTGGCCAAGTGAATAGTCATTAGAGCTACTTTATTTGTGTCTTGGTCATCTTTATCTAAATCTGTAGCTAAAGCAATATCTTCCAAGAATTCGCTAATTGAACCAGTTGACTCAGGAATTTCTTTTTGAATTTCCACAAAATCTTTGATACCATTAAGCATCTCTTCAATATTTTGAATTTTTGCTTGATCTTCAATAGATGTTAAAGCACTATAAGTTTTAATAATTCCTGTATCGTTTACAACCTCATTAGTAATATCAAAAGCATTTTTAGTTTTTGCTGAAATTTTAAATGATTCTATAAGATTTATAAAATTTAAAACTTTCAATTTGATACCTGAACTAATATTTACCTCCGCCCTATCAATATTTTTACATAAACTATATAAAGATACATTCAAAGTATTTGCCTGAACGATCAATTTATTAATTGTTGTTTGACCTATACCTCTGGTAGGGAAATTAATAACTCTTTTAAAAGCTTCTTCATCATTTTCGTTTACCATCAAACGCAAATAAGCTAAAACATCTTTTATTTCTTTTCTCTGGTAAAATGAAAGTCCTCCATACACTCTATATGGAATATTTCTTTTTCTTAATGAATCTTCAAAAGCCCTAGATTGAGCATTTGTTCTATATAAAATAGCAAAGTCTTTATTTTGTAACTGTTGAGAGTTTTTATTTTCAAATATAGAACTTGCTACAAACCTACCTTCTTCACCATCTGTTAATAATCTGTTGACTTTAATCTTACTTCCTTCATCATTATCAGTCCAAACAACCTTTTCTAATCTTTTTTGATTTTTTTCAATTAAGCTATTTGCTGCTTTTACTATATTTTTAGTAGATCTATAATTTTGCTCCAATTTAAATAATTTAACATCATCATAATCTTTTTGAAAATTTAAAATATTATTGATGTTAGCACCTCTAAAACCATAAATACTTTGGCATCATCTCCAACAACACAAATGTTTTGAAACTTATCAGCTAGAGCTTTTACAATTAAATATTGAGAATGATTTGTATCCTGATACTCATCTACCAAAACATACCTAAACATGTTTTGATACTTTGACAATACCTCAGGAAATCTAGATAATAATTCGTTTGTTTTTAATAGTAAATCATCAAAATCCATTGCGCCAGATTTGAAACATCTATTTACATACTCCGAATATATATCAATAAGTCTAGGTCTACGAGCTTGTCTATCTGCCTCAATTAGTTCATTGTTAGAATTGTAAGCTTTAACTGTAATCAAACTGTTTTTATAGCTGGATATTCTAGAGTAGATCTGCTTATATTTATAAATTTCTTTATCAAGATTTAATTCAGAAATAATTGAAGAGACGAGCTTTTGAGAATCTTGAGTATCATAAATAGTGAAATTTGTAGGATAACCCAATTTATCTGCCTCAATTCTTAAAATCTTAGCAAATACAGAGTGAAAAGTTCCAATCCATAAATTTTTAGACTCATTATCATCAAGCATAGAGGATATTCTTTCCTTCATTTCCTTGGCTGCTTTATTTGTAAAGGTTAGGGCTAAAATATTAAAGGCATCTACACCTTTACTCATCAAATAAGCAATCTTGTAAGTTAAAACTCTAGTCTTACCTGATCCTGCACCAGCTATAACAATCATTGGTCCATCGGTCTGTAATGTAGGCTCTAATTGAGAAGGATTTAAATTCTGTAGTAAATTGTTCAATTATTAAATTTTAAAAGTGAAATTAGATAATGTATTGGATATAATAATAATTTATGTTTAATAATTATAAACAATTTAATATGAATTAAAAATAATGAGTTAAGTAAAAAAATATTATTTTTATTTCAATGAATTCTAACTTACTAAATACTCCAATTGATTATTTAAAAGGGCTAGGTATTAACAGGTCTGACTTAATAAAAAAAGAATTAAAAATCTTTAATTACAAGGATTTAGTTAATCTATTCCCTAAGAGATACGTAGATAAGTCTAAATATTATAAAATTAAAGACCTTCCTAAGTTTAGTTGTGATGTTCAAATAATAGGTGAAATTTCAGAAATTAGTGAAATAGGTATCGGAAGAAAAAAAAGATTAATTGCACAATTTACTGATGGAGAAGATGAAATTGAACTTATTTGGTTTAAATCTTTAAAGTGGTTAAAAAAAAGTTTGCTAATAAACACCAAATACATAGTATTTGGGAAATTAAATTTTTTTGCTCGTAAAATATCCATACCGCACCCAGAAATTGAACTGTTTAAAGCTGATAGTCTAAGCAAAAGGGTTAAAATTCAACCTATTTATCCATCCACTGAAAATTTGATAAAAAAAGGAGTTACTAATAAAGTCATTTCTAACCTAATGAAATCCTTACTTTATGATTTAAAATTAAATTTTAAGGAGACTATTCCAGATTATTTAATTAAAGAATTGAAATTACTTGACAAAAATACATCAATTTATAACATTCATTTTCCAAAAAATAACGAATTATTGGAAGATTCAATTAGAAGATTAAAATTTGAAGAATTACTTTACCTACAGTTACAGTTATTAAAAAAAAATATTAATAGAAAAGATAAAATTAAAGGTTACAACTTTAGTGTTGTTGGAAAACACTTTAATAAATTTTATAATGAAGTACTGTCCTTTGAATTAACTAATGCCCAAAAGAAAGTTTTAAAAGAAATTCGAAATGATTTAGGTAGTAATGCACAAATGAATAGACTGCTTCAAGGTGATGTAGGTTCTGGTAAAACTATAATTGCTTTTATGTCTATTTTAATAGCATTAGATAATGGCTATCAAGCATGTTTAATGGCACCGACTGAAATTTTGTCAGTACAGCATTATGAAGGTTTTATTGAAATGTCTAAGTTACTTAATATCAATATAGTAATACTTACAGGATCAACTAAAGCTTCAGTAAAAAAGAAATCTATAAGTCGCTAAACAGTGGTGAAATAGACATTATCGTAGGTACACACTCTTTGATTCAAGACAAAGTAAAGTTTAAGAATTTAGGCCTAGCAATAATAGACGAACAACATAAGTTTGGTGTTGCTCAAAGAAGTAAATTATGGGCAAAAAGCAGCCATTCCTCCGCATATACTAATTATGACCGCAACCCCAATTCCTAGAACACTAGCCATGAGCGCATATGGAGATCTTGATATATCATTAATTGACGAGCTACCACCAGGAAGAAGAGAGATAACAACCGTTCATAGATTTGACAGCAACAGATTGAGTGTTTTAAAGTTTATTAAAGAACAAATAAATGAAGGTCGGCAAATATACATTGTATACCCTCTAATCGAAGAAAGTAAAAATATGGATTTCAAAGATCTTATGGACGGTTATGAAAGTCTTTCCAGAGAATTTACACAGCCTAAATACCAAATATCTATTGTACACGGAAGAATGAAAGCTCAAGATAAAGAGTTTGAAATGAAAAGATTTGAAAACAAAGAAACTCAAATACTTATAGCTACAACAGTAATTGAAGTTGGTGTAAATATTCCAAACGCATCTGTAATGATTATTGAAAGCTCAGAGAGATTTGGACTTTCTCAATTACACCAGTTAAGAGGTCGTGTTGGAAGAGGAATTCACAAAAGCTACTGCATATTAATGTCTGGAAACAAATTAAGCAATGAAAGTAAACTAAGACTCAAAACAATGACACAAACCAACAATGGGTTTACAATCGCAGAAAAAGATCTAGAAATTAGAGGTCCAGGTGACATAATGGGAACTCAGCAAAGCGGAGTAATTGATTTAAAAATAGCAGATTTAATCTCAGATCAAAAAATATTAATTTACGCTAGAAAATTTGCAAGACAAATTTTAGAAGATGACAAAAACCTATCCAAAGAAAAAAACAACAAACTTTTAAACACATATAACCACTTAGTTAAAAATAAAGACCTTTGGAGTTACATAGGATAAATAATTAAAACTTCAATTTCCTTGCATAAATCTTATAGTATTATCAAACTCATTAATAAATTCAATATATTTTTCTCCAGTCGCAGGGCCATTAAATCCAGTATGGATTTTAATAACATCTTTATTTTTATCTAAAAAAATTGTGGTAGGATATGAAATTATATTATTAAGCATTGGAAATTTTTCTAATGCCTTTCCCTTATCTGAACTCCCATATTGAGCTAATAAAATAGGATAATCAATTCCTATCTGATTTTTTAATTTTAATATACTATTTAATGCACCATCTTTAGTTTTTGCATACTCAAAAGCCAAAGCTACAAACTCAATGTCAATAAGTTTATTTTTATTCATATAATCAACATAGAATTTAGATTCATCAAGGCAATTAGAGCACCAGCTACCCATTAATTGTATAACCATAGACTTACCATCAAAAATATCATCATCAATTGAGATTAATTTACCGGCAGTGTTTTCAAATGAAAATTCAAACTTTTGATTTTTACTCTGCAATGAAGTTAAACTGTACTCATTTGATAACTCAAAAACATTATCTAAAACACCCTCTATTATTGTTTTAGAGTGGTTTCCTGAGTACATAATCCCCTTTATACTGTCATTGTTGTTATTCAACTCAGCTTCTAAAAGGTAAGCTCTTGAGCCGTTAAATGTTGATAAAACTATCTTACTATCTTTGTAACCTCCATGCATAAATCCATAATCCCCAGTAGATGTTCTAAAAGTTGCACTAATTTCATTTTGTCCTATAGGATTAAATATACCTAAAGAGATGGATGCATTATCCATATTGGGGTTAAAAGTAAACCTCCATCTGTTTAGTGTTAATTTTTCATTTTTTTCAAAGTCAATATTAAAACGTTTACTACTATTGTATGAAGTAAAGGGGACAGATCTGTCTAAACTCTCAATAACAAAAACACCATTAATTTTATTGTCCTCCAAGACTCCTTTAATGAACCCCTCAAATACTTTTGATCTAATAAAAATTGAGTCCTTTAAGTAATCTATTGAAAAGCCAACAATCTCAGATGAATTTTGAACTACTAATGTACTGTCATTGGTTACTGAAAAATTAAATGGCAAATATTTATTATTTTCAACCTCTAGCTTACCTACATAATCCCCTTTTAGCAACCTATCACTAACCCCTGAATTACAAGAAATTACAAGAACCAAACCAATCATAAAAAGAAATAAACGCATCAATATTTTTATTTTAAATAACATAAAAAACTTATAATT
>JGI20155J14468_10003149_pt1 | contig 11668 bp, 11 predicted proteins | sample COG_05_FD_14468 | JGI IMG/M metagenome (IMG submission 14468)
TTTGATAATGACCATGGTATGGCAAACTCAAGAGCTAGACTTAGAATGACAACACTTTACCAGGTAGCTGCAGCAAACAAAGGAATTGTTGTTGGTACAGGAAATAAAGTAGAAGATTTCGGAGTTGGTTTTTATACAAAATATGGAGATGGTGGGGTTGATATATCTCCAATAGCAGATTGCAATAAAACTGATGTTTGGGAAATGGGAAAAGAATTAAATATTTTGAAAGAAATTATTGATGCAGCACCAACAGACGGCCTTTGGGATGATGGAAGAACCGACGAAGGGCAGCTAGGCTTAAAATATAGTGAATTGGAAGAGGCAATGAATAATATTAACTCTTCAAATCGTGAAAAATACGAAAAAATAAGAAAATTAAATTTGCATAAAATGGAGCCTATTCCAGTATGCAAGATTCCAAACTAATCAAATAGATTCACAAATCTATAATTAAAGTATATTTCTATAACTATGAATAAAGATATTTTTTTAACAAATAATTTAAGTAACAAAAAAGAAAAATTTGTTCCTTTAAACGAAAAAAAAATTGGAATGTACGTATGTGGACCAACAGTTTATGACAATCCACACATAGGTAATGCGAGACCGTTAGTTATTTTTGATATCTTGTTTAAAGTTTTGAAATTTAAGTATGGTAAAAAGTTTGTTACATACATAAGAAATATTACAGATGTAGATGACAAAATTATAAAATCATCTTTAGAAAAAAATATTCCAATTAAAGAATTAACAAAAAACATAATCGAAAGTTTTACAAATGATTGTAATTATTTAAATTGTGAAAGGCCATCAGAACAACCGAAGGCTACAGATCATATTGACATAATGATTAAAATGATTTCTGAACTTATTGAGAAAGGCTGCGCTTATGAAAGTAATAATCACGTATATTTTCAAGTTAATAAATTCAAAGATTATGGGAAATTATCAAATAAAAAATTAGAGGATTTGATTGCTGGATCAAGAGTTGAAGTTTCAGAAAATAAGAAGAGTCCTGAAGATTTTGTGTTATGGAAACCATCAACAGATAACGAACCTTATTGGGAATCACCATGGGGGAAGGGAAGACCTGGATGGCACCTAGAGTGCTCTGCTATGTCAAAAAAGTTTTTAGGAAATGAATTTGATATTCATGGAGGTGGTATTGATTTGCTTTTTCCACATCATGAAAATGAAATAGCTCAATCTAGATGNGCAAACAATACTAAANCTTTTGCCAATTATTGGGTGCACAATGCTTTCATTACTATGTCAAATGAAAAAATGTCAAAATCNCAGGGAAATATTTTAAAGATTAAAGATTTTAAAAATAAAACAAATGGACAAGTATTAAGACTTGCTCTTATGAGCGCACATTACAAACAACCATTAGATTGGAATGATAAACTTTTAGAAGACTGTAAAAATACTATTGAAAAATGGTATGATCTTTATTTACCTGTGAAAAATCTATCAAAAATTTCTGATGATATTCTTTTACCTTTATATGATGACTTGAACACTCCAGGTTATATTGCCAATTTACACCAACTTTATGACAAGGCTTTAAAGGGACAAGACAATGAAAAAAAATTGTTTATTTCAGCATGTAACTTTATTGGTCTCTTAACTGAAACTAGGGAAGAGTGGCTTAATTTTAAAAAGAAAAAATCTTTAATTAGTGAAGAAGATATTCAAAAAAAAATTGCATTAAGANATAAAGCAAGAGAAGACAAGGATTATACAAAATCTGATTTAATTAGAAATGAACTTTTAGATAAAGGTGTTTTAATAGAAGATAAAAATGGTAAAACAGTTTGGAAATTTAAATGAGCAAAGAACAACTTTATATATTTGATACAACACTTAGAGATGGAGCCCAAACTCAAGGGGTTGATTTTTCAGTAGATGACAAAGTAAAAATTGCATCAGCATTAGATAACCTAGGTGTCGATTATATCGAAGGTGGATGGCCAGGTGCAAATCCTACTGATACTGAATTTTTTCAAAAAAAACATAACTTTAAAAACTCTATATTAACATCATTTGGTATGACTAAAAAAACTGGTCGAAGTGCCGATAATGATCCTGGGTTGTCTGCACTTTTAAATTCGAATACGCCTGCAGTTTGTTTGGTGGGTAAATCATGGGATTTTCATGTTGATATTGCTTTAGGTATTTCTAACGAAGAAAATTTAGAAAATATAAGTGAAAGTACAAAACACTTTGTTAAAGAGAAAAAAGAGTTCATGTTTGATGCAGAACATTTTTTTGATGGATATAAAGCAAATTCAAAATATGCTTTATCTTGTCTTAAAGCTGCTTTTGACCAAGGTGCAAGGTGGATAATTTTATGTGACACTAATGGTGGAACATTACCTCATGAAGTTAGCAAAATAGTTAATGAAGTAATTAAAGTTATTCCAGGTAAAAATTTAGGAATACATGCACATAATGATACTGGCAATGCTGTTGCAAATTCATTAGCAGCGGTTTGGGCCGGTGTAAGACAAGTCCAGGGAACTATTAATGGTTTAGGTGAGAGATGTGGAAATGCAAATTTAATGTCTTTAATTCCGACTTTTTTTTTAAAGAACGATTTTGCTTCAAAATTTGAGGTGAAAATAAAACCACAAAATATTAAAAATTTAACACAATGCTCAAGACTTTTAGATGAAATTTTAAATAGAAAACCTAATAAACATTTACCTTATGTTGGTGCTGCAGCATTTTCACATAAAGGAGGCTTACATGTTTCTGCTGTTCAAAAAGATCCAAAAACTTATGAACATATAAATCCTGAAGAAGTAGGTAACTCAAGAAATATTGTCGTTTCTGATCAATCAGGAAAATCCAATATAATTTCAAGATTAAAAACTATTGGCATTGAAATAGAAGAAAGTGACTCAAAAATTAAAAAACTTCTAGAAGAAGTTAAAGATAGAGAGTTTATTGGTTATAGTTATGACGGAGCTGATGCTTCGTTTGAACTTTTAGCAAGAAGAATTATTGGGGAGATACCAAGATATATATCAATTAAAGAATATGATGTTTCTGTTAAAAAAAACTCATCTGGAAAAATTATCTCATCTGCAAAAGCACAATTAGAGGTTGATGGTAAAAAGATTGTTTGTGAAGGTGAAGGTAATGGACCAGTAAATGCATTGGATAATGCTATTAGACAAAATATAGATAAATTAAATAAATATTCTAAATATTTAAAAGATCTTAAATTAGTTGACTATAAAGTTAGAATTTTAAATACAGGAACTGAAGCTGTAACTAGAGTTTCAATAGAAAGCACAGATTCAAAAGGAAAAAGTTGGTTTACTATTGGTGTGTCCGCAAATATTATTGATGCATCATTCAAGGCACTAATTGATAGTTTGGATTATAAACTATTCAAAGATAATGCACCGGCAAGTCTTTAATGTCGTTTAACAATATTTCATTTATTTTACATCAGCCACAATTATCAGAAAATATAGGAGCCTGTGCTAGAGCACTAAAAAATTTTAATTTTAAAAAATTAGTTGTTATAAAACCAAAACCAATTTTTCCTAACGATAAAATTTTAGCAACATCTGTAGGAGCGAAAGATATAATTAGAAATAGTAATGTATATGAAAATTTAGAAACAGCTGTTAAAAAAGTAGATATTGTAATTGCCACCTCTGCCAGATTTAGAAATAAAAATATTAAACATATTAAACTAGACGATTTAATAAAAATTGATTTTAACAAAAAGATTGCTTTTATGTTTGGGTCAGAAGCTTCAGGATTGTCAAATAATGAAATAAGTTACGCAAATTATACTATGCAAATTCCAACAAACCCTGATTTTAAATCCTTAAATTTGTCTCACAGTGTTATAATTATAGCTCATGCGCTATCAAAAATTGTAAATTTGAAAAGTTCAAAATACTCGAAGTCTAAAAAAGTATCTTTAGCTAGTAAAAAAGAAATCCAAGCAATGACTAATTTATGTGTGAAAAAATTAGAAGAAAAAAATTTTTTTAAACAAGTAGAAAAGAAACCCATAATGTTAGAAAATTTAAGAAGTATTTTTTATAAAATGGAGTTATCTGATAAAGAAACTCGTATTTTATCTAGTGTATTTGCTAGTTTGGCTAAAAAAGGTTCATTGACAAAATAATGAGTAAGTTTATAAACCCATCTATTAAATGACAAAAAGAATTAGCTCTAAACATAAAATAGATAGAAGATTAAAAATTAACCTATGGGGTCGACCTAAAAGTCCCTTTAATACTAGAGCATATGGTCCAGGACAACATGGTCAAGCTAGACAAGGTAAACCTTCAGATTATGGAATTCAACTTCAAGCTAAACAAAAGCTTAAGGGATATTATGGAAATATTAATGAGAGACAATTTAGAAATATTTATAAAAAAGCTGCAATGCAAAAAGGTGATACTGGTGAAAATTTAATTGGTTTACTTGAAAGAAGACTTGATGCAGTAGTTTATAGAGCAAGATTTTCAACTACAATTTTTTCAGCAAGACAACTTATTAATCATGGACATGTTAAAGTAAATGGAAAAAAAGTTAATATAGGAAGCTATGTAGTTAAAGAAGAAGACACAATTGAAATTAGAGATAAATCAAAACAATTAGCATTTATTGATATTGCTTTGGCTAACAAAGAAAGAGAAACCCCGGAATACATTCAATTGGATGAAAAAAATAAAAAAGTTAAATTTGTTAGAACACCGAAATTTGAAGAAGTTCCTTATCCAGTTATTATGGAACCCAATCTTGTAATTGAATATTATTCAAGATAATCCATTATTTACTATTTCATTTGAAATTTTAGTTGTTTAAATTTTTTTATATTTAATTACTGTATGAAGTAATGATTAAAAAAAATTTAATCTTATTATTCTTATTAACATTGTATACGCTTTTTGGTGCTTGGCTTAGTATAAATAATGGAATTTCTCATGATGCGTTTCATGAACAAGCTAATTGGCATAAAAACCTAGAAGGTATAAAATTATTTTTAACAACAGGTGAGTACGAGGAATTTCTTAATTACAAAGACAAATACCATGGCATAGGTTTTCATTTTTTTAGTCAACCTTTTCAATTCTTTTTTTCTGATATAGTTGAAGAAATAATTGGTGTTAGTAGCTATGGCTCATTACTTATTACAAAACATATTTCTATATTTATAATTTTTTCTATTTCTGCAATTTTTTTTTATTTGATAGCATTAAATATTTCAAAAAATCTAAACTTTTCAATATTAACTACAGCAATTTATATTACTTATCCTTATTTATTTGGTCATGCACAAATTAACCCGAAGGATATTCCATTTTTATCTGTTTGGTTAATTAATACTTATTTTTTTTTAGTAATATTAAAAAGTTTTTTTAATAAAGAAAAGATTAAAATGAGAAATATTATTCTTTTATCTTTTTTTTCCGCTTATTTAATTAGTATACGTATTTCAGGAATACTTATATTTATTCAGTATTTCGTAGGAATTTTAGTTTTAAATAACTATGCTAAAATAAACTTTAAATCTTTTTTAATAAAAAATATAAAATATATTTTATATTTGTTTGTTACATTTTTTTTATTTGTTTTAGTTTTAAACCCTATATTTTGGCACAACCCTTTCGAATTTTTTAATTCAATTAAGTGGATGAGCAAATATCAGCAAGATGTATGTACTTTGACACTTGGTAATTGTATGAAATCATTGAATTTACCATCTAGTTATTTCTTTATTTGGTTTTTTTTTAAATTACCAATTTTAATAATTATTGGTTTGTTTATTTACCCAATGATTGAAAAAAAGATTTTTCAGTTAAATAAAGAAACAATAATTCAATATTTAATTTTTTTAATAACACCAATTATAATTATTTTGCTATTTATATTAAAGGACATAGCGTTATATGATGAAGTTAGACATATAATGTTCTTAATACCCTTTTTATTTTTAGTTTCACTATTTAATATTTTTATTTTCAATAAAAAACTATTTCATATATTGGCTATACCTCTTTTGCTATTTTTTATAGTAGAAAATTTTTCTATTAATCCATATCAATATACTTGGCTCAACTCATTTGCGAAATTTAAAAAAATAGATAAAAATTTTGAAGTAGATTATTGGGGAATAAGTAACAAGAATTTGCAAAAAGAAATAATCAAATATACCAATTTAAATTCTCTTGATAAAAAAATTTGCATATATGGTGATACCTACGTTAAAGAATTTTTAATAACCAATAATTTTAAATGTTTCAAAAATTATTCAGAATTAGATTCTGCAAAAATAAGACCATTTATTGCTTATCAAAATGTAAGAAATATAAAAAGAAATAACCCCAGAGATTGTAAACTAATCCATGAAGAAAAATATCAGTACAGTTTTTTCAATCAAGATGTTAAAGTTGCAAATCTATGGTTTTGTAACTAACAGATAATAGCTTTAGCCGAACCTAACTTATCAATATGACCTGTGTATAACCCTTTTCCTTTAATTGGAACAACTCCAATGGTTGAACCTGTAAATACATAAAAATTTTTATTTAAATTAATTTTATCTTTTTTAAGTTTGTTTAGAACAAATCTAAGAGAATTTAATGGATTAATATAAACTGTATTAGTGTTACCGTTTACTTTTTGATTTATTTTTTTATTAAAAATATTAGTTTTTAAATTTCCAATATTAATTTTTTTATATTTTTTTTTAGGACCAAGCAAAAATTTTACATTAGCACCAAAATCACTACATAAATCACCAAATGAAGTAATTCCTTTTTTTCTTTGTCTATAACCGACAATCTCAATACATGGNGCCATATGTGAGATAAATTTAGAAATATTATTTTTGGTAATTATTTTTTTTGATAAAAAGAATTNCTTTTTAATAAGNTAACAAACCTCTAACTCGATCCCTAGAGTATATTTATTAATCTTTACTTTTTTTCCATTTTTTAAAAGGTTTTTTTTAAAAATTGATGCATAAAATGGTTCTTTTTCTTTCAATTTTTTCATAACCGGTATTCCAGTACCAGCTGCTTTAAAACCTACAATCGGATCTTTAATTTTACTTTCAGCCATTACTCTTAGTTTTTGTGCCTCTGAAAGTTTCTTTGTATATTTTGAGGGAAGGGGTGAAATTATCTTATCTTTAATAAATGCGTTAGCTATTTTATTTGCTGTTTTTTCTAAAGAGGTCATTTTCATTTTTTAATATTTAATATAGTTGCTGGGTCTAGTCTAGTACCAAACCAGTTAAGTCTAATATCCAAGTGTGGACCTGTGGATCTTCCACTTGATCCTACTGTTCCAACTATGTCACCTTTTTTTACATGATCTCCTTTATTTACAAAGATTTTATCCATGTGCATATAAAGTGTTGAGATGCCATGTCCATGGTCAAATATTAACGTGGCCCCTGTATAAAATAAATCTTTTTCAGCTAATGTAACTATACCATTGTTCATTGCTTTAATAGGGGTCCCTTTTTTTTGTGCAAAATCTAATCCGTAATGAGGCCACTTAGGAATACCGTTTAAAATTCTTTGACTACCATAAACGCCTGTAATAATAGCATCCTCGACAGGCAAAATAAATTTGTCCTTAAAAAAAGATAAATCACTATGAATTTCTCTAGCATCGACAATTAACTTATTTTCTTTTTTAATTCTTGCATAAAATTCTTCAGGAGGTGTAACTTTCTTTTTGGCTAATCCATCGATTTTTTGAATTTTATATTTTCGCTTTTGAACTTTTTTAATAATTTTGGTGTCATTTTCAGTTATTACAATATCGAGCTTTCTATCTTTTCCAATTCCAAAAGCAAAATAGCCATCTTTTGAAACTTTAACTTTTTTTTTGTCTATTAAAATTTGTGCGTTAGGGTTAGTTTTACCTATAATAAAATGACCCTGAATAAATTTTCCATTAAATTCAATTGCAAAAACTGGATTAATTAAAAAAAAAAATAAGCTAAAAAGTAGTTTATGCATTATTTTGCTGTCCACCCACCATCAATGATTATATTCGTTCCAGTTATCATTGAAGCAGCATTAGAACTTAAAAAAGTAATTGCTGTTGCAACGTCACTTTCTGTTGCTATTCTTCCAAGTGGGATATTGTTTAAAGCATATTTATTAAATTTTTTATCAGCTAAATATTTTTTAGCTCTTGGTGTAGCCACAAAAGTAGGACAAACACTGTTAACTCTTATATTATATTTAGCTAAATCTACAGCCATACCTTTGGTTAATCCTTCGATACCAAATTTTGTCATACTATAAACAGTTCTATTAGGTCCTCCCACAAGACCAAACATTGATGAGGTGTGAATTATAGAGCCACCAACTTTTTTTCTATTTCTTAGTTTTAGCATTTTGTCTGTGCAGAGTTTTGCCACATTAAATGCTGCTTTCGTATTGACCTCAAGCAACATTTCTAAAGAAGATTTTTTTACTTTTAAAAAGGGTTCGGGTAAGTTTGTGCCTGCATTATTAACTAAGACATCAATTTTTTTTATATTATTAATTACTTTGCTTATTTTTTGATAATCTCTAACGTCACATTCAACACATTGAATTCTAGTTCTCAATTTTTTTTTTAATGTTTTAAGTTCATTTTTATTTCTTCCGACAGCAATTATAGAAGCCCCCACTTGATGCATAGCAACTGCTGTTGATCTACCAATACCTTTAGTTGCACCTGTTATTAAAACAAATTTACCTTTCAAGTTTATATCTTTTAAAAATTTAGTCATTATTTTGCTGTCCATCCGCCATCTACCATTAAAGATGTTCCCGTTATAGAGTTTGAGCTATCGGCTGCTAAAAAAGCTACAGCCGTTGAAACGTCATTTTCCTGAGCAATCCTGCCAAGAGGAATATTTTCAAACACCTCCTTTTTAAATTTTTTATTTTTGAAAAAAGCTTTGACCATCGGTGTCTCAACAAAAGTAGGACAAACACTGTTAACTCTTATGTTGGATTTACTTAATTCAAGAGCCATACCTCTTGTCAAACCTTCTAAACCAAATTTAGTCATGTTATAGACACTACGTATTGGAGCTCCAACTCTTCCAAGTTGAGAGGACATATTGATGATTGAGCCACCAATTTTTTTTCTGTTTTTTAATTGTACCATTTTTTGAGCACATAATTGAGCAACATTGAACGCAGCTTTCATATTCAGCTCAACTAAATACTCCATATTTTCTTTTTTAACTTTTGTAAAATGTTCTGGTCTATTGTTGCCTGCGTTATTAACTAATATATCTAATTTTTTTACTTTATTTAATATATTTTTGAATTTATTAAGGTCAGTAACATCACACTCAAATTTTACACATGACCCTTTTGTTTTCTTAATTAGTTTTTCAACTTTAATTAAATCAGATAAAGTTCTGCTAACTATAATAACTTTGGCACCTGCCTCTGCTAATGCAATTGCACATGCTTTTCCAAGGCCTTTGCCAGCTCCTGTAACTAAAGCTGTTTTATTTTTAAGATCAATTTTTTTAAACATTCTAAAGAAAAAGTGTGTTTATATCAGTGTATATCAAGTCAACTGCAACAACTAAAATAGCAAACAAACCGATCCAAGCTATCCATTTATATTCATTAATCCATTTAGAAATTAAATTTGCAGCTGTTGCCATTAAAACAATCGATAGTACTAAGCCAAAAATAAGTAAATAATAATGATCTCCTGCAGCACCAGCAACTCCCAAAACATTATCTAAGCTCATTGTAAAATCTGCTAATAAAACTGTCCATATTGCCTTCATGAAACTTGAGTTATCCACTTTGATGTTCTCTTGTCCTCCTTGGCCTTTAATTACATCAGTATATAATTTGTAAACTATATAAAGCAGCAATATACCACCAATTAATCTTAAACCTGTTATTTGAAGCAAATAAGCAGTTAGCATTGTAAGAATAATTCTTAAAATTACAGCTCCACCAATTCCCCAAAAAATAACTTTTTTTCTTTGCTCAACAGGAAACTTAGAGGCAACCATTCCAATTATAATTGCATTATCACCAGCTAAAACTAAATCTATGAAGATTATTTGAGTTAATATTGCTAACTGTTCAGCGCCGAATAAATCTGTAAACATTAGTTGTTTAATATCATATCAGCACCTTTTTCGGCAATCATTATTGTAGGTGCATTGGTATTTCCAGATGTAATGTTAGGCATCACTGAGGCATCAATGACTCTTAAATTTTCTATACCATGAACTTTTAGATCATCAGAAACAACTGAATTATCATCATTACCCATTTTACATGTCCCAACTGGGTGAAATATAGTTTGAGCATAATTACTAGCCAGCTTTTACTAGCTCCTCGTCATCTTGAATATTAATTCCAGGCCTAAATTCTTCAGGGTTATATTTTTTAAATTCATCGCTCTCTAGAACAATTTTTCTAATTAGTCTTAATCCTGCAGCAGCTACTTTTCTATCATCTGGACTAGAAAGATAATTCATTTTTATCTTAGGATTAACTCTACTATCTTTACTGATTATATTAATTTCACCTTTGCTTGTGGGTCTGATGTTGGCAACTGTTGGTGTAAAAGCATCAAAATCATGTAAATTTGATCCACCTAATTTATCAGTGCTAATTGGTTGAACATGAAATTGTAGATTTGGTGTTGATCTTGATGAGTCGCTCTTTGCAAAACCACAAAGCTGACTTGCACCCATTGTCATTGGACCTTTTCTTAAAAATACATATTCCATTCCAATCATTAACTTACCAATCAAACTATTTATCTTTTTATTTAAAGTTTTAATATTGTTTACTTTGTAAACAGGTCTAAACATTAAGTGATCTTGTAAGTTTTTACCAACACCTATTGAATTTTTTACAATATCGATACCAAGTGGTGATAATTTTTTAGCATCACCAATACCAGATGTTTGAAGTATTTGCGTTGAGCCTATCGATCCTGCACTTAAGATAATTTCTTTATTTGTTTTTACAGTGAAAGACTGATTATCCCTCCAATATGAAACACTTACTGCTTTTTTATTTTCAAAGTTTATTTTTTCAACATGGCATTTTGTTTCTATTTTTAAATTTTTTCTATTTTTAATTGGATTAAGATAGCCAACAGCAGCACTACATCTTAAGCCATTTTTTTCTGTTACTTGAAAATAACCACAACCAAAATTATCACCCTTATTAAAATCATTTACTTTTGGAATACCAACTTCTTCAGCTGCATTCATAAACGCATCAAGAATAGGCAGTTTAATTCTTTGATCAGATACAGAAAGTGGCCCATTAATTCCATGAAATTCACTTTTACCTCTTTCTTGATTTTCAGCTTTTAAAAAGTAAGGTAAAACATCGTTCCAACTCCACCCTTTATTTCCTAATTGTCTCCAAATATCATAATCTTGTTCTTGCCCTCTTATATAGAGTAAACCATTTATAGAAGAGCTTCCTCCTAATGTTTTTCCTCTAGGATAAGGTATGGATCTATTTTCCATAGTTGCATCTGGCTCAGTATTGTAACACCAGTCTGTCTTTGGGTTATGCATTGTTTTATAGTACCCAACTGGAATATGAATCCATGGATAAGAATCTTTTCCACCAGCTTCTATTAATAAAACTTTGTTATTTGAATTTTCAGA
>JGI20155J14468_10003152_pt1 | contig 11658 bp, 14 predicted proteins | sample COG_05_FD_14468 | JGI IMG/M metagenome (IMG submission 14468)
TATTATAATTGAAGATTCAGCTGACACAGTTACTAAAACATTAGATTCAGATGTATCAACAACTAGTTTTTATGCTTCACATGTTATTACAGCTGGTGGAATGGGTGGTATGGTAATGTTTAATGATAAGAAATACGTTAAACGTGCTTTAATGTATAGAGATTGGGGTAGAATAGGTGATAATAGTGAGAATATAGATGACCGATTTGCAAGTGATGTAGATGGTATCCCTTATGATTATAAGTTTTTATATGGTGTATTAGGTTACAATATGAAATGCACTGAACATTCAGCTGCATTTGGATTAGTTCAATTAGATAAATTCCAAACATATAAAGATATAAGACGTAAAAATATAGAACGTTATTTAGATAATCTTGCTAATGTTAGAGAAATATTGCTACCAGACGATTCTATTAAACCAAATTGGTTAGCAATACCACTACAGACAGAACATAGGTTAGAACTATTAACATTTTTAGAAGAACAAAATATACAAACAAGAGTTACATTTGCTGGTAATGTTACTAGACACCCAGCATATAGAGAATATCTACAAGATTTCCCAGTTGCTGATAAGGTAATGAAAAATGGGTTTTTACTTGGTGCCCATCATGGTATGAATATAAATGATGTAGATTATGTTTGTGATAAAATAAAAGAATTTTTTGGATATGAATAAATCAAAATTTCATTCAATATTTCCTATTGAAATACTTACTACTTTTATAGATACTAAGATTGCAGATTCTGTAGAAAAAATAGTTACCCCCAGATTAAATAAACTAAAAAAAGGAGGAAATGTAAGTACAGATTATCATGAAAAAACAAAAATAATAACCCCCTCAGAATTCCCAGATTTAGCTAAAGAAATGGGAAAATGTTTAATGGAATATAGTGATAATACTGGCGCTGCTATAGGACATAAAATTGATCATTGGGTTCAAGATTACCAAATAGGAGAAAACCATCCTAGGCATGCTCATCCTAATAGTTCTCTATCAGGGGTTTATTTTGTAAGAGCTAATGAACATGCTGGGGTACTACAATTAATGAACCCAAACCCACATACTTATTTTCAAAAGTATTTTAATGAAAATAGTAATCAAAATTTATATTTTGATATTAAACCCCAGAAAGGTTTATTAGTAATATTCCCAAGTTATCTTTTCCATCAAGCATTACATTCTGAAAATAAAAATTGTATTAGGACATGTATAGCTTTTAATGTAGATATATACAATGAAAAATAAAATAGTTTATATAACAGGTTGTTTTGGTTTTATAGGAAGTTATGTTACCAGAGCATGTTTAGAAAAAGGTTGGCACGTTTATGGTGTTGATAAAATGACATATGCTTCCTTTGATGATGCTTATAATGAATTTATAGAGCACCCACGTTTTACGTTTGAACAAAGCGATATAAATGATTTAAAATTTTTATACGAGTGTGATTATATTATTAATACAGCTGCTGAAACACACGTTGGTAATTCAATAGTTAAAAGTGAAGATTTTTTACATTCAAATGTAAATGGTGTGCATAATTTACTTGAACTAATAAAAAATTACAGAGCAGAAGGTCCTAAAAAACCTACATTACTACATTTTTCAACTGATGAAGTTTATGGTGATATAACAGAAGGAGAACATATTGAAACAGATATATTAAAACCATCAAACCCATATTCAGCTACTAAAGCAGCTGCTGATCAGTTAATTACAGCTTGGAATAGAACTTATGATTTACCTTATATAATTCTTAGACCAACAAACAACTATGGTATTGGTCAATATGTAGAAAAATTAGTACCTAAAACAATTAAATATCTTACATTAGGTAAAAAAATACCATTACATAATGATGGAACTCCAATTCGTAATTGGTTACATGCTAGTGATACAGCTGAAGCCGTAATTACAATTATTGAATCAGGTGTTAAAAATGAAATTTATAATATTTGTGGTGGTTACGAACAAAGTAACTTGGAGACTGTAACAAAAATTATTACATTATATCATCCTGCAGATAAGGCAATGAATATAGAATTTCCTATGTTTTCAGAAGGAAATAGCAAATATTTAGATTTATCTTACTCAAGACAAGGACAAGATGTTAGATATGCTTTAAATGATAATAAATTAAGATCTTTAGGATGGGAACCAGTAACTATATTTGATAAAGAATTACCAGATATAGTAGAATATTATAAAAACAATTTTATATGGTAAAAGTCAGTGATTTAATAGCTGAATTTTTAAAAGAAAAAGAAATTAAGGTTGTATTCGGAATTATAGGTTCCGCTAATTCACATATTTTTGATTCTATTAATAAACTAGGTTATACTAAAATAATTAATGTACATCATGAACAAGCAGCTGTAATGGCTATGGGTGCTTATTGGAGGGCATCAGGAAAATTATCTGCTACAATAGTAACAGCAGGTGGTGGTGCAGCTAATTCAATCACTGGTATAGTAAGCAATTGGGCTGATTCAATTCCGGGTATAATAATATCTGGTAATGAATCTTCATTTTATGTAAAAGAACAAGAACATCTTAGAATGTATGGAACACAAGGTTTTAATATTGCCAAAATGGTTAAAGATGTTACAAAATACTCTCATTGTTTGCTTGATGAAAATGATATTCAAAATGAATTAGAAAAATGTTATAAAATAACTAATACTGGTAGAAAAGGGCCTGTATTATTAGACATACCTTTTGATATTCAAGCTAAACAAACACCTGTTAAAGATTGGGTTAAATTTGCAGAAACTGATTTACCTAATCCAGAACATTCCGATTATATAATTGAACAAATTAATAATTCAAAAAGACCATTAATATTAGGAGGCCATGGTGTAAAACTATCAGGGGCAAAGAAATTATTTCAATCTTTAATTAAAAAAACAGGTATTCCTACTACTTTATCTTGGTCAGGTATCGATTTATTAAATAGTAATGATCCTAATTTTTGTGGTAGATTTGGTTTATATGGTCAGCGTGCTGCTAATTTTATAGTTCAAAATTGTGACTTATTAATTGTATTGGGTAGTAGATTAGCATTACCTCAAACTGGTTATAACTTTGATGAATTTGTTAGAGAAGGTAAAATAATAATCATTGATATTGATACCCCTCAATTTCCATTAGATAAAGTTGATAAATACTTTAAAGTAGATTGTAAAAATACAATTAAATCATTACTAAGGAAATTTGAACAAATTAATAATATAGATCCAGAATGGGATAGATATTGTAAAAAAATGAGAATAGTGTATCCTTGGATTGGTGAAGAACATAAACATAATGGTAAATATCTTAATTCATATCAATTTATGGATAGTTTATCAGACCATTTAAAAAAAGAACATATTATAGTAACTGATATGGGTACTGCTTTATTAAGTGGACACCAATCATTAAAATTAAATGAAGATCAAACGATGTTTACATCACTAGGTTTAGGTGAAATGGGATATGGTGTAGCTGGTGCCTTAGGTGCTGCCGCTGCTTGTCCTAACCAAGATATATTATGTTTAAATTGTGATGGTGGGATAATGATGAATTTACAAGAATTACATACTATAATTGAAAATGGGTTTAATGTTAAAGTAGTAATATTCAATAATGATGGATATTTAATGATAAAACATACTCAAAAAATGTTGTTTAAAGGTAATTATGCAAGTGTAGATAAAAAAACAGGTATTGGTTTACCTAACTTTAGTAAAGTACTTCCCGCTTTAGGTTATGATTACTTTAAGTTAAAAGATTGGGATAAAACAGACCCAACATTAGAACAATTTTTAAATCACCCTACATCAGCAGTATTAGAAGTTTTTATGGATCCAGAACAAGGATTTTTACCTAAAGTAAAAGGTATATTAAAAGAAGATAATACTATATTGGCACCTCCAATTGAAGAAATGTCTCCTTTAGTATCTAGAGAACATTTAGAAAAAAGTATGTTAGTAAAACTAAGTGAAAAATCAAATCAAATAAAAAGATGATAAAAGCAGGTATTATAGGCACAGGTAATATTGGTACTGATTTATTATTAAAATTAATAAAAACAGATTTTATAGATCCAATTATTTTTGCTGGTAGAAGAATGTCATCTAATGGTATTAAATTAGCACAAGAAAAAGATATAAATGTAACAGATAAAGGAATTCAATTTTTTATTGATAATCCGAATTATTGTGATTTAATATATGACTGTACAAATGCTGTTGATGCTAAAGAACATGCTGAAGTATTCAAAAAACAGGGTATTAAAGTAATAGATTTAACACCCGCCAAAGTAGGAGATTTATGTGTACCTACTATTAATCCTGAAGCTATTAAAACAAGAGGTAATGTTAATATGATTACTTGTGGTGGGCAAGCATCTACTCCTTTACTAAATATAATTTCAAAACATTGCAAACTAAATTATGTTGAAGTAGTATCCCAAATAGCATCTGATAGTGCAGGTATGGCTACTAGATTAAATATTGATAATTACATTCATACTACAGAACTTGCTATATCTGAGTTTACTGGTTGTAGAAATTGTAAAGTAATACTTAATTTAAATCCAGCTATACCACAAGTAGATATGCAAACTACTTTATTTATTAAAGCTGAAGATATTAAATTTTCAAGTTTAAATAAAGATATATATAAAACAATTCAACGTTTAAAAGAATATATTCCACATTATGAATTAGTAATGCCCCCAACTATTAATAATGATGTTTTAGTATTAAGTATAAAAGTTAAAGGCACAGGTGATTATTTACCTGAATATGCTGGTAATTTAGATATCATTAATTGCGCCGCAATTGAAATAAGTAAAAATTTATTATGAGCAATATTATAATTACAGATTCATCTTTAAGAGATGGAAACCATAGTGTAAAACACACTATTAGTCTAGATAGTATTAAGAGATATTGTCAAGCAGCAGATAGTGCGGGGGTTCCAATTGTTGAAGTAGGACATGGGAACGGTTTAGGTGCCTCATCTTTATTAATAGGTGAAGCAGCTGTATCTGACAATCAAATGTTATGTGAAGCTAGAAAAAACCTACCTAATTCAAAATTAGGTGTTCATGTGATTCCTGGAATAGCTACAATTGAAAAAAATATTCTACCTGCAATTGATGTTGGTGTAGATGTTTTTAGAATTGCCTCCCATTGTACTGAAGCAACAGTTACAAAATCACATATTGAATATTTAAGTAAAAATAATAAAGAAGTATTTGGTGTATTAATGATGACTGCTTTAGCTACTTGTGATGAATTAGCAGAAAATGCTAAAATAATGGAGGAATATGGTGCACAAGCAATTATTATAATGGATTCAACTGGGACTTATCTACCAGATGATGTTAAATGTAGAATATTTCGTTTAGTAGATAGTTTAAAAATTCCTGTTGGATTTCATGCTCATAATAATTTAAATTACGCTATACATAATTCAATAGTAGCTATTGAAGCAGGGGCTACATATATAGATGCCTGTATTAGGGGATTTGGGGCCGGAGCCGGAAATGCACCTTTAGAAATATTATTACCAGTATTAGATAAATATGGTTATTCAGTTGATATTGATTTTAATAAAATAATCCATGAAGCCGATAATGTACTTAATTATTTAGTTCCCAAAGTACCTGTATCTGCACCAGTTAACATATTGACAGGTTTAAACAAATTATTTTCAGGTTTTGAGAAACCAATAATAAAAGCATCAAAATTAAATAATATTGAATATTCATCTTTGATATTTGAATTAGGGAATAGAAAATTAGTTGCTGGACAAGAAGATTTAATTTTAGAAGTAGCACAAAATTTAAGTAAATGAAAATATTAATTACAGGTGGTAGTGGTTTTGTAGGTAGAAATATTATAAAATTTTTAGGTAAAGATTATGATTTATATGCACCAACACGCTCACAATTAGATTTAACAGATGAAAAATCAGTAAAAGAATATTTACAAAATAAGTTTTTTGATATAGTAATTCATTGTGCAATTAAAGGTGGAAGAAGAACAACACCTGATACATCATCTACACTTCAGGATAATTTAAAAATGTTTTTTAATTTAATGAATAACAAAAACAGGTTCGATAGATTAATTAATTTTTCTTCAGGTGCCGATTTTGATAAAACAAAAAATGTAAATATTAATAACCATATTTTAGAAGATAGTTATCCTATCCAACCTTATGATATGTCTAAAAATATTATAAGTAGAATTATTAAAAGTAGTTCTCGTTGTTATAATTTTAGAATCTATGGAGTATTTGGTATTGATGAAGCTGAAGATAGGTTTATAACATCAAATATTAAGAGATATAAAAATCAAGAACCAATAGAAATTCATAAAAATAGATATTGGGATTTCTTTTATATTAAAGATCTTGTAAATGTAGTTAAATACTACATTGATAATCCTAAGTATGATTTGGATAATGAAATGGATCTAATTTACCAAAATCTTTTATCATTAAAAAATGTAGCTGAATTAATTAATAATTTAGATAAACATAGTGTAGAAATAAAAGTAGATAACCATAGTAGAGATTTAGATTATTTAGGTAATAAAAGTTATGGAGTTAATTTACCAATTGAATTAATAGGATTAGAAAAAGGATTAGAAAAAATTTATAATGCATTATAAAATATTTTATCATTGTATGGGTTGGGAGCTAGATTATGCTCTTCAAACATTTACTCAACTTAAAAAGTCAAGATATTATTTAAGTGATGAAGATACTATTGAGATAGATGTTTGTTTAAACTTATCATCCTATTTAGTTGATTGGGATAAAAGTAAATTAAATAAGGATTTACTTAAAGCTAGGTTTATAGAATATCTTAAACTGTTAAAAGATTATAAAGTAAACGCTACTATATTTGAAAAAAATGAATTATATGGACATTTAGATCATCAACGTGAAATTGTATCACCTGAAGTAGATTTTTATATTACTATTTGTCCTGACATGTATTTTAGTGAACAAGCACTTGCTTTATTAATACAAAGTTCAAAACAAATTAAAAATAAATACTTTGTTATAACCCCAGAAATATCTAAAATGTGGGATGCAACGTGGGATGAAATTACTAATTCAGATTGGATGCATGTTGATTATGATAAATGGAATGAAGTAGATTTATTTGATATTAGAGCAAAAATGAAAACTAAAGAAATGGGTATTGCTTTAGACCCAACTAATAAATCAAAATGGGCTGGTTGGTTTGATTTATATAATAAAGCAATGTATGAAGAATTATGCCCAATACAAGATGATTGGAAAGGATATGGTCCACATGATTGGTATTCATTATTAGTAACAGAATATGTTAAAATGAGAGGAGTTAATTTCCAACAATATGTTATGCGTGGACAAACTATATTTGAATACCCAGTAGGTCCATTTAAAGATGGGGGTTATACTAAAGTGTATAAAGATTTAATGCATATAAATGATGTACCAAATCAAAGAGAAATATTTGAATCAAATATGAAAATGTACATTGATCGAGGACTTAAAACATTACAAGAAAAAGGAATATTATGATATATTGGTTTACAGGACAGCCTTGTGCTGGAAAAACAGTTTTAGCTAATAAGTTAAAAAAAGAACATTTACCCCACGCGTTTCGTATTGATGGTGATGAAATGAGAGAGTTATTTACTAACAAAGATTATTCAATAAAAGGCAGAGTAGAAAATGTAGGTACAGCTCAACGTATTGCCCATTATTTACATAATCAAGGAGAAGATGTCATAGTATCATTAGTTTCACCCTATATTGATCAAAGAGAAGACTTTAAAGATTTACTTGGAGATAATATAAAAGAAATATATGTTCATACTACAGAAAAAAGAGAAAGAGATCATTTTGCTGCAATAGCATATGTTCCCCCTTTTGAAAATTATATAGATATCAATACTAATTTTGATACACCTGAAGAATCACTTAAAAAAATATTAGATGAAATATAGTTTATTTATAGGTAGATGGCAACCATGGCATGATGGTCACCAATGGTTAATTGATCAAAGATTAAATGAAGGTAAAAATGTTTGTATAGCAATACGTGATGTTGAACCTGATGAAAATCAACCTTGGACAGCACAACAAATAAAAGATAACCTTAAAATAAGATTTTTTAATGAAATAACTGAAGGTAAAATAAAAGTAGTTATTATACCTGATATAGAATCAGTAAATTATGGTAGAGGAGTTGGTTATGACATTATAGAACATGTACCACCTCAAGATGTAAAAGAAATATCTGCAACTAAGATAAGAGAACAAATGAGAAAAGATGGTAAATTATAAAAGACACATAGCAAAAACTATTACTTGGAGAATTATTGGTACTTTAGATACAATGATAATTTCATGGGTAGTAACAGGTTCATGGAAGTGGGGATTAGCAATTGGGGGAATTGAAGTATTTACAAAAATGATTTTATATTATTTTCACGAAAGAGCTTGGTATAAATTTAGTAAATTTGGAATAAATAAATGAAACATTTAGTATTAGGTTCTAGTGGTCAAATAGGAAACCATTTAGTAAAATATTTAATTAATCAAAAACAACAAGTTTTTGAGTATGACATTATAAATAACCCAAACCAAGATTTAAGAAATGATCATGCCCCTATATTAGATGCCTATATAGAAGAATGTGATATCGTACATTTTTTAGCTTTTGATGTTGGGGGTTCTAAGTATTTAGAAAAATACCAAGATAGTTATGATTTTATTTCTAATAATATGAAAATAATGTATAATACATTTGAATCACTTAAATCAAATAAAAAACCATTTATATTTGCTTCATCACAAATGTCTGAAATGGGGTATTCTACATACGGGACATTAAAATCGTTAGGTGAGAAGTTAACACATGAATTAGGAGGAATAGTAGTTAAATTTTGGAATGTATATGGATATGAAGAAGATGAAGAAAAATCTCATGTTATAACTGATTTTATAAAAATGGCTAAAAATGGGGTGATAAAAATGAGAACAGATGGAACTGAATCTAGACAATTTTTATATGCTGATGATGCTTGTGAGGCATTATATAATTTATCTACTCGTTATGATGAGATAGATAAAACAAAAGATTATAGTATTACTAGTTTTGAATGGAATAAAATATATGAAATAGCAAAAATATTAGATGTATTATCTAGTTGTAAAATAATTCCTGGTAGTAAAAAGGATAATACACAACGTAATGCTATGAATGAACCTAATAATAATATAAAAGGTTATTGGCAACCTAAAACTAGTTTAAAAGAAGGTATAATGAAATTATATAACATGTATGACTAACCCAAAAATATTTTTACAAGCTTCTGTACCTAGATCTGGTAGTACTTTATTACAAAATATAATAGGACAAAACCCAAATTTTTATGTTACTCCTACTTCAGGGTTATCTTCTTTTTTACAAAATCAATTACATTCATTTTCACAAATTCCTCATTTTAAAAAATATAAAGATTATAATAAAGTTAAAGATGCATTTTATAATTATTGTAAACAAGGTATAATTGCTTTTTATAAAACCTTTACTTCTAAACCTTATATTTTAGATAAAAGTAAAGTGTGGTTACAAGATTATCCTTTTGTATCAAAAATTATAAACCAACCAAAAATTATTATTTTAGTAAGAGACCTAAGAGATGTTCTATTATCATATGAAAAAATGTATATTAAAGATCCAACCCAAAAATATCGTTGGAATATAGATACTGATATCGAAAACCTTCCAATCGAAGATAGGTTTAATGCTTATATTACTTCAACCCCTTTAGAACAATATTTAATATGGTTGTATAATATAATTAATTCTAATCTTTATAGCAACCTACACATTATAAAATTTGAACAATTTATTTTAGAACCAGAAAATGAAATAAGAAAAATATATGATTATTTAGAAGTACCTTATTTTAAACATAACTTTAATAAAATAGAACAAATTACAGAAGAAAATGACAATTTTCATGTTTTTGGAGATCATATTATTAATTCAAAATTAGATTTACCTCTAGAAAAACATTCTAATATAATTCCTAACCATATATCAGATCAAATATATAAAGATTTTGAATGGTATTTTACTACTTTTAATTATCAAAGATGAAACAAGGTATAGTAATACAAGGCCCAACAGAATATTATAAAGAATTAACAGATTATTACTCACAATTTGATAATGTTGTCTGGGCAACTTGGAATGATGAATCAGTTATTAGATTAGATTACATACGTAATAAGGGTATAAAAGTTATATTAGTTGAAAAACCAGAAGTATTTGGTTACATAAATGTTAATATGCAAGTTAAATCTACATTTGCGGGGGTTAGTTATTTAGAGGGTAAAGTTGATGAAGTATTAAAAGTTAGAAGTGATACTATAGTAACTAATTTAGATAAATTATTACCTAGATTAGAAAATAGACAATTAGCATTTATGGCTACTTGTAAAACAGGAGTTAGAAAAGATTTAGTATATGATTTAGTCTATTACCATGATAGTCATGATTACCCAGCTGATAATGTTATATATGGTAAAATTGAAGATTTAAAATTAATGTTTGATTTTCAAGTAGATGAAATAATACCTGTACCACCTGAAGCACTTATTACTTGGAATTACATGACAAATAAAGAAATAGAGTTTAAATTAGATTACCAAACAATGATAGATGGTGGTATTAGTTTCTTTTTACAAGAATGTTTAGATGAAGGAGTTGAAGTAAATTGGTTAAAAAAAGAAGTAAATTTAATAGATTGGTATAAATCAAAAGAAGTATATGACTGGTAAAATTAATATAGCATTATGCATTTCAGGTGAAGGAAGGAGTTCTATGTTTTGTTTTCCTTATATTTACCAACATTTTATTAATTTATCTTCTAAATTTAATGTTGATATTTTTATACATTCTTGGAAAGGATATAGAGCAATAGAACTTTATAATCCTTATGGTTTAAAAATAGATAGTAATTATCATAATACTTTTTTAAAACAACATATAGTTGATAAAATGGGTATTGAAGATTTTATAGAATATAATACTATTAAAAATGCAATAAGTATGGCTGCTTCTATTAAACAATGTTTTAATCTACCAAGAAAACCATATGACATGTACATTAGGATAAGACCTGATTTAATATTTCCTCATCAATTTAATTCTGAATATATATTTAATAATTTTTATAAAGATGATTATGATGTATATATGCCCAAACCAACTAGGGATAATTATGAAGTTGGGGCCGGGTACAATGATCAGTTAGCTATATTAAATTATAAAGGTATGTTACAGTATAGTAAATTATTAGAAACCATAACAAAACATTATGATAAAAATTTAGGTAATTTTGCAGAAGGTTATTTAAAAAGAACCCTTGATGAGGGTAAATTAAAAATAAAACATTGTTCAAATTGGGGTAATAATGTTTTAGTAAGAAGTACAGAAGTTATACACAATATGCCCCGATCTTTTATATACTTAGATGAATAATATAAAATTAATTATTTTTGATTTGGATGGGGTTTTAGTTGAAGCTAAAAATATCCATTACGAAGCACTTAATAAAGCATTAGGGGAATATGCTATTAGTT
>JGI20155J14468_10003157_pt1 | contig 11645 bp, 15 predicted proteins | sample COG_05_FD_14468 | JGI IMG/M metagenome (IMG submission 14468)
TTACTCATCTCAACGCCAATAACCTTTATATTTTTCTCAAGAAGGAATTGCATGTCATTCGTTTTCCCACAAAGTGGAACAAAAACTGACTCTCCAAATGACAACTCAAACCTATCAAGATATTTATTCAGATGTCTGTTGACCTGCTCTGCATGCCAACCAATTCTGTTACCCTCCCACCTACTGATCCAATCAGTCATTACCAATCCTTGATATAATATAAATGTTATTTAACCTTGCAAATTAATTTGCACATCATATAAGAACATAATATATTTTATGGCTTTCAAATGCAATTTTATGATAACTTCAAAAAAATGAATCTACCAATAAAATAAAATGACTCAAGATATTGGCGACTGGGCTCTTTACTTATCAGACGAAAAAAATAAGGACTATTTTGGCTCTTTACTATCATTTCTTAATTCCAGAGTTGATTATGAAATTTTCCCTCCTCGGGGAACCTGGTTTAAGGCCTTTGAATACTCAAGTTTCAGGGCTACAAGGGTTGTCATTCTTGGACAAGATCCATATCATGGCGAGGGTCAAGCAGAAGGGTTAAGCTTTTCAGTTCCAATGGGAATTGCTGTTCCACCGTCACTCAGAAATATTTATAAGGAGCTTGATCAAGATGATGTCGACTTTGATAATCCAGGACATGGTCACCTGGAAAATTGGGCTAGACAAGGAGTTTTACTCCTCAATAGCGTCCTTACAGTAGAAAAGAATTCTCCAGCTTCTCACGCTAATCAAGGTTGGGAGGTCTTTACCGATCAGGTTATCACTCTACTAAACGACAAAAAAGATAATTTAGTGTTTTTACTCTGGGGTGCTTATGCAAATAAAAAATCAGTATTAATTGATAGTAATAAGCATTTAATTCTTAGTGCGGCTCACCCTTCCCCATTTTCTGCCCATAAAGGTTTCTTTGGCTGCAAACATTTCTCAAAAACAAATAGCTACCTCAAAGCATCTAATCAGGAATTAATTGATTGGAGCTTACCCATATGAAATTACTGATTGATGACGCAGTCTGGGGCTTTGATAAAATTTTTTCTGAATTTGGCGAAGTGTTTACTCTTCCTGGAAGAGAGATAAGAAGAGAAAGTCTAAAGGATTTTGATGCATTAATAGTCAGATCTAGAACTAGAGTCGATGAAAAGCTACTGAGAGGCTCTAAAATAAAGTTTGTTGGCTCTACCGTTGCAGGACTTGATCATATAGACCAAGGCTATCTTAACGATCAAAAAATAGTTTTTGCATCTGCTCAAGGCTGCAATGCCAACGCTGTTTCAGAGTATGTAATCAGTGCAATCGCAAATTTATCGAATGACTTTAACTTCAAATTAGCTGACAAGACTCTTGGAATTATTGGCGTAGGCAATGTAGGAAGGAGGCTTGACTTCAAAGCAAAGCAACTTGAAATGAAAACGCTTTTAAATGACCCACCTCGAGAGGCTCTAGAGGGAAGTGATAATTTTACTTCTCTAGAAAAAGCTCTTAGTGCTGACATAGTGACGTTTCATACTCCTTTGACTTACTCGGGTCCACATCCTACTTACAAACTTTTAGATAGTCACAATTTCAAACATATTAATAAAGATGCAATAGTCATCAATGCTGCAAGGGGAGGAATCATTAATGAAATGGCCTGGGAAACAACCCAAACAAAAGCAAACATAATTGACTGTTGGGAAAATGAACCCGATATTAACTTAAATCTTCAAAAATCAGCTTACTGGGCAACGCCTCATATTGCAGGGCATTCTATTGATGCTAAATTTATGGGCAGCTTCATGGTCTATAAAGATCTCTGCAAATATATCAAAAAGCCACTGAATGAGAACATCGAGCATCTGATCAACCCAGAATTAAGAATCATCAGAGAGAATAATCTTCACGAGACTCTTAATTCAATTTACCCATTCCAAGAAGATGATAAAGCAATTCAAGATATATCTAATTTTGAAGATTACAGAAGAAATTATCCTGAACGCTATGAATGGAGGCACTTTGAGACTGAATACAAATTACCAAAAGCTATCTAAACTTTTTTAATGTGTGATTTATAAGTATCAAAAGATACAAAAGAAAATCGCTTAATTCTTAAAACATCTTTAGACTCTTTGTCCAACAATTTAACTGCACTATTAAGTACTCTGATTAAACTCCTTGAAGAGCATAATGGACTATCTTTATGGGTAACCAAAGGGGGAGCAGGAGAAATAATTGAGCGCCCTATTATCCTTAACTCACCCCCAATTTCAGGCTCAGCTCTCTTTATATTTTTATAACTTATTGCATCGATACAAGCAATATCAACTTCATTATTGATAATTTTTTGAATACTGTTTTTATGAGAGCCAGTAGTGACAATTTTTTTGTAAAAGTTATCAAAAACACCAAGCTTTTTTGTAACCTCAATCTCACTTCGAAAAACATTACAGCCGCTTTGTGAGTCATAGCTACTTATTGCGGCAACTAGCCCCTTAGATTCTGACAAGGATTTAATTTGGCTTTTTTTAGAAACCATAAAGTAACTAAAGTAGTTTGGCCCTTCAAGCCCCTCAAGATCAAAATGAGGAGTACAAATTGGAATTAATTTGTTTTGAAATTGACTAACCAACGGCAAACCACAGATATGACTAATTCGGGTCTGACTTGATACAATGTCATTTTCCTCAATACTGTTCAAAAAATGAATTGGGAGCCTTAGACCAGGACTTAATTTTCCAGTAATAAGAAAAAGGTCTTGCCATGCTCTCTCAAGGTCATCATTAGTTGAGTACATTCCAATACCTATATATTCTTTTTCCATAACTCAGTTAATAGGCTGGATGTTTTGGTTTATCAACAGGCTTAAATAGATATTTTTTAAACCAAGTAAAGTAACTTTTTTCTAAGAAAAAACCATTGGATTGTTTATATTTTTCTGAATTAGATTTGTATTCTCCTGGTATTTGGTGCCAGCTCATATTAGGATTTTTATGATGCACAAAATGGAAATTATTGTTTAAAAATAAAATTCTCATTGGTAAAGAGGTGCGCATTATTATCGAGCGGTGATTTGGGTTAGAGCTAGGACGGTGCTCATAAAAACTTCTTAACATTGTCAACGCTTGTGCCAAGTAAGCGCATCCAATATAAACTAAAAAGTGAATATTAAAAAAGGACCAAATAAAATATAAAAGCATCACTACAAAGACCTCATGAGAAAACCAAATTAGAAAATTGACTGAAAAAACTTTTTTAAAACTCTTCAAAAACTCTTTTTTAAGTGCAATGAAATACCAAAGAGGTCCGAGTGTTAATCTTCCTAACAAAGTCATATTAAATTCTGCAAGTTTTTGTCGATAACCTCCTAATAAATCCCATTCATCCTTACTAATAAAATAGCTTTCTGGATCAACACTTGGAATTGTTAAATTTATATCCTCGTGATGCTTGAGGTGTGAGCTTTTGTAAATCAAATAAGGTGACCAAAGAGCTAGTGATGGGTATGCCAATAAATCATTAAATCCTTGATATCTTGTAGGGTGGCCATGTAGAATTTCATGCTGAACAGATCCATGGAACGTTAAGATGAGAATTAGAAAAAGATGGGAGAACGGAATATTAGAAAAATTACTCAGCACTGCCCACCATAGAAAATAAACTAAAAAGATGATAAGCCATGTGGGAAATTCAGTTTTTATATATGTTTTGTTATTTTTCATCAGACCAAAGAGCTCATATACTTAGCTAACATCGATAAGGAAGTGATAACTATTAGTACTCTAATCAATTTTGGATTAGCCTTCAGTAAGTAATGCGTTCCCATAAAAGATCCAATCAATTGTCCCAGCATCATAATCAAACCTACAACAAAGGCGATGTGTCCAAATATAAAGAAAACTATAAAACCTGCCAGATTAGATGCAAAGTTAAGTGGCTTTGCCAATATTGTGGCTTGAATAATTTCAAGTTTTTTAAGCATCACGCCCGTCATAACAAAAAATGAGCCGGCTCCCGGGCCAAACATCCCATCATAAAATCCCACGCCTGGAACAGCATATGATTCAAATCTCTTGTCAGACTTGGAGCTAGAACTAATTGCTTTAGGTTTCGGAGAAACAATAAAGTAAATTGCAATAAAAACAAGAACGACCGGAATTACAAACGAAAGAACCTCGGTATCAACAAACTGAACAATGATGCCACCTAGGACCGAACCAATGAAAGATGCGATCATTAATTTTTTAACCATTTGCCAGTCTAACTTTTTTTTACGAAATAATAAAAAGGTGGCAATGCCTGTACCCATGCTGCCTTGCAACTTATTCGTTCCAAGGACATAAATGGGAGGAATACCGCTCAGTAAAAGTGCTGGGACTGCAAGCAACCCTCCTCCTCCAACAAGTGTATCAAGAAATCCAGCTATCAGTCCAACAAAGAATAAAAACACAAGAATCTCTGTTGTCAAGTTTGCAATATCCATTTATATTATTATCTGCAGAGAGTGGGAAACCAGTCCTCTCTGAGACGCTCTCCATTTTGTTGATTTATATCGGGAAAGCTTGGTGAAGTCCTTCCTGGGCGCTCATTATAAACAACATCATCCCCCAGCAACCTAAAGGATAGAGTTCTACTCATCTTTTTTTCTAGATTTGCATTTGCAGAATGAATCGTCTTGAAATTGAACGCAACAACATCGCCAGGCTCTGTCTCCCATTCTTTTATTTCATATGCTTCAATGTCTGGCATATCCATAAAAACTTCACTATCATCATAAAAACTCTCATTATTAGCCCAGCTAGTTGGTCTTATTTCTCTGTCTAAAAGATGACTTCCAGCAAGAGATCTCAATGAAACATTTTTATGTCTTGACTCCAAGGGCAGCCAAAAACTTACGGTTTGATGGCCAGAAACNCAGTAGTAAGGCATGTCCTGATGCCATGGGGTAGGCACTCCAGAGTTTGCTTCTTTATAAAAAAAATGGTCATGAAAAAACTGCACAGATCTGGACTCCATCAAATTGGAGGCNATCGCGGCTAGAGAAGAATTAAAGACAAAATCCGTATATTCAGGAATACGCTTCCAATTGCAAAAATCTTCTAAGAATTGGCCCTGGTGTTTTTCATTTTGGTGAACCAACGATCGATCACTTGGGTTTTTGAGATGAAAATCAGCACCATTAGCTAATATATCAATCCACTCTTTGAAAAACCCTCGAAGAATAACAACGCCATCCTCTCTAAAGCTTTGAATATCAGATTGTTTGATTAATAGTGCCATTACCCTAAAGTGGTTTTTTATCCAAATTTGACATAGCTTAGATAATAACTAAATTCTCAAACCAAAAAGATACATTTTATAATTTATACTCTCTTAAAGAACAATTAAAAACATCTGTATTATTAACCTAATTTTTACTTTACCATCCCCCAATGAAGCTAATTTCAGACGCCTTTACTATCAAAAAAATTCCCAAAGTGTTCTGGAGCTCTGAAGACTCTTATAACTTAAAACCAAAGCCCTTAACCTTCATCTTTCTAGTTTTTGGTTTATTTTTGTTTGGATTGGGAGAGAGTCTTCTCATAACTAGTGGTGCTGGTGTTGGGCCCTATACTGTTCTTGCACAAGGAATTTCAAACCTTACTAATTGGTCCTTGGGGCTTTCTACATTTGTGATCAGTATTTTTGTTCTTATGTTGTGGATACCGTTGAAACAAAAGCCTGGAATAGGAACAATATTAAATGCTTTTATTATTGCTCTGACAATTGAGTTTTCAGTTTATTTTTTGCCATATCCTGAGCTCTACCCACTTAAGGTATTGCAAGTAGTTATTGGGGTCTTGACTATTGGGATTGGGAGTGGNTTCTATTTAATTTGTAATCTTGGAGCTGGCCCTAGGGACGGCCTGATGATTGGACTACAAAAGGTCACCAATATGCCAATTTATTCTATTCGAACTACAATTGAGATTAGTGTGGTTGTTTTAGGTTCAATATGTCTCTTGAATAATTTAGATAAACTATTAGGAGAAGTTGTTGGACTTGGAACAGTTATATTTGCTCTAGGAATTGGACCCTCAGTTGCTCTAGGCATTTCAATTGTCGGAAAACTCTCTAAAGAGGCCTAACTATTAAAAAAATGATTAGGTAACATAATTTCTTACCTTAAAATTTGATGAGTCCCACTCATTAGATTGCATAATTTTTTTAAGATGCATGATTGCATTCCAAACCTCTTCATACCTCATATAAAGAGGTGAAATTCCAAACCTCAAAATATTGGGCTCACGATAATCACCAATAACTCCTCTTGAGATTAGTGACTGCATAATTGGGTAGGCATTTTCATGCATATATGAAATCTGACTGCCTCTATGATTTGCATCATCTGGAGAAAATAATTTAAACCCAAATTCGTCACACTCTTGGTTAATCAGCTCAATAAATACCTCAGAGAGATGAATACTTTTTTCTCGAACTTGTTCCATAGATATGCCATCAAAAACATTAACGCCGCACTCTACTGCCTTATAGGCAAGAATCGATGGTGTTCCACAAATAAATTTATTAATATTATTTGCAGGTTTGTATTTACTTTCAAACGCAAATGGATCAATATGTCCAAGCCAACCTGATAGTGGCTGTGTTACTTTCTCAATTAAATCACTATGAACATATAAAAATCCTGGCGCTCCTGGGCCACCATTGAGGTGCTTATAGGTGCAGCCAACTGCAAAATCCACTCCGATATTATGTAAATCCATTGGCATCACACCAACACTGTGACTAAGATCCCAAACAACTAGTGCTCCTTTATTGTGAGCATAATCAGTAATTTTTTTCATATCACTAATTCGACCAGTCTTATAATTAATATGAGAAAGCATTACTACTGCAGTTGATGAATCTATGTATTTTTCAATATCATTTTCATCATCTTCAATTAATACACACTCATACTGATTATTTGACATTCGATTTACACCTTCAAGAATGTAGAGGTCAGATGGAAAATTTGTTGATTCGCTTAAAATTTTTTTTCTATTTTCATTTAATCTTAAAGCGGAAGTAAGTACTTTAAATAAATTAATGGAAGTGCTATCAACTACTATAACTTCTCCAGCTTTACCTCCAAGAAGTGGAGCAATTTTGTTACCCAGTATTTGAGGCAAGTTAATCCAATCAGCCTTGTTCCAACTATTGATTAAGTCGCTACCCCACTCCTCATTAATTGTTTTATTGAGATGGTTAAGAGTTGTTTTTGGGACAGGGCCCAATGAGTTTCCATCAAAATAAATTGTATTTTTTGGAAGATTAAACGCCTCTCGATATTTTGAGAGTGGGTCTTGCTGATCTAGATTCTTTATATCTTCAAGTTTCAGTGTTTTCATTAAGACTTAATTGTTGAATTATCGTTAAAATTATAGTCTATATAAAAAAAATCAAAGATCATTCAGCAGGCCCCAAAAGCGATAAAATTAACTGATGGATAAAATTATTGTTCAAACTGAGGACTTTGACCTAGCTTCTGAAGTTGAGTTAATAAAGTCAACTAACTCCTGCATAGGGGCAGTAGTGAGCTTTATTGGAACCGTTCGAGATTTGACAAGCGAATCTCTTGTCTCCTTAACCTTGGAGCACTATCCAGGGATGACAGAAAAATCACTTAGATCAATTGCTGAAAAAGCAAGAAAAAAATGGGAAATTGAATCTGTTACAATTATTCATCGCGTTGGGACTCTTGGCATTGGTGATCAAATAGTTTTAGTTATTACTTCAAGCAAACATCGACAAGCTGCTTTTGATTCCTGCAACTACATCATGGATTTCTTAAAAACGGATGCCCCATTCTGGAAAAAAGAGGTTTCTGACAAGGAAGAAAAGTGGGTTGGCAAGAGAGAAAGTGATGAAGAACAAAAAAAACGCTGGTGAGCTTAAAAATTCATATCTTCTAGGCTATTAAGATTAGTTAACACCTCCAAGCGATCAGATACATCAACCCTTTCTAAATTCTGTTGGCGATACCAATGAGCCATTTTACGGCCCCCATCTTTTAGAAAAGAATCAAGACTTTTACTCAAGTTTGACCTCATCAAAGCGAATGTTGCATGCATGATTGAGCCATCATGTGCTACACAAATATCTGCATCTTTTTGTTCCATTTTAATGATTAAATCATCGATAAGCTTGGAATCAACTAGGGGGCTATCGCATGGAAGAACGAGGAGATACTTAGTTGAACAAACCTTTAGCGCTTTTGAAATTCCAGCAAGGGGTCCTTGGAAGTTCATTAAATCATCTGAAATGACTTCTCCATAGGTTGAGTAAGAATCAAAACTTCTATTCGCACTAATATATATCTTGTGAACTCTTGAATCTATAACGCTTATAAGATGAGCTACCAAAGGTAGCCCCCGAAATTCCACCAAACCCTTGTCCACTCCATTCATTCTTAGTCCTTGACCACCTGCCAAGATAACTGATGAAATCTCACGTTTTAAAATTTTTTTCAATTAATTAATGTCCTTTTTTCAAGTTATTAGTAATTTGGAAATTTTCTTGCAATTGTATAATACACCGTATAGATAAAAAAAAATTGGAACATCATGAATGATCAATCAAACAAATCGAGCTCTCCAATGTTCAGCGATTCTCTCATGAGTGCTGATGATGCGCTCGAATTTTTAATTGATTCAGCTCTGGTTTCAGAGCATACTGAAATTACATCATTAGATGACTCAGTTGGAAGAATACTGTCTGAAGACATTCACTCTAAAATTAATGTGCCAGGATTCGATAATAGTGCAATGGATGGATATACAATTGCACTTGATGAGAAAAAACTGGATTCAATAAATCAAACCTTTAGCGTGGTTGATAGAATTGCTGCCGGTTCCACTGGAAAGGAACTTAAAAAAGGGAATGCTGCAAGAATCTTTACGGGGGCACCCATACCTAAAGGGGCAAATACAGTAATTATGCAAGAGGAGTGTCAAGCCTCTGAAGATGGCTCAGAGATAACAATTAGTAGATCTATTGAATTGAATGAAAATATTCGTCCAACAGGCAATGACATTTTAAAGAATGATGTAATCCTTAAAACTGGAAAAAAAATTGAACCCGAAGATATATCCCTTGCGGCATCAGTTGGCATCGGAGAACTTCACGTCTTTAAAAGGCTTAAGGTTGGAGTCTTCTTTACTGGAGATGAACTGGTTGAGCCTGGTAATTCCTTAAAAGTAGGAAAAATTTATAATTCGAATCGATATGCGCTAGTCGCTCTTTTAAAAAATGCTGGGTGTGAAGTTATTAATCTTGGCAACATTAAAGATAATTTTGATTCAACCTGTGGTGCACTTGAAAAGCTATCAAACGACTGTGATTTGATTATGACAACTGGGGGAGTTTCAGTGGGTGAAGAAGATCATGTTAAGCCTGCCGTTGAAAAACTTGGCTCACTAAGTCTATGGAAAATTAAAATGAAGCCTGGTAAGCCACTCGCCTATGGTCAAGTGAGAAATATTCCTTTTATTGGTCTTCCAGGAAATCCAGTGTCTAGCTTTGTTACTTACTGTATTTTTGCCCTACCTTATATTAAGAAAATACAAGGAAACAGCAATTTCAAAAATAAACCAATTAAAGTGAAAACAAATTTTGACTGTAAGCGTGCTAAACCTAGAAGAGAATATGCGCGGGTTAAGATTGACTATTCATCAGAAATTCCTATTGCGAGTTTGTATCCAAAACAAGGCTCAGATGTCATGAGTTCAGTAGTTTGGGCAGATGGAATTATTGAGATACCTGAAAATACTGTTTTTGATACTGGTACCATTCTTGATTATTACCCACTAAGTGAGCTAACAAGATGAGCAAATTAACGCATATCAATTCAAATGGTGAAGCGCAAATGGTTGATGTTTCGGACAAAGAAAATACTATGCGAGAAGCCAAAGCTGGAGCTAGGGTTGTAATGCAAAGTAACACTCTAGAATTGATAGTCTCAGGCTCTCATAAAAAAGGTGATGTTCTCTCAGTAGCAAAGATAGCAGGAATACAAGCTGCAAAGAAATGCTCAGAACTTATCCCACTTTGCCATCCGTTAATGCTCACAAAGGTCAATGTTGAACTTACTCCCAACAACATAAAAACTGTATTGAAATCACTGCTACTGCAAAGCTTAATGGAAGAACAGGTGTTGAGATGGAAGCACTAACTGCGGCAAGTATTGCCGCTCTAACTGTTTATGATATGTGTAAGGCAGTTGATCGCTTTATGGTTATTGATAATGTTCAACTATTAGAAAAAAAAGGTGGTAAGTCAGGCCACTGGATTTTAGAATCATGAATCAAATAGTTGATCCATTCAACAGAAAAATTACCTACTTGAGAGTCTCAGTTACTGATCATTGCAACTATCGTTGTCATTACTGCAGAGATGAGGATCACCAAACTCATACTAAAAAATCGCAGGTTTTGACCTTCGAAGAAATTGCAAGAATTGTTCGATTGTTTGCTGAACTAGGAGTGACCAAAGTTCGACTCACTGGAGGGGAGCCACTGCTTCGAAAAGATATTCTTGATTTAACTAGAATGCTCGGAGAAATCCCCGGATTGAGTGACATCCCTCTCTCAACTAATGCCCATCTTTTGCCAGCGATGGCTTTGAAGTTAAAAAATCATGGCATCAATAGAGCTAATATCTCTATTGATTCTCTTATACCTGAGAGGTTTAAAGAAATTACAAGAGATGGAGACTTGGAAACTGTTATCAATGGAATCGATGCTGCGATATCAGTTGGGATGAAACCAATCAAGCTTAATATGGTTGTCATGAAGGGAACTAATGATGATGAAATTGAATCAATGATTGAGTTTGCAATTAATAGAGGTCTAGATCTTCGATTTATTGAAACAATGCCCATTGGTCTTGCTGGAATAGAGGCGGTAGATAGACACCTTAGTGAAAAAGATATTTTAGATCGGGTTTACTCGGCTTATGGAGATAGACTCATATCCCAAGACTCTAAGCAAACTGATGGCCCTGCAAAAACGCTTAAAATTGAAGGCACAAACACTAGCATAGGAACAATTTCTGCAGTTTCAAATAACTTTTGTAGTAGCTGCAATCGAGTCAGGTTGACTGCCAAAGGTGAATTAATCCTATGCCTTGGTCAAAAGGACTCTGTTTCTCTTAGAGATGCTATCAGATCTGGTATGAAAGATCAGGAAGTCAAGCAATTAATTCTCAATGCAATTACAAAAAAACCTGAAAAACATTTTTTTGACTCAGTTGTTGATAATATTAGTAATCGACAGATGGTGGAGATGGGAGGATGAAAATTCTTTATTTTGCCTCGCTCAAAGAAAACTTAAAAACCCCAGATGAGTATTTAACTTTTAAATCACCAGTCAAAATATCAACGATTAAAAAAGAGCTCATACAAAAATACGGGGAACATCACTTCCCCAAAAATATACTATGTGCAGTCAATCAAGAGATAGCTTCTGAAGATACATTAGTTAATGATAAAGATGAGGTCGCTTTTTTTCCGCCAGTGACTGGAGGATAATAATTAATATGGCAAATAATAAAATTAAGATTGGCTTTCTTACGATTTCAGATAGAGCTGCTAGGGGAATATATGAAGACAT
>JGI20155J14468_10003158_pt1 | contig 11644 bp, 8 predicted proteins | sample COG_05_FD_14468 | JGI IMG/M metagenome (IMG submission 14468)
ATCACCCCGACCGAACAGCTTCCGTTTAAGTGTGAGTGTTATTCGCGTGTTCTTTTCTTCTTCTTCTTCTTCTTCTTCTTCTTCTTCTTCTTAGGATGACCGAGAGAGATTTCTTCTTTTCCCTTGTTCCTTCGGGGGGAAATTTTATTCGTTTTTTTCCTCTCTTCTCGTCGCAGAGTTCTCTCTCTCTCGATGTCGAAAACGAAAGAAAGAGTGAAAGAGATGCGCGAGCGCGCGACGGGGACGACGCCATCTCTGTTCGTGCCCTTCTTTTCTTCGTCTTCCTCGAAAGAGAGAGTGAAAGAGAGTTAAAGAGAGAGAAATTTGAGTCTTTTTTTTCTCCCCTCTCGTAGTGGGTTCGTTCAACGGAAACTTTTGTTCTTTCTTTGGTCAAACGAGACACGAAAAAGCAGCTCGACTGACATTTTTTATACGAATATTATACAACAGTTGAACTGAAGAAACAAATCGCGACGGACTTAACGGTGCACAACCCGACCTCTCACGACCAAGCGTTTAAAGTGAAAACGACCGCCCCGAAGAAGTACTGCGTGAAACCGAACACCGGCATCGTCCCCGCGGGCGCGACGACGGTGGTGACGGTGATCATGCAAGCGCAAAGGGAAGTGCCGGCGGATTTGGAAAACTGTCGAGATAAGTTTTTGGTGCAAAATACAGTCGCGGAGAAAGGCGAGGGAGACGACGTGCCGGCTTTGTTCACGAAAGACGGGAAGAAGATTCAAGAGACGAAGTTGAAGGTTGTGTTTACCGAAGCCGGCGGGTTGCCGGCGAGCGTGCCGGAAGATAAAGAGACGGACGGAAGCGGGCCGAGTTTGAATAGGTATTTTTCGACGAAGCAGACGCCGAGCGCGGCGAGCGTTGAGAAAGGAGGTGGGAAGAGCGTCAGTTCGAGACCGAACGGGGATAAAGTGGCGAGTTTGGAGGCGCAGATGCAAGCGATGCAGAAGCGAAATAGACAGTTGCAAACGGAGTTGTCGAAATCGATGAAGCCGGGCGCGAACGGGTTTTCGTTTCTTATGGTTTTGATCGTGGCGTTGATATCGTTTTTAGTCGGGATGTATATGAACAAGTAATCGAGAAGAGAGATTTTGGAAAGAAAAGAATGAGAGAAAGGAGAGAGAGAAAGTAAGATTAAAAGAGAGAGAAAGCCGTGCGTTTGTTCGATTTTGTTTTTCTACTTAAAATTCGAACCCGAACGAAACCACCACGAGTGAATTTAGCTTGCAGTTTATATAATAAATAAATACAAATGTGCTACAGTGGCACATGATTTTAATTAATACAGTGGTAGAATTACGCTTACTACTGTAAGTACGTGTATACATCTTAAAGTGTATGATTTTAGAGTCGTTTGTTTGTTACAATTTTATCACAACTCGTTCATTAGCTGAACGATACTTTGCACTTGCTCTTGCAGAGGAGGCGCCTCGCCGCGATCCGCAAATCCATCTTCTAATTCGTAATCGTCCTCGTCAATGCTGTCCATGCTATCGGAGCTTTTATTACTGCTATTGTCTTGACTAATGTTGTTATAATTATCTATGTACGCGTTGCCAGTGGCGGCAACGGGTGTGCCGCCGGTCGCCGCGCCGTTGCTGCTGCTATTTGTTGTTGATACATCCGTTCCTCCAGAGGAAGCGGTATTGTTGGTTGAGAAGTTCTCGTTGGGGTTATACATCGGTGGGGAGGAGGATAGCGATCCGTTATCGTTGGTCGAGTTCGTCGTGAAGAAACTTGAACTGTCTCGTTCGCCACCGGCGGCACCGCCAGGTCGTCCGATGGTCCCCGCAGACGAGGAAGAAGAAGAAGAATTCAAAGAAGAAGAAGAAGAAGAGGACGAGGATGATCTCGACAATCTCAGATTGTCTCTCACCGTCGCCGCTTTCATGCGCTTCACAAACTCCTTAAAGCTGTTAAAGTTATACAGCTCGAACAATTCTCTGGACATTCGAAGAAACGTAAAACACGCCATCGGTGGTAACTTTTCGCCCGTCTTCCATAACTCCACGTCGTCGCCTTCCCCTCGCGCATTTTTAATAACGCGTTCGTACGCGGACCGATCGAAACGACACAAGGCGTTCTCGCCCGCCACTCGCACGTTATACTTTGCCGCTGCGGTTCGAATTTGCCTGAGTAAACCTTCCGGCCCGCACCTTGAAAACCACGGGTGATCGCCGTCCACCATCTCTACGCACGTAAAATTCAAACGCGCGTTGTATTTGGCGCAAATCTTTACGATCGGTTCGTACCCGTCGCGTTCGGGGACAAAATCGCCCGATCGAGTGTTGAAATACCCGGCAGTTAACTCAGCCGCGTGCGAACGGGAGTTGTACCACCAGTGCACGCCAGCGCATTTGATGGCTACGTCAACGCCAGTTTTCTCGTAATCGAACACTTCTCGCGTAGTTTGTAGCGTCTTGTCGCCGTGTTTAACGAGCTCTTTCGCGTACCAATCGAGAAAGAATTGACCGTATTCGCTGTCCCAACTCCCTCGATCGGCCCGAAAGAAACCAGTTTCTTGCGGTAAGTTGTTGTATCCGCCGCAATCGTGCGGACCAGATCCGCCCCATTCGATGCGTCCAACCTCGGCGGCGTGCCTCGCCAACGCGCCCAACGCTCGTTGATCGTAACACTGAAATTCGCCAATCCCCGGGAAACGCCACTGGGAACTGTTCGGTGAACGTTTATTTTCTGGATACGACGGGTATCGCAACTCTCCACACGGTCCACATCCAACCGCAATCTCCGAGATGGTCGATTGCAATAAATTTTCAAACGTATCTCTAAACGACACCATGAAATCTCGATAACACTCTCTCGGCGTCCTTCCTGCGACTGTTCTCGCATCGTCCGCCCACAACGAAATACACTCGGGATTTCTGTACCCGTACTGGTCCGTGAAGAACAAATCTGGATCTTGAATCCCAGACTCTAAGACCCAATCCGGTAACTTGATCTCGTACACGTCGCCGACGTTTGCGCCGCACGCGTGGAAACTCATCACCGCTTGGACTTTCAAACCTAACTTTTCGCATATTTGGAACAGTTCGTAGTACGGGGTCCAATCGTAATTCCTCGGGCGTTTCCTTTCGACTATGCCCCACCAAACGTCCACCATGACGCCATCTACGCCTACTCTCGCCAACGCGTCCAACGCGACTTCTAAAACTTCCTTGTTCTCCAGAACGCCGTCTCTCGAGACGACGTCCAAAGGGAGCATCACGTAAAAAGGAATCGCGTCTCGAGCCCACGATAAATCTCGTTTCTTCCATTTACGAGTGTACCCAGAAGTCGTCGCAGGGGGGTGTATCGCCGGCGTCGCAGTCGTTTCTATTTCCGTCGCGTTCGCATCCGCCCTCGACGGTTCTCCCGACCATCTCGGCTGATCGTCCGACAACGCGTCGTCGTCGTTTTTTTCCGAATCCTCTTCCTTCGTTATTGCTCGGACTTTTGCTCTCGCGCCTCTTCTTCGTTGCAAAGTCGTCGATGTTCCAAAAACATCCGAAGCCTTTAGTAAAGCGCTTTGATGATCATCGTCATCATCATCATCATCAATCTTCTTCCTATTCTTCTCTGGATGAAAAGAAGAAGAACACAAAGAAGAAGAACCAGAGGGAGAACAAAAAAAGCGACTCCTCCTCCGACGCTCTTTATCGCCACTCTTTCGAGAGAGAGAAGGAGGAGGAGTCGAAGATGACGACGATGGGAAGGAACGAGACCACGAAAACCGCTCCATCATCATCATAATTTCCTCGTCGTTTACGTCGTGATTTCACAGCACACAGCGTCTCTCTTTCTCTCTCTCTCTTTAATAGTACGTGTAACGACGAGAGACGCACGCAGACGCGCACTTACGGGTGTAAATATATGTGTGTGTGTGTGTATATGTGTGTGTCGTAAAACGTTCCTTTTTGTATCGAAATTGAACCAATTTTGAGTCAAGAATGAAGAGACCAACTGTTTAGGGTCTTAAACCCTGGGCATGCGCGCAACACCCTCTCGCACACTTCATTCAAATCATCTTCAAATCAGAGACCTTTCGGTGTGCCGCTGCGGTCTGCCGCAAAAAGCGGCAAAAAGAGAGAGAAAAAGAGAGAAACAGACCAGAAGAACGCTTCTCTTTTGGCGAATTCCTCCCTGCTCCTTCTTTTCTCCTTGTTTTATTATAAGGTGCATTGTTGAATTGTGATTTGATTTTGGGGGGACCTTGTGGCTTTAAACCACCTTAATTGCTTGTTCTCATATACATTGAGTAACGTTATGTTCGTGGAAGCATCGATCGTGGTCGGAGCAATCCTGTGCGCCAAAGCTGGGGCGGTGACGTACGCGTACGTGTACCATCGGGAGAGCTTCGACCGGCAATGCGCGAACTGCGAAAGGGCCACGAGTGGGTTTGATTTTAGTGGTGGTGGTGGTGATAAAAAGGGTGAGACTGGAAAGGAAACCGGCGACGACGACGAAAGAGGGACGAGCGAGGAACCGTCGGCGCCGAAGCGGATGAAAGACGTAAAGAAAGGACGGAGTTTTAAAAAAATGTTTAGCAGCAAAAAGAAGAAGACGAGTGGTTTTAGAGGTCTCGATGATGACGACGACGCGAAGAAGTCGTAGTTTTATGAGTTTGAATTTTTGCGTTGCTTTTGTTTTGTTTTGAAAATTGCATTTATTATGTATTGCTGCTTATAATGTGCGCGTGTGATTGACGACGACAGAATGTTCGCGTCTTCTTCGTTCTGCGTTCTTGTCGTCGCGTGCTTCTTCTTCTTCTTCTTCTTCTTCTTTGCCTTTTCTACTACTTAATCGTCCGCGGGCATTTCCAGACCTATCTTTAAGATCTCCAAAACAAGTCGTCGTCTGAGATTGACCATGTCTCTTTGGTGGAACGTAAACGCGTTGTTCTTCAAATCTTCGTCCGTGAAACTGGCAATGTTACGAGCGTAATTGAGCATGAACATGCCACAGTCGCTCCCGTTCATTTGCCGGGGGATTTCGGACGGGTACTCTTCTCTCCATTCGCCGATATCCCAATTTTCATTCAACTTGTTCTTCGCTTCGTCGACGACCCATTTGATGAGGTTTCGAACAACCTCTCGGTCCTTCCCCAGTAATGAATCGTAATAGGAAACAACTTTGCGCTTCAAATCAACCACAGCTAAGACCCAGTGAACACCTTGGTGAACCGGTACGATAACTTTTTCGCATTTGATTGGCAAATAGCCCAACTTTTTTTCCGTCGACCATCGACGAACTTTGTTGTAATCGTACTCGCCGTCGTCTTGGAACAGTTTGTTCAAGAAAAACGTGTTAAAGAAATGGCATCGAGGATGACCTTTTGGTCCACACCGTTCTCGTTCGCGACGACCGAGGATACCGAGCGTAAAATTAACGCACTCGTCGTTCAACCACGTGACAGGCGCCAAGGTGTGAATATCTTTACCTTTTAAAGGCATGACGCCTTGCCCGGGTAAGCGCGCGCAAGCGTGGTTGACCAGTTCCCCAGAGTCGTACGCGTTGTCAATTCTTTCATCCTCTTCCGGCGTAGGAAGTTGGTCGAAAACGTCCACCTCTTTCGCTTTCTTTTTCTCCACGATCGCTTCTTTTGCCGCCTCTTCTTCCGCTTTTACTCGATCCTCGGTCGCTTTCACGCGTAACTCTTCTTTCTTCTTCTGTTCCAAGCGAAGCGCTTCTAACTGCGCGCGCAGAGGATCTTTTTCCTCTTCTGCCGCCGCCGCCGCGAAAGTCGTCGTCGCGCGTTTCGCCGCTCGCGCGGAAGCTTCTAATTTCAACTCCGTCGGTGATAACGGCGAGATGTTAAACTTGGTGTGCGTGCCGCCCATTTTCGTTACGGTCGTAGTTGTTTTCGGCGTCGTTACCATCGTTTTACCGGTATCATCCTTTTCATCTAATTCCTCTACTAAGTTTCGTTGCGTTTCGTTCTCGTTCTTTTCGTTCTTTTCGTCGTCGTCGTCGTTTTCGTACGCCTCCGAGGCAAATTTTGCGACTTGCGCTTTGTATTGACTCAACTGTTCGCCTTCTGGAGCGCTCTCGACGAGCTCTCGCGCCGTGCGTCCGATGAGATCTATGTGTTTTTTTCGTCTGCTGAACCTTTTCAAGCCTACGTCGGCGCTGTGCGCTTTGTTGATTTCATCCTTGATACCACCGCTACTGCGACCAGAGCTCGCCCCGACACCCATTTTCGGCGTCGCACTTTTTGTTCTTCGTAAATCTCCAAAGTCTGGAGCCGCTGGAGTAAAATGAGTCGCCGCGATGTTCTCGTTCCGATGAGAAGACGAAGGAGGATTGTCGCTCGTCAGATCAATCACCTCCGCAGGTACTTCTTCTTCTTCTTCTTCTTCTTCGGCGTCTCCCGCCTCTCCGGTCAAATCGATCACGCCGCCACGATTTCCTTCCTCCTTCTCTACTCGTCTTCTTCGTTCAATCTCCCTCAACTCTTCTCTCGTCGCCGACGCTTGCTTCACTAAATCCAACGGCGTGTGCCTCGAAGAGATCGATCTTTGCTTTTCAAACAACCTCTCCTCTCGATCAAACGTCAACGCCGGCTTCCCAAACCCGGGACTACTCGACGTCGCGTACGCCGCTCGACTCGCTTTCGCCGCTCTCGCAAACGTATCGAACGAATTCTCCTCGTTGCTACGAAATCTGAACTCTTCTTCTCCTCCTCTCGAAGAGTAAGAAGAATACTTCCCGGATGAACCGTAATACCGCGAAGCCTTACTCTTATCGCTCAGCGCTCGTCGCCGCTTCTTCTCCTCTTCCGCCACGAACACTTTCCTCCCTACGATCGGTGTCGTCAAGATATCGTTCAACGCGTCCTCCTCCTTTAAATGTCCTTTAAAATAAGAACCGTCGTTTGTGTTCTCGTTCGACGAATATATGTTCCGGAGTTGCGATTCGCTCAGGACTGGTTTTTGAACGTATTCGTTCTTCTCCTCTTCCTCTTCTTCTTCGTCTTTGTCTTCTTTAAACGACGACGACGACTTCAAACGCGGGAACGCGCTCGGTTGAAGCGTTTTCGGCGACGCGTACTGGACGAAGTGACTCGGTTGTTGTTGTTCTCGCTGTTCTTGTTCTCGTCGTGCTCGTACGACTCGTCGTCGTTCTTCTTCTTCTTCTCCTTTTGCTTCGCGTTTTAACGGCGACGGCTTCGACGGCAAATCTGATTCTTTCTTTCGTTTCTTCTTCTCTCTCTTCGTGGTGCGCAAGACGGACAGAATGCGCTTGCGGAAATCCACGCCGCCCATGTGACACTACCGGTGGTAACAAAGGAGAGAGAGAGAGAGATACACACACGCGATGGTCGAAAAAGAAAAGCAAGCGCGAAAATTACGAGAGGAACGTTTGGAATGGAGAGAAAAGGGAACCAAACGAGACAAGGAGCAAAAAAGCAGGCGAGGAGCGCGAAGAGAGTCGAACAACGGAGAGAAGATGTACGGACAACACGTAGTAATAAATAAGCGCAGTAGTAGTGCATAATAAATACATTTCGAATCAAAACGCGAAAATCATAACAACAGCCGACTCTCTAAAATCTTCGCGAACGCCTGCGCGCCTTCGATGTCGCCGCCTTCGTTCTTGCGTATGATTTGAACGATGTCTTTGACGTACGCGTTCATCTTCTCGTCACCCTTTCTTTTACCTCCTCGAAAGGTTTCCAAGGTTTGCACGGCGGTGGACGGCGGGGATATTTTGGCCAAGAGTTTCGCGATCCAGATAATTTTGGATGGTGGTTTAGACTCCGGGTTTTTGGATTCCGTGCCTGGACGGGAGCCTTGCTGCAAGACGGCTCTTTTGACGATGGAGGCGCGCGGAACGCGAGAGATGTTGCTGTAGATTTCCACCGCGCGAGATTCGTTCACGGAAGTGGCGACTTCGAGGATTTCGACGCCGGCGTACATAGCTTTTCGCGAAGAGTACGCGAGGAAGAACTGTTTCCTCGGTTCTGAAGAAGGCTCAGAAGTGGACGGCTCGCTCAATTCGACCGTTTGTCGTCCCGGCTCGCAATTTTCGAGAAGTTTGCACGCGACGGCGTTGTCTTGGATGTTGACTAGAGCGGCGCCGGAGATGGATTTAGGCAAAGTCATGAAGATCTCCTCCGCGAGGTCCGAACCGCGGCGACCACCGTTGGTGTATAAAGTGGAAACCGCGTTGGCGACTGTTTTTGCATCGTATTTGCTGTCGACGAGATGTTGTGCGATTGCAACCGCATCTCGAGAATCGAGGATGGATTGCGGTACCTCTTTCGCGGCGGCGGCGGCGGCCACGACCGGTTTCTTTTCTGCTACTACTTTTTCTTCTTTCTTCTTCGGTCGTTCGACTTCTTCTTCTTGTTTCGGTATAGTCATCGTCGATGATGATGATGATGATGATGATGATGACGATGACGATTGATCGACAAACTTGAGAAACTTTTTATAGTTTTCGTTCCAAAGAGCATCCGTTTTCATCTTGGCGATGGATCCAGAGGCGCGAATAGGAGCCGAGGGATTCGCCGCGACGAAACCACTCGTAGATTTATTCACCGCCGTTTCCTCTTTCTTCGAAGTAACGGCCGCGGAAGCAGTTGTCGTCGCGATTGGTTTGGGAGCGGTAGCAGCGGCAGCGGCAGCGGCAGCGGCGGCGGCTTCTTTCTTGCCGTTCACCGCCTCTCGTTCTTCTTGCATTCTCTTCTCCATTCGCACGCGTTCGTCCTCCAATTCTTTCAAACGTTTTTCCTCGGCTTCTGCTCGTCGTTTTTCTCTCAACTCGGACAAGACGCGCATTTTCTCTTTCTGCTCCTCCGCTCTCTTTTTGCTCATCTCGAGAAATTGTGCTCTCTGCGCTTTCGCCGCCGCGATGCGTTCATCGCGAAGTTTCTCACGTTCCTTCGCTTTTTCTCTCGCCTCCACCGCCTTAACCTCCTGTACTTTCTTCACTCTCTCCAACTCCGCAAAATATTCGCTCTTTTCTACCGCTTTGCGCGTTTCAAAGTCTCTCTTGTACTCTTCGCTCTCGCGTCTCTTGCGAAGGTTTTCCGCCGCGACGTACAACGCCCCGTCCGCCTCCATCACGTCCGCCATATCCTCCTCTCTGCTCAAATCGCTCTTCTCTAAGGACTCTAAATATAACGCGAGAAATATAGCCGCCGCATTTGCATCTTTCTGCGCGAACGATGTCGCAAACGCTGATCTTCGAGTGTTTTCACTTCGTCTCGTGCTCGCTTCGTTCGATTTCATCTCTTCCAACTTTTGCACGTCCGCGAAATGGTCTCGGTCCCACTTCACTCTTCGTTCCTCCTCGTTCTTCCGTTGGCTTCTCAGCGACTTCGTGAATTCTACGCGCCTCGCTTCTTCCTCTGTGCGTATTTGCACTTCCTCTTTCTTCGCGATAATCGACACCGCTTCGCACTCGCTCGATAACGTGGCGTCAAAGTTCTCTCGTCTCGATTGCACCTCGTAATCTTTAATCGCAAACTCATCCAAAAGGACCAATAATTCTTTCTGAACAAAGTCTCTTCTTTCGCCTTCCTCGTCTTTGACTTTCTCCACCGCGACTAACGCTTCGTTTAGAGTAACCTCGACGCGTTTAATGTCCGCGTCTTCGATCAACTGCAATCGCGCCTCGTCCATCAACATCTTTTCGTGCTGCTCCGTATCCATTCTCAACTTGTACTCGAACCGTTTCTTCTCCAACTCCTGGTTATCCTCGTCGTTAGCACCTTTTCCTCCTTTCAACGCTTTATTGACGCGATTCTCTTCCGCCTCGCGATTTCGTTGCATCTCTTTCACGCGTTTCCTCGCCTCCTTGGCGCATTGCTTCCTCCTCTTCATTACTGCCGATTTCTGCGTCTCCAACTCGCTCTCCAAATCCTTCACCGCTTGCCTCGCCACCACCAACGCATCCTTCGCGTACGCCGCGATATCCTCGTCGTTCTTCTCCAACCGTTCGATCCTCTCTCTCAAAAAACCCAACATCTCCTCCTCCTCCTCGCGCTGCTCGCGCTCGATTTTTTCCAAGCGTTTCCTCTCCTTTTCAAACACACCCGCCAACGCTCGATCCGCGGCTTCGCGTCTCGCGTCTTCCTCCTTACGTTTTTTCGTCTCATCTTCTTGCATCTCGAGTTCCATCGCGTCTTCTTTCCTCCTGCGTTCCGTTTCCGTTTTGTTCGCTTTTTTCAACCGCTCTCGGAACGTTTTGATCTCTTTTTTCATCTTCATCCTCCTCGCGTCCTCGGCGGTTCGCGTTCGTCGCTCGGTGATTGCGGCGTTGTTTAATTCCTCGTTCGAGGAGATGTTGTTTTCGTTCCAGGATAAGAGCAGATCGGTGTTGGTTTCCGACGACGCGAGCGCGACGACACTCCTTCTGATTCTCATCAGAGACGACGACGATGATGATGATGAATTCAAATTCGTCCGTGGAATGTTCGCGCGCTTCTTTGCGGCAACGACAACAACGCGCGAGCAACAAAAGCGCGGGGTGGTGTTGATCATCGATTTTAGCGACGAGGAGGAGACAGAGGAGGAGGAGATCATGTTGTTGTTGTTAATGATGATGATGCCGTGTGCGCTCTATAGATATATACAGAGAGAGAGAGAGAGAGTGCAAAGCTTTTCTTTCCTCTCGAGCGTTCCAAAAGTCGTTCTCGTGCTCTGAGGAATGGCGAGAGGTGTACAACGCTTTCCTTCCTTCTTGTCTGTCTGTCTGAGAGCGAATAAAAGGCAAAACTTTGTGTCTTCTGTCGTTTTCGTGCGCTCTCGTTTTCTCAGAGAGGTTTCTCAGAGAGGTTGGTGTTTTGGACAACACGGGAAGCAAAAAAAGCTTCAGAGAGAGAGAGAGAGAGAAAGAGCGCGAAGGAGAGAGCGCACCGCAAGAAAGACAGACACAGACGCAGAAAGACACAGAAAGACGGAGAAAGACAGAGAGTAGAATTTTAGGACGAGAAGATGACATCGTTCGCGACGACGACGATTCAGACGACGAGAGGATTTCATCGTCACCCCCCGGGAAAATCAGCCGAGAAGAAGAAGAAGAGATGGAGCAAAAGGAACGTGCGAATGATGGCGGCGCCAGGCACGGACGGGAAAACCCCGTACGTGGCGAAAAACACGTTCACCATCCCGCGAGACGAAAGCGGTGTGAAACTGGAGGAAATTAAGCGACGTTTTTTGGACGAGATGCGTTTTCGCGAGGAGAAGATGAAAACGATGCCCGATTACGTCTCGTCGCAGTTGACGGAAATTGGGGCGAACGCGTACGAGTTTTCGCAAGAGTGGAAAACGAAAGAAGGGTTCGAGAGGTGGATGAACACGCCGGAGAGAAGACGATCGCACTTTCCAATCGGGGTGTATCAGTATTTGCCGAAGGATAAGTGGTCGGTGCCGGAGAATTTTGCGCCGGTGATTAAGGTGAAGGACCCGCCGAAACCGCCGAAGTAGTCATCAGTCGACTTTGTTTGGCGCGGAGAAAAACGACGCGGATGTGAGAGATTGGAAGCGAAAGTACTTTGTTGTAATCGAGAGAAAGTTATCATTATTATTATTATTATTATCGATAGTATTACAGTTGCTACTTTCGTTTTACGCTCCAACGCGTCCTCGGATGATATCGAGCCATACTTGCGTTCCCCACG
>JGI20155J14468_10003160_pt1 | contig 11637 bp, 12 predicted proteins | sample COG_05_FD_14468 | JGI IMG/M metagenome (IMG submission 14468)
TACCACGTTTTAGCCTGTAGTAAGACTTCCGCATCGGCGCTGTAAGGCGTCACCTTTAGCCAGCCCTTTACACCCCACGCGCCCTGCAGGTGCCCCAACGCCACCGCGTCCTTGGGTCGGGTCGCAATCGGCCACGGGATCGGTCGGGTGGGCATATCAGGCATAAACGGGATACCAATCAGGGGTGTAAGTGGGGCTAAACGGGACTGAACGGGGGTGAAAGGTCAATAAATTTAACCATACCCCTTGCTTAAAATGGGCAAAAAAAAACGCGCACACCACAAAGGCATACGCGCTTCTTACACGATTCGCGGTGGCCACCCGAATCCGGGGAGCCCAAACGATCGCTTAGGCTTGGGCCTTCGCGGCCACCTTCATCAAACGGGCCACCGTGTCTGATGGCTGTGCACCAATAGACAACCAGTGCGTCAAACGGTCTTGCGCTAGGCGCAAAGGCTCTTCAGCACCACGCGCCATTGGGTTGTAAAAACCAATACGCTCAAGGTAACGACCGTCGCGACGGTTACGCTTGTCAGCGACAACGATATTGTAGAAAGGGCGTGCTTTAGAGCCGCCGCGAGAGAGTCGAATAACGACCATGATTAATCCTTTGGGTGGGGCTTCACGGCCTTGGCGCAGATCACACCTAGACCGATTCGTTCCAAAATTCTCGTAACGCCTGAGACACACGACTAGCCACCCGGCCAGCGAAACGTTACCAAGCCCTCGATTATATGGCATTTAAGGGTGGCCGCCCATCTCTCCCCCTGTCGGGCACAATATCCCCTGTCCCACCCGGGCGGATTTAACGCATTTACAACACCATGTCCGACATTTTTACCCGTGCTAGCACCGCCAACGACCTGCGCGCGATTAAAGAGATCTACGCACACCATGTGCTCAACGGCACGGGCACGTTCGAAACGGTCCCCCCCAGTCTGGACGAGATGCAAACACGACGCGCCGATGTGTTGCAAAAATCCCTGCCCTACATCGTCGCTGAGCGCGACGGACAAGTGCTTGGCTTCGCCTACGCCAACTGGTTCAAGCCGCGACCAGCTTACCGGTTCAGCACCGAGGACTCGGTCTATGTCGCCCCCGGCAGCATGGGCCAAGGCATAGGCGCCGCATTGATGACCCAGTTTACTGGCTCTGCTGGAGGCGCGGGGAATTCGTCACGTGATGGCGGTCATTGGCGACAGTGACAATACGGGCTCTATCAATTTACATCGTCGCATGGGGTTCTCGCACGTGGGCACCATGCGCGGTTGCGGCTGGAAATTTGAGCGTTGGCTAGATATCGTTTTGATGGAGCGCACCTTAGGCAAGGGAACCCAGACGGCCCCGACGGACTCTGACGCTGCATAACGACCTCACACAACGCAAAGACACCCACACATGACCGCCATCACCTCACGCTCGCCCAAGTCAAAGACCATCGCTGCGTGGCTCGCTTTCTTATTTGGCAGCTTGGGCCTTCACCGGCTCTATCTTTTCGGCATAAAAGATATCGGCTTCTGGCTAACACCCTTACCCACAGCCGCTGGGCTGGTTGGCTTGGCACGCTTTTACAACATTGGGCAAGACGACCTATTGGCTTGGATACTCATACCGGTCTTTGGCATCTGTATTGCTGTCGCTTGTGGCACCGCTATCTTTTACGCACTCATGGCGCCAGCACGTTGGCAGGCCAAGTACAACCCCGGCCACGACCTAGACGATACGCACCCATCGGGGCTCACCAACTGGCTGAGCGTCATGGTGGTGGTGTGCGCCCTCATGATTGGAGCGGTCGCCCTCATGTCCAGTTTAGTCATGAGCTTTCAGGCCTACTTCGAGAGCCAAGTGGAAGCGGCCCGCGCCATCAGCCAATAAGGACAGCGCCGTAAGCCGTAAGCTGCAAGCCGCAGGCGACCCTAGGCAACCAAGTCTGGGTGCGCTGTGATGAACTTCGCAATTTTCGGGGCAATGACGTAGTCGCAATAACCTGCCTGGGGAAACCGGTCGTAGTACTGCTGGTGAAAACTCTCAGCGGTACTGTAGTTGTGCAGAGGCACCACCTCCGTCGTTATCCGTCCTCGCAACGCCTGCTCGCGCGACGCTAGGTCTGCAATGAATGCCGTCACGATGGGTAGTTGCTCGGACCGCGTGAGGTATACACCGCTGCGATATTGCGGCCCCACGTCATTGCCCTGCTGATTCAAGGTGGTGGCGTCGTGAACGCTGAAGAACACCTCGAGGATTTGACTCAACTGTATTTCACGCGTATCGAAGGTGACACGTACCACCTCGACATGACCGCTCTCACCAGTGCACACTTGCTCGTACGTTGGCGCGATGACATGGCCATTACAGTAGCCAGACTCAACAGCCCTAACCCCTTTGACCCGCAGGAACACCCCTTCGGTGCACCAAAAGCACCCGCCTCCGAGCACGATGGTGTCGAGGTCGCTGGCATGGGAATCAGATCGTTGGTCGTTGGGTAGGGACATGTGCTGGCCTCTGTAAGGTATGAAAAAAATGTAGTGTCGCCTACATTATTCGCCATCAGACAATGTCACCGCAACGACGAAGGTTTTCACAATAATAGAGACTTGTCTTCCTGAACAAACCGTATGACGCATACAGCTCAAAGAAACACACATATGAAACCCCAATTCAACTGGCAAGATCCCTTACACCTCGCAGATGCCTTGAGCGACGACGAGCGCGCTATTGCCGAGGCCGCACACACCTTCTGTCAAGAGCGCCTGCAAACTCGCGTGCTTCAGGCCGCCCGCCACGAGACCTTTGACCGTGAGATCATGAACGAGTTTGGCGAGATGGGTTTCTTGGGTTGCACCATTGACGGCTACGACTGCGCCGGTTTGAACTATGTCAGCTACGGCTTGGTGGCGCGCGAGGTGGAGCGTGTGGACAGTGGCTATCGCAGCGCCATGAGTGTGCAAAGCTCCTTGGTCATGCACCCCATACACGCCTACGGCTCTGAGGAGCAACGTCAGAAATATCTGCCCAAACTGGCAACAGGCGAGTGGGTCGGTTGTTTTGGCCTCACCGAACCCAACCACGGCTCCGACCCCGCGAATATGGAAACGCGTGCCACACCCGTGGACGGCGGCTACATCGTGAAGGGCGCAAAAATGTGGATCACCAACGCCCCCATCGCTGATGTCTTTGTGGTCTGGGCCAAGATCGTTGGCGAAGAAATGGGGCAAGGCGCCATTCACGGCTTTATCCTGGAAAAGGGTATGAAAGGCCTGAGCGCGCCCAAGATTGAAGGCAAGATGAGTTTGCGCGCGAGCATCACGGGCGAAATTGTGATGGACGATGTCTTTGTACCCGCCGAAAACCTGTTGCCCAACGTAAACGGGCTAAAAGGCCCATTCGGCTGCCTGAACAAAGCGCGCTACGGAATCGCTTGGGGTGCCATGGGTGCCGCCGAAGACTGCTGGACCCGCGCGCGTCAGTACACCTTAGACCGTCAACAGTTTGGACGCCCGCTGGCCCAAAACCAATTGATCCAAAAGAAGCTCGCCGACATGCAGACCGAGATCACGCTGGGTCTTCACGCCTGCTTGCGCGTCGGTCGCCTCATGGACGAAGACCGTGCTGCGCCAGAGATGATTAGCCTCATAAAGCGCAACAGTTGCGGCAAAGCCTTGGACATCGCCAGGATGAGCCGTGACATGCACGGCGGCAACGGTATTCACGACGAATACCACGTCATCCGCCACATGATTAACCTGGAAACCGTGAATACCTATGAGGGCACCCACGACGTTCACGCCTTGATCTTGGGGCGTGCGCAAACGGGCTTGCAAGCGTTCTATTGAGTCGCTAGACGGCGCAATCAAATACCCTGCCCGCGCAGGGTATTTTTTTACCCATACAAAATTATTGACTAAGCGGTCATTAGNATATNGCTTAATGACCAAGCAGTCACTAACGATGCCTCCGACAAGCACGATCGAGCCACACGACCCATTGGGCCGTCCCCTTAAANCGCACCCGACGCAAAGAGGCGCGGCCCAACGAAATTGTTGCAGCCGCTCTCGCCGTGTTCGTGGACAAGGGGTTTGCAGGCGCCCGTATGGACGAAATCGCCAAACAAGCGGGCGTTTCAAAGGCAACCTTGTTCGTGTATTTCCCCAGCAAGGACGACTTATTCAAGGCCGTCGTGCGCACCAACATCATTGACCGGCTGACCGCTTTTCAATCGACCGTTGCGCACTTCCAAGGGAGCAGTGGCGACCTGATCGCCTTAGCCATGCACAAATGGTGGCAGGAGATCGGCAGTACCCAGGCGGGGGGCATCAGCAAGCTCATTATTCAAGAGGCGAAAAACTTTCCCGAGCTCGCCGCCTTCTACCAGACTGAGGTCATGGGGCCTGGCTTGCATCTGATGCAAGCCATACTCAAAAGAGGCATCGCACGGGGTGAGCTACGAGACTTGGATCTGACCAATACCGTCATGGGCATCATGTCCTCGCTGTTATTTTTGTGTCTCTGGCGGCAGGCCATGGGGGTTGATAACCCCGTTTGCGGCCCTGCCATTGAGCCCACTGCTTTCATACAAAACCAAATCGATATTTTGCTCTCTGGCATCGAACTGAAAGGTAATCCGCCATGCGTCTGAAGTCTACTGTCAAGTGGCTCGTGTACAGCTTAATCGTCGTCGCACTCGCGGGTGGCGTGTGGCGCGCCCTGAAGGCACGCAGCGACGCGCAGGCCAGTGCCGCGCTCGCCGCCGAGGCGCTCAAAGCGCCCATCAACTATGTCCTTCAGGCCAGCGACACCGTCGCCGCCGCCAGGCAGTCGTTGGATCAAACGCAGACCATCAACGGTACTGTGAAGGCTGTCAACGCGGTGACCTTGCGGAGCAATCAAGCAGCGATTGTCACGGCGATTCGGGTGCCTGAAGGCGGCCGTGTCAAGGCGGGGCAGGTGGTTGCACAGCTAGACGCAGACGATGCCAAAGCACGCAGGGAACAAGCGCAGCAGCAGGTTATCGCGGCAAGGGCGCAAATGGATTTAGCGCAGCGCCAGCGCGACAACAACCGCGCACTGGTTGAAAAAGGATTTATATCGAGCACCGCTTTGGTGAGCTCCGATAGCACGTACGCATCGGCAAAGGCCAACCATGAGGTAGCCATTGCGGCTTTGGACATTGCCAAACGAAACCTGGCTGATGCAACGGTTCGCAGCCCGATCAACGGGCAAGTCAGCCAACGCTACGTGAAACCAGGCGATCGTGTGGCGCTCAACGCACCACTCGTCGACATTGTCGACACCCGTTCGCTCGAGGTCGAGGTGATGGTGCCCATCGCCGCAGCTGCCAAGTTGCAGGTTGGTCAGATGGCAACATTGACGCTAGAAAGCAGCGCGACCACCGTAACCGCCAAGGTCGCACGCATCAACCCCAGCGTGGATGCCAGTAGTCGCAGCCTGAAAATTTATCTGAGTCTGCCAGTTGACTCCGCGCGGGTCGGGGAGTTCGTGACCGGCGGCTTGGTCGTTGGCACCATAGAGGGAAGCGCTATCCCCTTGGATGCCGTGCGCACAGAGAAAGCGCAACCCTACATTCAGGTCGTTCAGAACCAACGCGTTGCCCACGTGAGCGTCACCATCGCCGCCACAGGCTCGCGTAACGGGCGCCAATTTGCCATCGTGTCACCCCTCACCGCCGGCGAAATTGTGCTGTCGCCAAGCGCCGGGGTCATCGCCAATGGCACCGCTGTTCAGCTGAGCAAGTAAGCAACTACCCCAGCGCCAACGCCAACGCCGACCAACCCTAAAGACAAACGATTATGTGGTTTACCCAAGTCTCTTTACGCAACCCCGTCTTTGCCACCATGGTGATGTTGGCGTTTGTCGTACTCGGTGTTTTTGGCTATCAACGCCTACAAGTCGACCAATTTCCGAACGTCGACTTCCCAGTCGTCGCCATCAACACCATTTACCCCGGCGCAGCGCCAGAGATTGTGGAGACGGAAGTCAGCCGAAAAATCGAAGAGGCCTTAAACACCATTTCAGGCATCAACTCCTTGAGCTCCCGCAGCTTCCAAGGCGCATCCGTGGTCATTGCAGAATTTCAACTGGACGTTGACAGTCGAAAAGCCGCCGATGACGTTCGCGAAAAAATTGCGGCCATGCAATCCAGCCTGCCCGATCTCGCGGAGGAGCCACGCATTAGCCGTTTTGACCCCGCAAGTCGTCCCATCTTCTCGGTGGCTGTCACTGTCGACGAGAGTCAAAAAGATGCACCAACGACGGCACAAGCCAGCGTCTGGGCCGATCAGGTTTTACGTAAGCAACTGGAGAACGTCCGCGGCGTGGGTCTCGTGTCCCTGGTCGGCGACACCGAGCGCGTAATTCAAATTGAATTACAGCCCACAGCCATGCGCGCGCTAGGCGTCAGCGCCCAACAGGTTGCCAACGCGGTCCGCTCAGAAAGCCAAGATTCGCCAATCGGGGCCGTTACATCGTCTGCGCGGGAGTTGGTTGTTCAGGTGCAAGCCCGCATGCAACGACCCAGTGACTTCGGTCAGATTGTTGTTGCGCGGAAAAATGGCATAGACATTCGACTTGACCAAGTGGCACGTATTGCCGACGCTGAGAAAGAGATTGAAAGCCTGGCGCTCTACAACGGGCAACGCACCGTTTTATTACAAATTCAAAAGTCGCAAGACGAGAATACGGTCCAAGTCGTCGACCGCTTATCGGCTGAACTCACTGCGAGCAGCAAAGACTTGCCGCCAGGTATATCTTTGCAAGCCATTGGCGACAGCTCGCGTCCGATCCGGGTATCCGTCGCCAACGTGAAGGCGACCTTGATTGAAGGTGCCATCCTGACGGTGGTGATTGTTTTCCTTTTCCTAAACTCATGGCGCTCTACGGTCATCACTGGCCTCACACTGCCAATTGCCATCATCGGTACGTTTTTATTCATGTATCTATTTGGCTTCACCATCAACATGATTACGCTGATGGCGATGTCGCTGTGTGTGGGCCTACTGATAGACGATGCGATTGTGGTGCGCGAAAACATTGTTCGCCACGTGCAGATGGGGAAGACGCCCTACGACGCCGCGATGGACGGCACCAAAGAGATTGGTTTGGCTGTCTTAGCGACCACATTGTCGATCGTGGCCGTGTTTGCCCCAATTGGTTTTATGGGCGGCATCATTGGTAAGTTCTTTCACCAATTTGGCATCACCATCGTGGCCGCTGTCCTGATTTCGATGTTCGTGAGCTTCACCCTAGACCCCATGCTCTCGAGTATTTGGCATGACCCCGCCATCGATGACCACCGCAAACCTTTCAAGGCCGACAGTTGGTATAACAAAACCATTGGGCGTCTCACCCATGCGGTTGACGTCTGGCAAGACAGCCTATCCGAAAGCTATCAGCGCATACTGCGGTGGTCACTGCGCCACAAACTCGCCACTGTGGCGATGGCTTTGTCCACATTTGTTGCCAGCATCGCCATGATGCCGCTACTCGGAACCGAGTTTGTTCCCAAGGCCGACTTCTCCGAAACACGCCTCAACTTTTACACACCGGTCGGCTCGTCTCTCGCAGTCACCGAGCTCAAAACCAAACAAGTTGAAGCCGTTTTGCGTTCGTTTCCGGAGGTTGATTACACCTTGTCCACGATCAACACAGGCAGTGCACGTGGCAAAAACTACGTTAGCGTCTATGTCCGCTTAATCGACCGCAAGCTACGCACCTTGGGCGTCGATCAAATGTCGGCTCAATTGCGGGAGCGGTTGCGAAGCATTAGCGGTATCACCGTGACCCATGTGGGCTTGCTCGACTCCGTAGGGGGCAATAAGCAGATTGAATTCTCCCTGCAAGGGTCAGACTTGAAGGAGCTGGAGCGTATCAGCGCCACNGTGACGGACAGAATCCGAGGTATCCCCGGCCTNGTGGACCTCGACTCCAGCGTGAAGCCCAACAACCCNACCATAGACATCAGCGTGCGACGCGCCGCTGCCAGNGATTTGGGTTTGTCCGTNGGNGCTGTCGCGCAAAGCCTGCGCACCCTCGTTGCAGGTNAAACAGTCAGCACGTGGCGCGCGCCCGATGACCANAGCTACGACGTGATTTTGCGACTGCCCGCGAGTGACCGCAGCAGCCTGGAGGACTTGAAGCAATTACCGTTCATCACGGGCGCGAACGCCGATGGTTCCGCCCGCGTGGTCACGCTGGCTCAATTTGCCGATGTATTGCCTTCAACAGGGGCGAATCAAATTAACCGGAAAAATCTCAGCCGTGAAGTCGCCGTTGACGCAAACGCCTACGGTCGCTCCGTTGGGGAGGTCTCAGGCGACATCCGTAAGGTGCTCGACGACGTGGCCCTCCCACCGGGCTATCGCTATCAGTTTGGTGGCTCCACCAAGAACATGGCCGAGTCCTTCGGCTATGCGCTGTCAGCACTGGCCTTGGCCGTGGTGTTCATCTACATGATTTTGGCGAGTCAATTCAAGAGCTTTTTGCAGCCACTTGCCCTCATGAGCGCCCTCCCCCTGACGCTGATAGGCGTTGTGCTGGCCTTGCTGATGTTCCAGTCAGCCATGTCCATGTTCTCAGTAATCGGTGTGGTCATGCTCATGGGCTTGGTGACTAAAAATGCCATTCTGCTGGTCGATTTCGCCATACGCGCCCGCGAAGGGATTGACGGCGCCCCCCCGCTGAACCGAGACGATGCCTTGCTGATGGCTGCCAAGGTCCGCTTACGCCCCATCTTAATGACCACCTTGGCCATGATTTTTGGTATGGCGCCGCTAGCGTTCGCTCTGTCTGAGGGTGCGGAGCAGCGCGCGCCCATGGGTCAAGCCGTGATAGGCGGCGTTATCACCGCCTCCTTGCTCACACTCGTGGTCGTCCCGGTTGTCTACTGCTACATGGACGATTTGAGCCAGTGGTTGAAGCGCTTGTTTGGTGCTCAGGAAAAACCCACGGTCTAAGAGCGAAACCCGCGCGCAATCAGTAAAATAACCCCTGTCTGAAAAAAATCCCCTGGGAGAGCCTGCATGCAAGCCGTGGTAAACACCGATCAAGCCCGATTCAACATGATCGAGCAACAAATTCGCCCATGGGACGTTTTGAACGCGCGTGTTCTGGAAACACTGAGTCAAGTTCCGCGCGAACGTTTTGTTCCCAACCAACACAAGGCGCTGGCTTTTTCAGATCTCGAAATTCCGTTGAGCGACCCCATCAAGGCGAGCCAGATGATGCTGGCACCCCGCGTCGAGGCCCGACTGTTGCAAGACATGGACCTGCAATCAAGCGACCACGTGTTAGAAATTGGCACGGGGTCGGGTTACATGGCGGCGCTATTGGCCCAACTGGTGCGACGTGTCACCACGGTTGAAATTGATCAAACGCTGGCCGCACAAGCGCGTGACACGATTGAGCACGCCAATATGCAAAACGTTGAGGTTATTTTGGGTGATGGCAGCTTCGTGGAGACGTGGAGCAAAAGTGGGCCATTCGACGTGATCCTATTAAGTGGCTCTGTCGCCACGATGCCCATGGCGTGGCTAACGCACCTCAAGCTTGGCGGCCGATTGGTCGGCATCAGTGGGCAAGCTCCCGTGATGCACGCGACATTCATCACCAAAGGCACGCACGACAGTGCCAGCACCCGTACGCCGTGGGACACCGTTGCCTCGCGTCTCATTGGTTTTCCCGAACGCTCACGATTTAACTTCTAACCTGAAGGCACTATCGCTCATGCTGCAATTACAACCAGCCGACCTCAGCCAATGGTTTGCCACCCACGAAGGGCAGCGCCCAGTGGTCCTTGATGTGCGTGAACCACATGAGTTTGAGACGGCGAGCCCCGCCGAAGACCCGGCATTCGACTTGATTCGCATGCCCATGCGGGGTGTGCCCGCCCGCTTAGATGAACTAGATAAAACCCAGCCGATTGCCTGTTTGTGTCACCATGGCGCGCGCAGCGCGCAAGTTGCCATGTATCTTGAGAACATGGGCTATCTACATGTCGCGAACATCAGTGGTGGCATCGATGCCTGGGCCACCCAACTCGAGCCCACCTTGGCTCGCTACTGATCGCACACTGCTAGGCCATACCGAGCGCACAGCGCCGCACCCGCATTCACACCCATTCCACAGAGGAAGTCTGTTATGACATGTCATGTATCTGGTTTTTCAAAGCGCGTCACGTTGCCAACAGTGGGTCTATCGACATGTGTGCTTGGGGTTTTGTTGGCTTTTTCGTCAGGCGCAGGCGCGCAAAGTCTATCGGGGATGCTTGAGGCAGCACGTCAATTCGACGCAACTTACTTGAGCGATACAGCAGCGGCACGCGCAACCTATGCCGCCGCAAAGCTTGACAACGCATCCACGCTGCCAAAGGTGTCCTTGGTCTCGTCTGTCACTCAAAGCAACGTTTACGTCTCAGGCGAAACAACGGATACGCTGTCTCGCTACATCGGCGTATCAGCCTCACACTCGCTATACAACGAGAACTATGCAGCGGAAGCCAAGAAAGTGCCGTTGGGCGAGCAGACCGCCGCAACTTTGCAAAGCGTTGCAAACCAGTCTCTAATCATTCGGGTTGCGCAGGCTTACTTTGACACCCTTACCGCGCAAGACACGCTGGTCAGCGTACAAGCATCCAAAAAAGCAGCGAGCCAACAACTTGCTGCGGCCAACCGCAACTTTGAGGTCGGCAACACCACCATCACCGACTCTCGCGAAGCGCAGGCACAATTNGACCTGATAACAGCGGAAGAGATCACAGCGGCAAACAATTTAGAGTTAGCAAAGCTAGCGTTATCACAATTGACCGGCGTGAAGTCGCCACAGCCTAAAGCCTTTATCGCGGATCAACTACCAAATCTTTCAGCGCAAAGTCTCGATACATGGATTCTTCGCGCCAGCGAGGTTAACCTAGCGGTAGCCAGCGCACGTGTAGACCTAGAGAATGCACGACTAGACCTAGAGATAGCGAAGGCAGGCGGAAAACCGACGCTAGATCTAACCATGTCATACCTTCAGAACGGCACGAGCTCGGCCCATACCTCGGCAAACACATCAAGCTACAAGCCAACGACTAGTGTCGCGCTTGCATTCAACTGGCCTTTATACACAGGAGGTGCGGTTGAAAATGCGATTGCAGCGGCCCTTGAAAAGGAAAACAAAGCAAGTGCAGACTTGGAAAACGCGACCCGTACCGCAACCAATCAGGTGAAGCGTGCCTTCCTAGGACTTCAATCGGGCATGAGCCAAGCAACGGCGTTGCAAGCAGCCCTTGTGTCCAGCCAGAGTGCGTTGGAGGCGAATCAACTTGGCTACGAAGTCGGTGTGCGCATCAATATTGATGTCTTGAATGCGCAGACCGCTGTGTATAAAACACAAGCCAGTTTGGCCAAGGCGCGCCATGATGTCTTGCTAGGTAGCCTGAAACTGCGCCAAGCCGTCGGTGTGCTCAGCGATGCCGATGTGGACGCGGTATCGCGCCTGCTACAGCCCTAAAGTTCTCAGGTTCTCAGGCCCTAAGACCCTAAGGTTCTAGCGTCGCTCGCGTTCCCCTCCGCAGCCCGCGCGACGCAGTCGATGGTGCGGGCTGACGCACCTTGGTGGGTGGCAACCAGAGTCAACGCGGCT
>JGI20155J14468_10003179_pt1 | contig 11595 bp, 10 predicted proteins | sample COG_05_FD_14468 | JGI IMG/M metagenome (IMG submission 14468)
ACTATCTGCGTTTATTACTGTGCCAAAAGCAGATGTTCCTGTAATGGTAATGTCTGAATTGATATCAATGTCTCCCGTTGCAGATTGATCTTCACCTTGACCTGCTAAAGATAGAACGTATTGTCCATCAGGAAGAGAAATTTCATGAGATCCCCCTAGCGCATTTGATTCCATTACAGCCGCCCTCAATGAACAATTACCTAATGCATCCGCACAAACCCCATCTGCAAGAATTACATCTGGACTGTCATTTTGAGTATTCACTATAAAGTTTTGAGCATGGCAAATCATTGACGTTAAGCCCAAAAAAAACATTATGGAAAATAATCTAGTATACATCGTTCAATTAAATGTTATTCTACAAAACCATTCTAAAATGGACCGACAATAGCTGGTTAATACAGCAGGACCGATGCGGAAATCTGGAATGGAATTCTAGTAGTTGTTTTGGTTAATAGCGTTCTAAATATACAATTTTACATTTTAATGAATTATTTATCAATTCCAAATAATTAAATCTCTTGACTGTTATGTATGTGTTTTGATATATGAATCGGTTCAAAACGAGACACGAAAACAAAGCGCCTCAATCTATGACCTTTTCTTACATTATGGAATTAATCAAAATGGTTTTGGGAATGGATTAAACCTTATGCCTTTTGGCTTGTCCAAAGGACATATGAAAAAACAAATTCTATTATTTAGTGTATTGAGTATGACTTGTATTCATGCTCAAAATGTTGAAATCGTTACTAACGTAAATACTGGCCGGACATGGATGAACAAAAACCTTGGAGCCAGTCAAGTTGCAACATCTATAACCGATGAAAACGCTTATGGAGATTTGTTTCAGTGGGGTCGCCAAACAGATGGGCATCAACTGAGAACATCTTCCACCACTACGGTGGTTTCTCAAACAGAAGTGCCTGCAAACAATCTATTTATCCTTGGAGTTGATGATTGGCTTAGCCCAGAAAACAATAACTTATGGCAAGGAGTAAATGGAATCAATAACCCTTGTCCCGAAGGTTTTCGAGTCCCGACAGCAGCGGAATGGGAGGAAGAAATGTCTTCCTGGAGCTCTACAGATGGGGAGGGGGCTTTTGCTTCCCCTTTAAAACTAACCCTTGCTGGAGCGCGAAGTAGAATGTCCGGAACCATCGGGAACCTGGGAACTTTTGGTGGATATCGAACAAGTACAACAGATGGCCAAGGCTTTACAAAAACCCTAGGAATAAGCCCTACCGTAGCAATGATGGGAAGTCGTGCAAGAGCTGACGGGAATTGTGTTCGTTGTATTCAAGATGAGGAGGTGAACATTTCTTTTATTCGTAACCAAAAACTGATTGATGTATATCCTAACCCGGTAATCAAAATATTAAACATTTTAATCGAAAGTGAACTCATTGGAATGCCCTATTTCTTGACAAATAGTCTAGGGGAAAAAATTGGAGAAGGCATTTTATTAAATGCCAAATCAACAATTGACATGACCCACTTGAAAAATGGACTATATGTGCTATCCATTCAATCTGACGAGTGTCCTATTAGGGTCAAAGTACTTAAAAGGTAAGGTCTCCTGTGGCTTTTAATCAAAAAAGCCGCTTCGGGACTAAAAAACATTACCGCCTCGATCATTTTTTATGATAGATTACAGCTTGGCGTAATGAGCCCTGAAAAGAATGTTCCAGAGCCAAAAGGTGCCAGTTAATGCCTTTAATCGACGTGTATTAAAGATTTCAAAACTCCAATTAGATAATCCTCCTTATCTTTGCATCAGCTTTGTAAAAGCATAAAAAATTAATTATGGCATTTTTAGATGAAAAATTTTTAGGGAATTCAGTTGAAGACTGGGGAATCGCAATTGGAATCGTATTGGGTTCTTTTATAGCAACTAAAATTGCGTATTGGGTTATTGCTAATGTTGTAAAAAGAGTCACTCAAAAAACAAAAACAAACCTTGATGATGTTCTCATTGAGACCCTAGAAAAGCCCATTATCTATTCGATTCTAATTGGTGGATACTGGATTGCTATTCATTATTTAGATTTATCTGGTAATCCAGGTTTCTTGGCTTTTCTTCAGGGCGTAGCAAATGTTTCTATTGTCCTTACCCTAACCTCTATCGTTTCGCGTGTCTTTGATGCATTGGTAACGGAGGTTGTCCAACCCTATGTGGAAAAGACGGATGGCGGGGCAGATAACTATATGCTTCCCATTATTCGTAAAGTTACCAAGTCTATTATCTGGGTGTTTGGTGTCATTATCGGATTAGATAACATTGGCTTCGATATTACCGCAATGATTGCTGGACTTGGAATTGGTGGTTTGGCCTTGGCTCTTGCCGCACAGGATTCTGTAAAAAACATCTTTGCAGGAATCATGATTTTTTTAGACAAACCATTTAAAATAAAAGACCGTATTCAGATCGAAGGATTTGATGGAGTTGTTGAAGAGGTCGGCTTAAGAAGCACACGTGTTAGAACGCTTGATGGAAGAATCGTCACCATTCCCAACAGCACCTTTACGGATAACAGCGTGGTTAATGTAACCTCTCAACCTGCACTAAAAATTACTCTAAACCTTGGTCTTACATACGACACTTCTGAGGATGACATGCAAAAAGGTGTTGATCTTTTAAGAGAAATTGTTGCCGACCATTCTGATATTTTAGAAAAGGATTGTGCTGTAGGTTTCAAGGATTTTGGAGACTTCTCTTTGGGGATTCTCTTTCTTTACTATATCAAGCCTGAGGCGCATTGGTTGGACTCACAGAATACCATCTCAAAAGAAGTCCTTAAACGATTTAATGCCGCAGGACTGGACTTTGCTTTCCCAACACAAACACTTTTAAATAAGGAGATTAAATAATTTCTTTGAAATTTCTTATTGTANCTTTATAAAGTCTTAAAATCCTTTATTTATGAAAACGTTTGCATTATTTTTTTCACTTGTCATATCAAGCACTGCGATTTGTGCCATTGATACCCTGGAAGCCACTTCTAAAATTAAAGATGTCACCGTCTTTTTTAGTGGTGCCCAAATCTCAAGAACAAGCAAATTACGTGCGCCAAAAGGAAAGCACATATTGGTCTTAAATGAGTTGCCCAATACCTTAAATGAGCAAAGCATTCAAGTAAAAGGAACTGAGGGTTGTAAAATTCTTTCAGTGAAACACGAACTTGTGTATCCTAACACAAAAAAAAGTGCTGCAGAAAAAATTATTGAAGATAAAATTGAAGCATTAGAGCTCGAAATGAAAAGTATTTCGAACCAATTTGATGTCTTTACGCTTGAAGAACAGCTTCTTTCAGAAAACAGAAAACTCAATAAGAATAAAGAGGGATCGGCCATTTCAGATATCAAAGAGGCTGCGGATTTTTATCGGGCACGCTTGAATGAAATACGTCAGGGTAAATTAAACCTTTCTGTGAAAATGGACGAGAAGAAAGATGCCATTCAAAATCTTTATTCTGAATTGAATACAAGCTCTGTTAAAAGGCGGACAACACATAGTAGAATCATTATCACCCTGGATTGTTTGACTGCAATGAATGATGAGTTAAGCGTCAGTTATTATGTGTCCTCTGCAGGTTGGACACCAAATTACGATTTCAGGGTAGACGAGATTACCAAACCACTTAACATTGTTTATAATGCCGATGTCTATCAATCTTCTGGTGAAAACTGGGATAAAGTAAATCTCAAATTAAGCACCAACAATCCCTCTTTAAGTGGTGAACAACCGGAGCTGGTGTCCTGGATACTCGGAAGGCCAAACCCTTACAAAAAAGAAGTTGAGCAGAAAGGTATTGGTTCTTTGAAGGGAAGAGTGCTTGATAACGAAAATGGAGAACCAATTCCATTTGCAAAAGTTATCATTCTAAAGAACAACGAAATAATCGGTGGAGCCAATTCAGATTTCGACGGAAAGTATCAAATAAAGCCCCTTCAGGCTGGAACTTATGTGGTTGAAGTGAAAAATGTGGGATATACGAGTAGTCGAGTTTCAGGGGTGAAAATAAATACCGATAGATTAACCATTCTTGATTTTCAACTTAGATCTGCCGTCGAAATGTTGGAAGAAGTATCCGTTATTTCCTATAAAACGCCATTAATTGATAAAGATGGTGGGGCTTCAGGAGCAACTGTAACCAGGCAAGACATCAGTAGGATGCCTGCAAGAAGTGTTCAAAAAGTAGCCTCTTCGGTAAGCGGTGTAAGAGGTTCGCGGAACAAGTCAGAATACTACTACATAGACGGTGTCAAAGTTCAAGGAGATCCTGTAGACGCGACCAATTATATTTCTAATTCAATAAAAACAAGTGTTACAAATTTAGAATACACTATAGACATCCCTTATACCATTCCTTCAGACGGAGAAGATTACAGCATCAAAATGAAAGACGTAAGTATACCCGTAAAGTACATCTATCATGCTGTTCCAAAGCTAGATGAAGATGCCTTTTTAACGGCAGAACTTACCAATTGGACAACGCTTAATCTATTGCCTGGCAAATCAAACATTTATTATCAAGGAACCTATGTCGGTGAATCAAGTATTGATACTGAAAAAGCGTCTGACACACTGAGTATTTCCTTAGGTCGAGACCGTAATATCGTCGTGAAAAGAGAAGGGAATAAAGAGCTCTTTGACAAAAGAGTGGTGGGCAATTACATTAAGGAAACTGTTGGGTGGAACATCATGGTACGTAACAATAAGGATGCTAAAATTAACATTGTAATTGAAGACCAGTTTCCCATTTCAGAACGAAAATCCATTGAGGTGAATCGTATCGATTATTCAGGAGCAAAGTTGAACGATAAAACGGGAAAGCTCTTGTGGAATATTGAATTAAATGCCAACGAAAAGAAAGAGCTGAAATTTAACTACCTCGTTAAGTATCCCAAATTCAGTAATATTAAGCTTTAACTCAACTGGGGATCACCCTAATATTTCCTTTACGTTTGCTTTAATCTTTTCACTTAAAGAATCTGTAGGCAGGTCATTATCGTCTGTTCCAAAAGGATCTTCGATTTCTTCAGCCAAGATCTCCATACTCACAAGTACATAGAAAACAAATATGGACACAAGTGATGAGTAATAGCCAAAAGAATGAACAAATGCGAGCGGAAGAGTCGTTACATAGATGAATATAAACTTCTTAAAAAACATACTGTATGAATAAGGTATGGGTGTATTTTTAATACGTTCGCATGCTCCAATAATATCTGAAAATGATTTTAAATTAACGTCAATTACAATATAGTTTTCCTCTGTTAACTGCCCATTCTTTTTCAGCTCGCCTAGTTTTTTATAAAGCATTGATATGATGTAATTGGGCTTGTGCTCAAAGTTTTCTATTTCTTTAAGTTCATCTCGGGTTAAATCCAGCTCATCTGTAATCACGCCTTCTCTCAAGTGCTCCTTCATAGAAATGGCGTAATTCGCAATCATTCGGCTAAAATATTGTTTGGTTTGAGCGTCATCGGTAAGCGCTGATATTTTAATGGCTAAATTCCTAGAATTATTTACCAATTCACCCCACTTTTTTCTCCCTTCCCACCAGCGGTCATAGGCTGTATTTGTTCTAAAAACAAGGAGTAATGACAACACAAACCCAACTAGGGAGTAGACCTGCATTAAATCTTTCAGCTTCTCCGTATTGCCTATGTAGTTGATTTCAAGATAAGCAATCCCTAAAGTAAAAAGTCCAAGAGCAACAAGCTCTTTCCAAAGTTTGTTAATCGTATCACTATGATTTATGGAAACAATATGTCTGAACCAAGTTTTCGGATTGTATTTAATCATTTAGCTATTATTTATCCTCAAAAATAAAAAACAAAAGCAAGCACCCGATTATTTATATTCTATGTTTATGTATAACTTTACCATCCTATGCAAAAATTATTCAATCTCAATTTGTTAAAAACACTTGTTTTTATTGCAATACTCCCATTCTCATCGCAAACCCAAACCGTACTTTATAACCCACAAACGCTATATGATGCTCCTGGAGGGTTTTATGACCAAAGCATGATTCGAGAGATGAACATTCAATTCTATGATGCCAATTATCACAATTCACTTGTGAATGCCTTTTTTAATAACCCCTCTTACAGAATCCCAGCGCTAGTATCTCTTGACGGTATTGATTATGATAGTGTTGGCGTTCGATATAAAGGAAATTCTACTTTTTGTCTTCCTAATGATGAAGGCAATCCAAAGGTCCCATATAACCTCGATGCAAATTATTGGGTATCGAGTCAAAAAATTGCGGATTACAAAAAAATCAAATTCGCCAATGCTTGGATGGATCCAACATTCGTAAAAGAAATTTCAGCGACCAATATTTATCAAAAATACATGCCTTCTCCAGAGGTGAATTTGATGAAATTGCGGGTACAAGGAAATTATCTAGGGTTGTATGTAAATACAGAGTCCATAAACAAACAATTTATGGAAAAACATTTTGGAGAAAAAGATGGTGTTTTGTTTAAGTGCGATCCCGCACAGGTGTTTTGCGGTGGTGGTAATGCTAATGGGAGCTCTGACCTCAAGTGGCTTGGACAAGATAGCGCCAGCTACTATGCCAGCTATGACCTAAAATCTGAGTCTGGATGGGGAGAATTGGTCGATTTGATCTACACGCTCAATTATGACTTTGAAAACTTAGAGAATGTTTTGAATATCGATAGAGTACTTTGGAATTTCGCTGTAAATACGGCGATTCTCAACCTAGATACCTATAACGGCTATTACGTTCACAATTATTACCTATATAAAACTGAAGACGGTCTATTTCAGATGCTTCCATGGGATTTTGACAATGCTTTCGTTGGTGCCATTTTAGGGTTTGAATATTGGACTCCTGACGAAGTATACAATTACGACGCCTATGGAAGTCAATATGAAGCGAACTCAAGACCTTTGTTTCAAAAGCTGATGGCCGACCCTTTGAGAAAAAAACAATTTGATGCGCACCTTAGAACCATTTTTACAGAAACCCTTTTAGACACTTCAGTCATAAGAAATGAAATCTCAACTCTTCATGAGCTCGCTCTTATACCTGCAAATCAAGATTTTAATAAAGCATTCCCAATGACCTATTTTTACAGTAATGTAGAAGAACCGTTTTGGTCCGGATGGGGTTTTGCTGGAATCATGTCGACCATCGAAGAGAGAAATAATTATCTCATGGGGCTCCCTGCAATTACCAACCTGCCCCCTTCTATTGCTAATGTTGATCTAAGCAATGGCCTTGTAAGTGTAGTTGCTGGCAATGCCAATCAAGTCGAGCTCATGGTAACAACAAGTCCGCAAAACTCTAAGTTTGTACCCTTTTCAATGTATGATGATGGAACCAATGGAGACCTCGTTGTTGGAGATGGGGTTTATTCTGCAAACCTTCCCTACTACAACTCAGGTGATGCAGTGAAATACTACATCCGGGCTCAAAATAATAACGCTATGCGACTGTCTCCAGAAAGAGCTGAATATGAATTTTATATATACGATCCTAACGCATCTATTTCTGAAGAAGAAGTATCATATAAGGTTTATCCAAATCCTAGCAAAGATATTATCCACATTACCTCATCTTCTGGTCTCTCTTTGAATTGTGCCATCTATACTCTATCTGGCCAAAAGCTTCTGGAGGAAGAATCCTCTTCAAGCACCACAAGTATTAATTTATCGGCTTTTAAACCCGGAATGTATCTGCTGAAAATTAATGATCATATAGAGAAAATCATTAAAGAATAGGAAATGAACTTCGTTTTTTCAGCACAAAACTTAACACCTCTACACCTGTTGCCTCTACACCCCCTCCACCTCCGGCGCAAAGTGTTCAACCAACCACTACAACAACTGTTACCGAAACGACTACCGTTCGTCAGGACAACACGACGGGCAGTAATGATATGAACATGAATACCAATATGAATTCAGGAGCAGATATGAATAGTGGAAACATCAGTATGAATATCAATGTTAATGATGGCACAAACACATCTTCAGGTAATGAAAATTTGAATATGAGTATGAACATCAATATGAATGATGGTAATATGAATGGTACTGACGTTAATAATGGAAACATTAATGTCAACATGAACATGAATGATGCTGATATGAACAGTGCGATGAACGAAGCCAATACCAACATGAATGTTAATATGAATGGAATGAATTCAAATTCTGGTCAAACAAATAATACTGCAGTCAATGAAACCGTTACTACGACAGTAACAACGACAACAATAAACGAAACGCCAGCGCCGGCAGCTGCGGTATCATTAGGAGGCTGCTCAAACCCCGTTCAAAATATGGCAAGTATTATGGCTGCCATTGATGAAGAAAGCTTTGACGATGGAAAAATAATTGTAGCCAAACAAGCCACTTCAAAAAAGTGCCTTACTGTTGATCAAATCAAGCAAATCATGGACGAGTTCAGTTTTAGTAAAAACAAGCTTTCATTTGCCAAATATGCCTACAAAAGATGTTATAATCCAGACGATTATTACCAAGTAAATGGTGCGTTTGACTTTAGCTCTGAAAAAGAAGAGCTTAATGAATACATCAGTGAGCAAGATTAAATCTTAAAATACGAAAGCACCCGAAAGGGTGCTAAAGAATAATTAAATCGTTAATCTCGATTTCGGATTTCATTTGTTTTTTGCCGTTTTGATGAAAGAATTGGCTTACGATTCTTCCCTCTACTGCGATTGATGTCCCCTTTGGACCACATTCGTTGAGCACCTGGACCCAACGGCCCCACGCAGAAAGATTGTGCCAGTTTTTCTTGTGCCTTTTATGTCCTTTAACATCTAAGTAGCTTTCCTCAGTAACCAATGTAAACTTCACAAGCCTCCGACCATTCGGAAGCTCATGAAGTTTTGGCTCAGATTGAATTGTTCCTATAAGATGAACAAGATTCATATTAAGCCTCTGTTTGGTTGTTGTTTTCCTCTACTTGTTTCATGGGATCAAAAAGCATAAATTCATTGGCCTCTATGACTGTTCGGTTTTTACGCTCCCCTGCCTTATTCTCATAAGTTTGGTGAATCAAACGTCCTTCGACGATGATCTTTTTGCCTTTTTCTAAGGTGTCTTTCATTCGTTTTCCGATAGGTCCCCAAGCACTCACATTGTGCCATTGGATGTCTTCGCTCCACTCGCCATTTTTTGATTTGTACTTCTGGTGTGTGGCCATACTAAATCTTGTGAGTGATTTCCCTGAATCGAAGGTTACCGTCTCTGGATCTCTTCCTAATCTTCCGATCAAACTGACTTTGTTTCTTAATGCATTCATAATTGTAAATTTTTAAAAGTTTGAAATAATTGATTGCCGCTAAATTCGACACCACAAAATTGAGGAGTCCGGCAAGTCCTATCCGACTATTATTCATTTGTTGTCGTTATTTAGTCGTTTACACTTATTTAACAGACGGCTAACGATAAAAAAATGGCCTCATTTGTAGTATGAATTTTAGTTCAATCAAACAAAAGCTGAAGTACAAACGGTATAGTCCAAATACGATCAGCACGTACATCTCTTGTTTAGAGCAGTTTAATCGTTTCCTTCAGAAAAAAGGCTTACAAATCAACGAAACAACTATTTATCAATACCTAATGTCGCTTGTTGAAAAAGGCTACTCGCGTAGCTCCCAAAATCAGCACATCAATGCCATCAAGTTTTATTTAGAGAAAGTCCTCAATCAAGAGTCGAAAACCTATTACATAGAGCGCCCGCTAAAAAAAAGAAAGCTTCCAGTTGTGTTAAGCGAAAAAGAAATTCAATTGATTCTTTCAAATCTTGGCAACCTAAAACACAAAGCCCTATTGTCCTTGATCTATTCATGTGGTCTGCGCATTGGTGAAGCACTGAACCTTAAAATTAATGACCTTGATAGTGACCGAATGCTCATCTCTATTCGCAATGGTAAAGGAGAAAAAGACCGAATGGTTCCATTGGCTCAAAATGTACTGACTCTATTGAGGAACTACTACATAAAATACCAGCCTATTGATTATTTATTTAACGGAGCTGAAAAAGGGCCTTATTCAGCAACAAGTATTCGAAATGTATTAAAGCGTGCTGTATACAAATCATATATTAAGAAAAATGTTACTCCTCACACTTTACGACATAGTTATGCAACACACCTACTAGAAAAGGGAACCGACCTTAGATACATTCAGGTTATTCTTGGACACTCAAGTGTAAAAACAACAGAGATTTACACCCATGTGAGCACCAAAAATTTACAAGCGATAAAGAGTCCAATCGAGGAAATGCAGTTATAGCAAGGCTTCACAATGGAAAAATAAAGATGTATCTTTAGCCCTACGTTATATACAATAAATGAAAAAAATAATTTTAATCATATCTCTTATCATTGTTAGTGTTGCACTATTATATGGTTCATTTAAAGTTTTTTATGAATTTAATGAGTCGGATATAAATTATTACTACTGGAGCAAATATTATAAAGATGGCTCTAGAGACTATTTTATTTCAAAAGAAGAACAAACTATAAATATAGAAGTCGACTTCAAAAACCCTAAAAAAGAAGCTATTTATTTTGGTTTATTTGATTACTTAATTAGCGAAAAAGACACTATTGAAATTTCAAAAAATAAGATTTCCAAACAGGACAACGGAAACAATAGAATTTTTCGTTCTCATTTAGATCCATTTTATACAGATATTGAAACTCTTTTAAAAAAACCAAAAATTATTTATTCAGAAAAGAAGATAAGTTTTGGTAATAATGGTGCACTTGGGAAAAATGGTGCTAATCTATTTGATTTCAACTCTTTTTATTGGGCAAATAATGAATCAATTAAAATTGATAATTTCACTGGAGAAGCAATTAAATTGAAATCAATTATATGGGACGGAATGGATGGTGTGGTAAAAAAATTAAAAATCCCATATTTAAGTGAATTTGATAAAAGGAATATCAAGTGTAAACAAGCTTTTAAAAATGGCAAACCCCACGGAACTAAAACAATTAATTTAGATGATTTTAAAATTCAAGAAATTTATAATGAAGGAAAATTAATTGAATGTAAAGTTTGGTCTAAAAAAACAAAAAAGCGTAATCAAGAACCTGAGTTAATTTATGAGGAAAGCAATGAAAATGGCATTATGAATGTTAACCAAATAGCATTTCAATTTGATCAAAAAAGAATTGATAGCATTTTTAATAAATTCCTCATTACTTTGATTTCTTTAATACTAATTGAATCACTTATTATTTTCTTTTTTGTTAAGCGGATTAAAAAAATTAATAAGTAAACATTTAAAGTATATAACACAGTCTAAACTAAATTGAAAAACTTAGTTTAGACGCTCCGTAATTCAAATGGAAAAAACAAATCTAAAAAACATCATTCAAGGCATACCCAAGGCAGAGCTTCACCTTCACATTGAAGGCAGCTTTGAGCCAGAACTTATGTTCGAAATTGCAAAAAGAAACAATATCTCTTTGGCTTACGACTCTGTCGAGTCCTTGAAAAAGGCGTATAAGTTTAATAACCTTCAAGAATTTTTAGACATCTATTATATAGGTGCTCAAGTACTCATT
>JGI20155J14468_10003185_pt1 | contig 11585 bp, 12 predicted proteins | sample COG_05_FD_14468 | JGI IMG/M metagenome (IMG submission 14468)
TCAATTCTAGGAGCTGTTAGAGTTATTATTGGACCTTTAATTGGATTTGGATTAATTAAATTTCTCAATTTAAACGGATTTGCTGCTGGTGTTCTTCTAATTCAATCATGTATGCCAAGTGCTGTTTTGACTTATCTTGTGGGCTCAATGTATTCAGAGAGAAAGGTGGTCGACAACGTAGCAAGCGTTATCGTGACTTCTACTGTTATGTCATTTTTCACAATTCCAATTGTAGTTTATTTTAGTCTTAAATATTTTCAATAAATACAGTTACTTACAGTATATAATTAAAGTAGTTTGTTAAGTAATAGGTAAGTATTACTTATACATATAATTGAAAATGCAAATAAACATTGAAAAATAAAGCTTATTTAAGCTAAAAAAGAAATAAATAAGTTCAATAAGGTGGTTAAAATTAAGGTTTTGCAAGATATACTCTTAAAAATTAAAAACTGAATGGCTAAAATCCAATAAAATAGGGTGTTTTAGGCTGCTCTAAAAGCAGCAATAATCAATAATTCTACAAGCTTTGCGTGTACTGAATATAGCGTTTAAACGGCCATAGAGGGTGTTTTTTTTGCAATCATTGATTTTAGAGTACAACTGACTGGTGTGTGGGTAAAAAATACAATGAAATAGGGGCTAATAGACCCGATCGCCCGTCAAATAACAATTCTAGAGCCTTATACCCTCTTTTTTTAGCAAAAATCTCTTAGTTTTTATACCTCCTTTGCCCGAATAGCCTCCAAGTGATCCATCTGATCTAATCACTCTATGGCAAGGTATTTTAGGAGCATGAGGGTTTTTTCCTATAGCATTGGCCACAGCACGTGCAGCAAGCGGTTTTCCTATGGCTTTTGCCACTTGAGAGTAGGTTTTAACGCTTCCACGAGGTATTTTCCTCAAATAAGCCCATACTTTTAGTTGAAATTTAGTTCCTATTAGCTTCATTAGTCAAATATTAGATAAATTGTTAAAGATATGCCTATTAAAAGGGCTATTATCAAGCCTAAAGCTATCATTTTTTTGCCTTTTGAGCTTGAGTTAGTCCAAAAGTACGAAATTCCATAAACCGCAGCTATAAAAACCAAGATCGGAAGAATAAATTTAATCATTACCATTAAAATTATATGTATTGACATCTTAAATCACCTAATATATTATTTCCGATAATTAATGGTTATCGGAAATTATGAGTGATTTAACAACAGAAATTAAAAAACTTGAAATTGAGACTTTAGACAATCTAAAGCTATCAAAAGCCAAAAATACTATTCGAGCTTATAAATCTGATTTTAATGATTTTATATTATTTTGTTCAAAACATGGGATGAAAAGTATGCCTACAGATCCAAAAATAGTATCTCTTTATTTAACGTATTTATCGAAACAATCTAAATACAGCACTTTAAAAAGACGTCTAGCTTCTATAAATGTTATGCATAAATACAAAGGTCATTATTTAGACACCAAACATCCAATAATCGTTGAGAACTTATTAGGTATAAAAAGACAAATAGGAGTTCATCAAAAAGCAAAAAAACCATTATTATTCAATGATTTAAAACAAATTATTAAAGCAATAAATGAATCTGCAGCAAGTGAATTCAAAAAACTAAGAGACAAATCTTTAATTTTAATAGGTTTTTCAGGGGGTTTCAGAAGATCAGAACTAGTTGCGATTACCAGAGATGACGTTGAATTTGTCAAAGAAGGAGTAAAAATCTTTGTTAAAAAATCAAAATCTGATCAATCTGGAGAGGGAATGACTAAAGCAATCCCCTCTTTTAAATATGTAGAATACTGCCCAGTTGATCATCTTAAAAATTGGATGATTGAGAATAAAAATGATTTAGTTTTTCCCATATCAGATAAGAATGTAGCTTTAATAATTAAAAAACATGCTCTAAATGCAGGCTTAGATGAAAAAAAATATGCTGGTCACAGTCTTAGATCGGGTTTTGCAACTACTACAGCTGAATATGGAGCCAGTGAAAGAAATATCATGGCTATGACAGGTCATAAATCAGTAGATATGGTGCGAAGATATATCAAAGAGGCTGATTTATTTAAAAATAATGCTTTAAATAAAATTTCAGATAAATAAAAAAACCTAAAAATTTTTAAGATAAAAATCGTTATTAATTCTGTTTAATAATTTGAAATGATTATTGTTTAAAAAAGATAAGATTTCATCCTGAAGATGCGGAAATATTTCTATTTGTAAATAGCATTGATTATTAGAAAGAATGTCTGATGCGCCTTTAAGAACGTTTAGTTCATGTCTTTCTACATCAATTTTAAAAAAAATCTTCTTATTTTTTAAAGGGTAAAGATTGTCCAATTTGTCTGTTTCTATTTCTTCAAAAAGCAATTTACTTTTATCATATTTATTTATTTCTTTGTCAGAGTCTTGAAGAATAGATGAGCCTCCCCTTTTATTCTTGTCTGTATACCAAAGTTCGAGTTTATTTTTGCTATCCGAACAACCAAGATTATGACAATCAATATTGAAGTTATTTATCTCGACATTTTTACTTAGTCTTTGGAAATTCTGTTGATTAGGCTCAAAAGCAGCTGTATTAGAAACTAGTTTACATAACGATAAAGAATAATAGCCTATATAAGCACCAATATCGAAGAAATAATCATATTTTTGACTTAGCAATTCTTTTTTAACAAAATCCAATTGATCTTTTTCATACTCATTTTTAAGATATATTTCTCGATCAATTGAAGATGTTAAAAAAAGATTAATCTTAAAATCATTTAAAAAGATAATATTTCCAGTTGAAGCAAAAGATAGTTTTCTTATTAAAGAAGGTATTATTCTTCTAAAAGGTTTAAGAGAAAATAATAGTATTAAAATCTTTCTAATCATTATTAAGCAACCTTTCAATTTTTACTAACTGTCTTTCTGAAAAAGATTTTAGTATCATAAATTTATAGTTATCATTGTCTGGTTTATATTCATAAAAAGCTATTTTATTTATGGTGTTATCAAAAATATCTAATACAGGCACTTTTAGATATGAGGCCATTACCGTCATAGTTCCATGTGGAGAGACTACTAATGATGCATTTTTAATTAAATTAAACAAATCTAAGCTTTCTACATTTTCTAGATAAACAATATCATCAACTAAATTAGATGATAATTTGTTTGTATTATTATTTTCAAAGTTAATTGTTTTAAATTTTTCCTTAAAAATTTGATTAAATTCATTCTTTTCAATATCACTAGTTAAAAAAACTTTATATTCATTTTTGACCAAGATGTTTAAAAATGTACTTAAATTAGAAAAAGACCATTTTTTCTTTTTATAAAGAAATTTTTTAAAGTGAAAATGACAATATTTGCTTTTTGAAAAATTTTCAAAATTAAAATTACTTGTAGGTTTAATATTAATCATCTGAACGTTTGTTGATAAATTATTTGAACATAAATCTTCTATAATGTTTTTAATTGAGTCAGCTTTTTTTTTTACTTTTCTATTATTTGTCCTAAATTTAAAAAGAAATTTACTTAAATATTGGATTGGTCTATCTTTATTTTTTTCTTTTACTGTAACACCATAAAATCTTGTTTTTTTGAAAAAAAAAGGTAAATAAAAAAAATAATTCTTTGGACTTAAAATAAAAACTTTATCAATTGAAGTTTTTAAAAATAAATTAAATATTTTTAATTTTTCAAATAATGAGAGTCGATAGCTCAGATAATTAATCTTGATATTGTTTTTATTGAATAAAAAAGAAAAATTTTTTGAATAATTGGAAAGATAAATTTCAATATTATCGTTTTTATGTTCATTTAAAATATTATTGATGCCATTTAATGAATGAAATAAATCACCTAGTCTATCATTTTTAAAAATTATAATATTTTTCATCTTAAGAAATTTTTTATCCAAGTATCAGCAATGACAGACCAAGTTAATTCTAATCTTTTTTTAAACATCTTTGCTTTTAATTCTCGAAGGATGGAGTCATTATTCATTAGATCTAAAGTATATTTAGCAAACTCAGAAGAATTTTTTGCAATAAAGCCATTGTTTCCATGACTCACTCTCTCACTTAATGAACCAATACCATAAGTTATTACGGGCACACATAATTTGATTGCTTCTTCAGCTGTAAGAGTAAAGATATCAGATTTGTGACCTAAGTATAAAAGAACCCTTGAATGCTTTAATTCATCAATCATTTCTCTCCTACTGCCTATGGTTCTAAGAAAAATATTATGGTTTTTTAATTTATCTGAATATTCAATTAAGTTTGGCGTAATATGAAACTCAAGATTTTTATCTTTCGGGTAAATTAAACCAGTCCATATGTCTAAAAGAGTATCTAAATTTCTATTTGATCTGATGTTGTAAATAGCTTTTTTTGGCGGTACAAAACTAACATTAACTTCTTCATCAATAAATTGTCTATCAACTGTTATTGGAATTGTTAATTTACCAAAGGGTGAAGTAAGAAAGCTTCTTTTTTTAAACTGATAGTCGCACAAAGTTACAATGACTGGTTTATGAGTGTAAGTAGAAATGAATTGCCTCTTTCTAAAAAATTTTTCCAAACTTTGGTTACTTACTGAAAAAACAGCTTTTTTTAATGATTTAATATTATTAAATAAATTTGCATTGGAAACAGCTATTGCTAAATCAAAAGTTTTCTCTTTGTTAATATTATTATCATTAATATAATGAACACCATTAATTATTTTTTCTTGATTAGTTTTCGTGACAAAAAAAACATCAAGATTTTTTTTTGCAAACTCTTCTGAAAGTAATATCAATGAAGTTTCCGTTCCTCTTAGCAGAGGACCATTAATATCATCGCCTGTAAACGACAGACCAGAATTATCTATTATTAATATTTGCTTTTTTTCCATATAAAAAAGAATTTAGAATAATATTTAGATTTTTAAATTTCTTCATACCGAGTTTTTTTAACAAACTATTGTTTCCATAAATATCTTGATTAATTTTTTTTCTTGAATTAATAAAAATTAATTTCTTATTTAATGATATGAAATTTAGTTTTCTGGTCAAAGAAACTAAATTTATTTTATTTCCGCTACAAATATTTAAAGCTTTATCTTTTCTTTTTCTTATCATTAATTCTAAAGATTGAGCAACATCATCGATGTGAATAAAATCTCTATTTTTATTAAAATTAATCAGATTTTCTTTGTTCTTAATTTTCGCGTAAACATCTGGAATAAAATGTCCTTTATTTTGTTTATCAGATGTAAAGTTAAAAATTCTTGCAATTCCTATTTTAAAATAAAATTTATTTTTTTGATTTAAAATAAAATCTTCTACAGCTTTTTTTGTTCTTCCATATTTATTAAATGGTTTTCTTTTATCGTACTCAGATATCTTTTTTTTATGAAATCCATAAACATGACTAGTTGAAATAAATAAAAAATATCTGAACTCTTTTTTGAAACTTTTTTGAAATAATTTAATTATTTTTATTGGTAGTATTTTATTTACTAAATGTATTTTATTGTAATTCTTTTTTCGTTTAGATGTAATTGCTGCAAAATGGACGAAATAGTGAAATTTTTTTTTTTTTAACCATTCTTGCAATTTATTAATTTGCTCTAATCTATAAGGAAAAGATATGATTTTATATTTTGTTTTATATTTATTATAAAAATAGGATCCTAATACACCTTTTCCACCTGTGATTAAAATTATTTTTTTAGAGACTTTTTTCAAATGCACCTACAAGTTTTTTTATTTTTTTATTTGATATAGGACTTGTTGGTAGTCCAATAAAAAAACCATGTTTATTAACTATATCAGAATTTATAAATTTAGAATTTTGTAAAAGGTTATATTTTTTTATAGAGGGTTGTTTTAAAAAATTACCACTTATGATAGGCCTAGTTTCTACACCTAAGTTTTCTATTTTATTTAAAAATTTGGCTCTGCTAATTTTTTTAGAAAGAAGAATAGGTATTCCAAACCATGAAGCTTTAACTTGGTTGTTCGCTTCAAAAAATTTTATATTTTTTTCAATTTTTTCATTATGTTTTAGGGATCTCAGAATTTTAATTCTATTATCTGATCTAAGTTTAATGAATTTGTCTAAATCCTTAAATTGATTTAGCCCAATACTGGCTGCTACATCCGTAGATCTTAAATTGAAACCTGAGTTATAAAAAATAAATCTACTATCTAAATGTTTGTTAGCAGAAGCTATTTTTCTTTCATTTTTTAATCCTCTTGACCAACCATGAGCTCTTAGTGATTTAATGATTTCATGATCTTCGACGTTTTTGCAGCAAACCATACCACCCTCTCCCGAGGAAATTTGATGTGATGAATAAAAAGAAAATGATGAAAAATCTCCAAATGTGCCTAAATATTTATTTTTAAATTTGGTACCTAGAGACTCGCATGTATCTTCTATTAATATTAATTTATGCTTTTTTATTATTTGCATTAATTTAGCCATATCTGCACAATTGCCAAGTACATGAACGATTAGGAGTGCTTTAGTTTTTTTTGAAATTTTTTTTTTAAGATCGTTTAAATTTATATTTAAAGTTTCTAAATCAATATCAACAAATTTTGGTTTGAGTCCAGATTGAATGATAGGCCACAAAGATGTTGACCAGCATAATGAAGGAATAAGAACTTCATCTCCAGGTTTTAATCTTTTCTTCCTATACGGATTAATTAAACATTGCAGCGCAAGCAAATTTGCAGATGATCCAGAATTTACCATTAGTGAAAATTTTGATTTCAATTTTTTAGAAAAATATTTTTGAAATTGATCAGTTTTTGGTCCAATCGTTAACTTTTTAGATCTTAAAATTTTTATAGCTTCAAGAATGTCTTTACTTCGATACGGATTTTCTATTAGAGGGTAAAAAAAACTTTTCATCGAAATTTATTTTAAAATTTCTTCCTCTATCATATCTTCAATTAATTCATTTGTAGTAATGACAGGTTTCCATTTTAATTTTTTTCTTGCTTTAGAAAAGTCACCTTTTAAGTAATCTACTTCTGTTGGTCTTAAAAATTTCTTATCCAAATCTATAATAATTTTTTTTGTATCTAGGTCTATTGCTTTTTCATTTAACCCTTTTCCAACCCATTTTAGTTTGAGAGAAAGTTTTTTAGCAGTTAAATTTACAAAATTTTTAACAGTGTTTTCTTTATTCGTAGCAATAACCCAATCATCTGGACTCTTATATTGTAAAATTTTCCACATAGATACAGCATAATCTTTTGCATGTCCCCAGTCTCTGATTGCATATAAATTACCTAGCGTTAGTTTTTTTTGGAGACCTTTTTTAATTCTCACCAAACCTTGAACAATTTTTTTTGTTACAAAAGTTGGTCCTCTTCGTGGCGATTCATGATTGAATAAAATTCCATTTGAGGCAAAAATTCCGTAAGCTTCTCTGTAATGTACCGCCGCATGATAAGCAAAAACTTTTGACACACCGTATACGGACCTGGGGTGGAAAGGTGTTTTTTCATTTAGCGATTTCTTTTTACCAACGAGACCATACATTTCTGAGCTAGATGCTTGATAATATTTAGTTTTTTTTAAATTAAGTATTTTAATAGACTCTAGAATTCTTAAAGCACCTAACGCTGTAATATCAGCAGTATATTCAGGTACATCAAATGAAACTCTTACATGACTTTGTGCAGCTAAATTATATATTTCATCTGGTTTAATTTTGTTAATAATATTCAAGGTGCTTGTTCCATCAGAAATATCTCCATAATGAATAAAAAAATTTTTGTTAGAAAAATTTACACTATCGAACAAATGATCAATTCTTTCTGTATTTGCACTTGACGATCTTCTTTTTACGCCATGAATAATATAATTTTTTTTAAGTAATAATTCAGCCAAATAAGATCCATCCTGACCAGTTATGCCAAATATTAAGGCAATCTTTTTTTTAATTATTTTTCCCATAAATATTTTTTATTAGATTTTATATCTAAAGTTTTATCTATAATGTATTCGGATACAACATCAGAATTGAAATATTTCATATATTTTTTTTTCCCATTTCTGGCTATTTTTCTTCTTAAGACTTCATCTGACGCAATTTTAATTATCTTTTCTGATAAATCATTAGCATCTTTATAAAAAACCATCTCTTCTTTGTTAAAAAAGTTTTGATAATTTGTTTTTTCATCTATTAAACAAACCAGACCGTTACCAACTATTTGAGTAATTCTATCACTGCTATAATATTTAATTGCCTCACCTCTGCTAAGATTAAGACCCATTTTTGCATTTTCAATTGTTTTAAAGTAATGGTCAGCCCAAATAGGTTGAACTTTATCAATTCCGTAAAAATCAAATTTTATATTTGGGGTTAATTTTTTAAGGTTATCTAAAAACAAAATTCTATCATCTTCTTTTCCTTTTTTTAAAACACCTCTGTGAACGCCGTGACTTAATGCAAAAAAAACATCAACATTACAAGGTTTTTTGTAATTGTTAAGTGTTTCAAAAGCTTTATCGCTTGGATTTGGTATATAGAAACTTTTTTTATTTTTTAAAAAATTCAAAACATCAGGGCTGGTTGTTAAGAAAGTCGAGTCAACAGCATCAATTTTATCTAAAATTCTATTTTTATTTCTTTCATAATCTGGCCCATTTTTATTAAGTGGATCTAAGAACCATTGGCAAAACCTTGTATTAGGATAGTCTTCCTTTAATTCTAATATTTGATTTTTAGATATTAAGTCAGCATGACCTAGTACGATTAGGTCGGGTTTGTAATTATAACAAGTTTTTTTAAGTTTATCATTTAAAATTTTAGCACCTTTTATGTCATTAAATGATTTATAATATTTTTGAATATCTCGATCACTATATCCAAGAACACTATGTCCTTGTCTAATAAAACCATTATTAATTCTTCTACCGGTATTGAAAAAAAGCCTTCCATCTAATCTTTCATTAAAATTTGTTATATGAAGGATTCTTAGATTTTTTTTGGTTTTTTTTGTAAATAATACCTTACTCATTTCTAATTTATCATATCTAAAATTATCTATCATCTTCGTTACAAATTTATGAGTAAGATAAAAATTTTTTATAGATAATCTTTGTAATTTTTTTCTTAAATTTTTATTTTTAATCAATAGATCTATTTCCTTAAATAGTTCTTTTGGAGATAAATTTTTTAAAATTCTAGCATTGGTAATTGTTTCTGGTAAGCCGCCTTTATTGGTTATAATTACCGCACAACCATTAGCAGAAGCTTCTAGACTTGTTCTGCCAAATGGCTCCTCCCATCTAGAACAGGCCACAGCTATACTGGATTTTTTAAAAATATTAAGAACTTTCCTATGTGATTGAAAACCTAATAAATCTGCGTTTTTATGATCTAGGATTATTTTTTCTCTTTTTTCATCACCAATTATCTTTGCTTTCCAATCTGGGTAAACATTTAAAATTTTTTTTATAGCCTCTACAAAAATGTCATATCCTTTTGCTTTATTTAATTTTCCCACAAAAGTAATCCATTTTTTTTTTCTTTTTACAACAGATAACTGACTTTTATCTGCTGATTGAAAAAAGACTACAAGTTTATTGCTATTTACAAACTTATTTTCTAATCCTTCAAGAAATCTTTTTTTAGACCAATTGCTATTAAAAATAATTTTATAACAAATTTTTAATAATTTTTTTCTTTCATTAACAGTTTTGGACCCATCCATTGAAAGGGGATCATTATGAAAATAAAGAGAGAAAACTTTTTTTGGTATGTTTTTATAAAGTTGAATAATGTAACTTGGTCTGTTGTGAACTTCTATTAATGAAAAATTGTGATTACTTTGTAAATTTATAAATTTTTTTACGTAATTTTTTGTTTGACTAGATAATAAGTTTTTAAATAAATTTATGTTAATATATTTAATATCAAATTTTATTTTATAACTGGTGTTGCCAAAAACAACTATGTCATTTTTATAATTACTTTTTCTACTTGTCTCATAAACAAACAATGAAACTGCTCCTGGATACTCCGGGGAAAAATTTTCTTTATATGGCAATAAAACTGCAATTTTCACTTGTATTTATCTTTTATTTTTTTTCGTAACGATTTATTTTTCTTTATATAATATTCTCTAGAAATTGCTTCTTTTTTCGATTTCATTTTTTCTTTGTATATTACCATCCATTTTCTACCCCTAGTGAATTTTGCTCCCTTACCTGAATTATGTAGATTGATTCTATTTTTTAAATCTTTTGTGTAACCAACATAAGTGACAGATTTAATGCTCTTTGATTTGAGCATATAGACGTAATATACCAATTATCAATATCCTTTAGATTGATTAATCTTAATTCCTTTTATTTTTTCAAGATCAGATTTCGCTCCAGCACCTATATATCTACTATCAGATCCTACCGTTACTAAATTAAATCCTTTATCGATCATTTTTTGAGCATATTCTGGAGTTCCATTATGGAGACCAGATAATAAATCCCTTTTTTTTGCACCTTCAAGAATTCTTAGTATTTCTTTATAAGCTCTAGTATTTTCAGGTTTATCAAAACCAGGTTCTTCACCAACAGCTAAACTTAAATCTGCTGGACCAATATAAATTCCATCTAAATTAGGAGTATCTAAAATTTCATCAAGTTTTTCTAAGGCTTCTTTTGTTTCAATCATAGCCAACTTTAATATCTCCTTATCAGCATGTTTTGCATAATCACTTCCGCCATAAATAGATGCTCTAATAGGACCAAAACTTCTATATCCATTTGGAGGATACTGACATGCTTGAATAAATTTTTCTGCCTCTTTTCTATTACTTACCATCGGACAAATAATTCCATAACATCCAGCGTCTAAAATTTTCATAATTTGGCCAGGTTCGTTCCAATTAACTCTAGCCATTGGAGTCGTTTCAGTAGTTGAGATTGCTTGCAACATACTAACGGCATTTGGGTAATCTATAAGGCCATGTTGCATGTCAATCGTTAAAGAATCCCATCCTTGATTAGCCATTACTTCAGCTGAGAATGAACTTGGTATNGCTAACCAACTATTAATTATTGGTTTACCTGCNTTAAAAAGTTCTTTAATTTTATTTTTTCTCATTCGTAAGAAATACCAAAATGAGTGTATTTAATATTTAAATAATCTTTTATTGCCATTGAACCACCTTCTCTACCATAACCTGTTTGCTTAATGCCACCAAAAGGCGCTTCTGCTACAGCTACAGCTGGCGTATTAACAGCTACACAACCTGTTTCTAATATCTCTGATGCTTCGTTAGCTTTTTTAAGATCTGTTGTATAAACATAGCTGCATAAACCTAAATCATTATCATTAGCTCTTTTCATAACTTCATCGAAATTTTTAAATGTTAAAATAGGAACTATTGGACCAAAAGGTTCCTCTTTCATTATAGTAAAATTATCTTTTACATCATCAAATATTGTAGGCTCATAATAATATCCTTTATTAAAGTTTGCCGCTCTCTTACCGCCTAATAATACATTTCCACCTTCTTTTTTCGTGGTTTCAACTAATTTTTCTACCCCTTCCAATCTTTGTTTAGTACATAAAGGACCAA
>JGI20155J14468_10003186_pt1 | contig 11585 bp, 6 predicted proteins | sample COG_05_FD_14468 | JGI IMG/M metagenome (IMG submission 14468)
CCCTTCACTTGACCTTGCTTTAAGCCCGCATCGGCCATGAGCTTTTTCGCAGCCGGAGAGGGATGATCAGACGCATGGTGCTCGGTTGAAGCAACGGGAGCTGGTGTCGGCGAAGAGGGCTTGGAAACTGCCGGAGGGGCAGGAGCAGCGACCGCCGCAGGGGCGGGCACAGGAGCCTCAACCACTTTGGGAGGCTTGGCCGATGTGTCAATCAAGCAGCACACCGAGCCCACTTCGATCGTATCACCTTCTTCGGCTTTCAACGTGATCACGCCTGCCGCTTCTGCGGGTAATTCTAGGGTGGCTTTATCGGAATCTACTTCCGCGATGGCTTGATCTTTTTGGACATAGTCCCCGTCCGAGACCAACCACGTTGCAATTTCAACTTCACTGATGGACTCCCCGGGGCTGGGGACTTTCATTTCGAGTTGGGACATCTTTAAAAGCTATTTAGAAGAATGCGATTCAGTACAAATAACGAACGAAGCGTCGAACGAATAAAGAAGTCAATGGGTTTTCTTCACCAACGCCGTGTTCACTCAGTGAGCATGTGAGAACACTTCATCCAGGATGGCCTGTTGACGTTGTGCATGCAACTCTGAGCTTCCAGAAGCCGGACTCGCGCTGATGCTGCGAGAAATCACACTTAATGGAACTTGGGTAAAATGTTGAAGCATGAACGACCACGCCCCCATATTTTGCGGCTCTTCTTGCACCCAGATGTAATTCGCTTCCATTCCGTAGCGCTTCACAATGACATTCAATTCATTTACTGGCAGGGGATGAAGTTGCTCCAAACGCACAAAAGCCATGTTTTTGGCAGCTTGTTCATCCAGCCGTTCAATCAAATCATAATAGACTTTTCCAGCGCAAAGCACGACCGTATCCACTGCCTTGGCTTTTTTCAAACTGGAGATCCGTGGATCATCAATAACCTTTTGGAATCCTCCTTTGGCCATTTCCGCGAATTGCGAAACCGCTTTAGGGTAGCGCAAAAGCTTCTTTGGCGTGAAGACCACCAGCGGCTTCCGGAAATTCAACTTGACTTGACGGCGGAGCAAGTGGAAATAGTTCGCGGGTTCTGTGACATTGCAAACGAAGAAATTGTCCCCACTGCCCAATTGTAAAAACCGCTCCATCCGGCCGGAGCTGTGTTCCGAACCCATGCCTTCATATCCATGAGGCAGCAGCAACGTGAGGCCATTCATCGTTCGCCACTTATCCTCCGCTGCACTTAAAAATTGGTCGAATAAAATCTGAGCACCGTTGTTGAAGTCTCCGAATTGCGCTTCCCATATGGTGAGGCCATTGGGGACTGCGAACGCATAGCCGTAGTCAAATCCAGCGACAGCATATTCGCTCAAAAGCGAATTGTAAATGGTCAACTTCTCCTGGTTCTCCGAGAGTAAATTCAGCGGTATAACCTCCTCTTCGCTGTCTTCTGTTTTTACAACCGCGTGGCGATGAGAGAACGTTCCGCGCTCCACGTCTTGTCCACTGATTCGCACAGGATGGCCCTCCGTCAATAAACTTGCATACGCCAACAACTCGCCCAATGCCCAATCCAGCCGATCCTCATCAATCATCTTCAGCCGATCCCGCATCAAACGTTGGACCTTCCGATAATAAGATTTCCCCTCCGGTAACGTCGACATCGCCACAGCCAATTTTTTCAATTTAGCCTCTGTGACAGCCGTTTTGGGATTCATTTGCAGCGCCTTCTCATCGGCTACTTCATATGCCTTCCATAAGTCGCTTAAAAAATCTTCTACACTCGCCTTGGTTTTCTTCTGCGCTTTTTCAAAAGCCTGCTCCATTCGGGCAAGTTGAGCGTCCCTGACTTGCTCCACATCCGATGCCTGCATCGACCCGTCAGAAATCAATCGGTGCATGTACAATTTCAGGGGGTTCTCATGCTTCGCAATGGCCCTATACAATTGGGGCTGCGTGAACATCGGTTCATCGCCTTCATTATGGCCATACTTGCGGTAACCCAGCAGGTCAATGAAGACATCCCGGTTCCAACGCTGTCGGTACAACAAGGCAATGCGCATCACCTGCACAACGTCTTCTGCATCATCGGCGTTCACATGAAAAACCAACGATTGAGTCACCTTTCCCACATCCGTGCAGTAAATGGAACTTCGGCCATCCAGGTAATTCGTAGTGAAACCGACCTGGTTGTTGACGACAACGTGCACCGTTCCACCCGTTCGGTATCCATCGAGTTGAGCCATTTGAGCCATCTCATAGACGACTCCTTGCCCAGACAATGCCGCATCACCGTGAATAAGAATGGGCAACACCGCATTTTCATCGCCATCTAGCGCCTCTATCCGAGCGCGCGACAACCCCTGAACAACGGGTCCAACGGCCTCCAAATGAGAGGGATTGGGTGCCAGCGAAATCGTTACGTCCTCTCCTGAATCTGCTTTAAGTAAACGGGAATAGCCCAAATGGTATTTGACATCGCCGTCGAAATCTCCCTCTTCATCGTATGACTTTCCTGAAAACTCACAAAAAATCTCTTCGTAGGGTTTACCCAAAATGTGNGCCAAGGTTGAAAGCCGGCCCCGGTGAGCCATNCCAATNAAAACCTCCTTCACTCCTTGCTTGGTCCCTTCCTCNATCACGGCATCGAGCGCAGCAATGAGCGTTTCTCCACCCTCCAACGAAAACCGCTTTTGGCCNACAAATTTCTTCTGCAANAACTCTTCGAACAGGGTTGCCTGCGCAAGTTTTTTTAGAATTTGGACCCGATCCTCCACGTCAATTCTGGGGCGATTGGCGAGCTCAATGTGCTCACGCACCCACGCTCGACGTTCCACATCCTGAATCATCACATACTCAATGCCAATGCTGCTGCAATACGTCAACTCCAGGTGCTCAATGATGTCTTTCAGTTTGGCAGGGCCGATGCCGACTTCAATTCCTGCTTGAAATACCGTCTCTAAATCTTGATCTGAAAGCCCAAATGTACCCAGGCTCAAATCGGGCTGATACACCCGACGAGCTCGGACCGGATTGGTCTTGGTAAATAAATGGCCTCGCTCGCGGTAGCCTTGGATCAAACCAATGACTTGAAACTCTTTTTGGGTAAAAGGCGAGGAACTATCCTCATCGTAGGAAGCTGTAGCTAGATCAAATCCCTTGAAAAAAAGCCTCCAGCTCGCATCAACGGACTCAGGGTTTGCCAGGTACTGAGCGTACAAGGATTCGATGGCGCGGGGTTCAGCTTGGCTGATAAAGTCTAAAGGGTCCATGCGGACAATGCGTGATTTCGTTCGACAAAGATACACCCGTGTCAGCAGACCCGGAAAGAAAAGAGCATCGAGGTCATTGCGAATCTTTTCCCGACGAGATAACCTCTTCAAAAGTCCAGCGCATCCACACTTTCAAGGCCGCTCGCTCCAAAGACTTTTGGGCCAGCATCTGCGCCGCTTCAGGCCGCTCGTGATGGCTCAAAATTTCTCGCATCAGCTGCTCTCCTAAATCCAACCGATAAAACGAAGCAAAAAGCAATCCGGCATCCCCCTCCAAACCCCAGCCAATCTCATCAGCCAATAATTGCAGCAGATCAATACCGGCAGCTTCTACGCGTTCGGCATCCCACTGAAAGTCCTTGATTAATTGATGCTTGACGGCTCGCTGAAATGCCTCAACGGTGCGTCCTTCCGGAAGTTTGCGGTTGCCCAGCCAGCCGTCAATGGCCTCCGCTTCCATTAAGATTCTCTTTGCGTGACCAGTCCCGTCAAGAATTCAAACCACTCGCGATGTTCGTCGTTAAGTTGCAGGCGGTCTAAGCACGCCAACGCTCGACCCACCTGCTCGCTCATCAATTCCTTGGCGGCCACTTCCGCTCCAGCTGCCTGCATCGCCGAGCGAATCGCCTCAATTTTAGCCGCTGCATCCGATCGATTTCCGTCCCATGATGCCAGTGTTTTGCGAGCTTCCTCGTCCCCCATTTTCTGCCGTGTATAAGCGCAAAAATGTTTTCTTATCCGCCAAAATATCTCCACCAATTTGCTTGCCAACGGCATCGCCTCCAAACGTATCCAACAAGTCATCTTGCATTTGAAATGCCAGACCCAATTGCTCCCCCAATTCAATCCAAATGGCGGTGCGTTCAGGCGACGCTCCAGCGGCAATGGCGCCGACTCCCAACGAAGCTGCAACCAATACCGAGGTCTTCAATCGAATCATCTCCAAATATTCTTCTACCGAAACATCCTGCCGCTCTTCGAACGCCATGTCCGATTGCTGACCTAAGCAAACCTCCAGTGCCGTCTGATTGAACAGCTGCAAGGCACGAGGCAACACCTGCACGTCCAACTCCAAAAAAGCAATGTGGGCGAGGGTGTACATGGCATCTCCCGACAAAATTGCTGTGCTGTCATCCCACTTCGTGTGCACCGTATCCTGACCTCTCCGTTTGGGAGCCTCATCCATGATGTCATCGTGCATAAGGGTAAAGTTGTGGAACAACTCAACTCCCATAGCCCCCGGCATCGCGACGTCCAATGGCCGCCCCTCTGCCTCCGCTGCCGATAAGGCAAGGACGGCGCGCAGCCGCTTACCTCCGAGTTGCATCAGGTAATGAACGGGCGCGTAAAGCCCGTCACCTTCGTCCGCCGGCCAACGATTCAAAAATGCGATTAAGGCAGCATCTGCCTTCGATTTCAGCCTATTCAGGTTGGGATGCTTCATTAAAAAAGCCTTTTCTAAGCGGCTCCTCTGCCCCGCTTCAATTGATCCAGTAAGTACTCCCCGTATCCAGACTTGCGCAATGGTGCCGCGATCAGCTCGAGTTGGGCATCATCGATGTAGCTCATGCGCCATGCGATTTCTTCAATGCATCCAATTTTCAATCCCTGCCGTTCTTCAATCACCTGAACGTATTGGGATGCCTGCATCAACGATTCATGGGTCCCTGTATCGAGCCACGCCATGCCACGGTCCATTTTGGAAACGAATAGTTTACCCGCATCGAGGTAGGCTTTGTTGACGTCCGTAATCTCGTATTCGCCACGCGCACTTGGCTGCAGCTCCGAAGCGATGTTGACGACGTCGTTGTCGTAAAAATACAAGCCTGGAACCGCGAAATTTGAAGGTGGATTTTTCGGCTTTTCGATGATGCTCACCGCCCGGTCAGATTCATCAAAAGTAACCACTCCATACCGCTCAGGATCGTTCACGTAATACGCATATACAATGGCTCCATCGGGATTGGTGTTGGCCCGCAACTGCCGACCGAAACCTTTGCCATAGAAGATGTTATCCCCTAAAACCAACGCCACTTTTTCATTCCCAATGAAGTCTGCCCCGATAACAAATGCCTGAGCCAACCCGTTGGGCTCCGGCTGTTCCGCATACGTCAGGGAACATCCAATCGAGGAGCCATCGCCCAATAAACGCTGAAAACCGGGCAAATCAGTCGGCGTGCTAATGATGAGAATGTCCCTGATTCCGCTGAGCATCAGCGTCGACAACGGGTAGTAAATCATCGGTTTGTCAAACACCGGCATCAATTGTTTTGAGACGGCTTTGGTCAATGGCCACAGACGAGTGCCGGATCCACCGGCTAGAATGATCCCTTTCATTGCAGGTTAATTTTCGGATGATGACTTTGCACGTTGGTTCATCAATTCATCGTGGCGTTCTTCTCCTCTGCCCGGTGAAAGACCGCGCTGAATTTCAAGTTCCTCCAACTCAATATCCTCCTCCTCGTCTAAGATAGAGAAGAAGGGCTCCTTGAATGATTTCGTGGTCAAGGTCTTTTCGAACTGCAACAACAGCGAGGGCAACAACAGCAAATTTGTCGTCATCGCCACTCCAAGCGTAATCGACACGAGAACACCCAAGAAGCGCGTCCCTTCAAACGTCGACAAGGCAAACATCAAAAAGCCAAAGAACAACACGATGCTGGTGTACATCATGCTGACACCCGTCTCCTTCAGTGCCAGTATCACAGCTTCGCTAATGTTCCATCCTTTGACGTTTAGTTCTTGTCGGTACTTCGCCAAAAAGTGAATGGTATCGTCCACCGAAATCCCAAACGCGATGCTAAAGACCAGCACAGTTGATGGCTTGATAGGAATTCCTATCCACCCCATAAACCCTGCTGTAAAAAGAAGCGGGAAAAGGTTGGGAACGAGGGCGATGGCCACCATGCGCGCAGATTTGAAAAGCATCGCCATCATCAACGCGATCACGCAAATGGCCAGGACAATGGAAATCCCCAAATTCTGGACCATGTACGTGGTTCCCTTCAAAAAAGCCACGCTCGTGCCCGTCATGATCAAGTCATAGTTACTCTGCGGAAAAATACTGTCGATGCGCGGTTGAATATCGTCCATTAAGTCGCTCATTTCTCCGGTGCCAACATCCGCCATTTGCACACTCACGCGGGTGATGCTGCGGGTTGAATTAAAAAAGTTCGACGTAACATTTTGAGCGACGGAGGACTCTTCCGCGGCATCTTCCGACCCCCTCAGCCAAGGCCCGAACTGGGTTTTTTCCATGCCTAACCTGGGAAGACGGTAATTCTTGGGATGCCCATTTTTGAAGGCTTGAAAGGCAAATTTTGTCGCATCTGCGGCACTTACCGATCGACTGAATTCGGGGTAGTCGCTGAGAACATTTTGCAGCTTTTCAATGCGCTTCATCGAAGCGTTGCTGGCTGCGCCGTTGGGCTTTCCCGTATCAATCATGATTTCAAAGGGCATGGACCCTCCAAAACGAGCCTCGACCCATTGCAAGTCTGTGATTACCCGATCCTTCTCGGGTAAGTCGTCCACAATATTCCCCGTGGTCTCCATTTGCAGCAACCCGGTGATGCTGAACAACAGGATGGCTACAGACCCTATATAGACTTTGGAACGATGATTTTGAACGATGTGCACCAAGTGATTCACAAAAGTGAACATCCACCGGCGATCTAAATGATCTGTATGCCGAGACTTCGGAGGGGGAAGCCACGTCATCAGTGCGGGAATCACCACAATCGAGATGACAAACATGCCCATGATATTCAGGGCGGTCACCACCCCAAATTCTTTCAGCACCTCACTGCGGGTGAAGATGAATGTTGCAAAACCCAACGCCGTTGTAAAGTTGGTCAACAACGTTGCATTGCCCACTTTCACAATCATGCGTTGCAAGGCCATGGCCTTATTCCCATGCCGTTTATACTCCCCATGGTACTTATTGACCAGGTAGATGCAATTGGGCACCCCAATGACAATCATCAAGGGGGGAATAAGGCTCGTCATAAGGCTCAACTTATAGTCAAGCAGGGCCATGCTCCCCAAACACCAAACCACCCCGATGCTCACCACGATCATGCTCACCCCCATCACCACGGGGTTTCGGAAGAAGAGGAATAGAAGCAAGGCAGTCACCAGAAATGCGGCCCCTATGAAGTACCCGATTTCATCCTTGACCTTGTTGGTCATCTCAATTCGAATGAAAGGCAAACCGCTGAGGGCCAGCTTGACTCCATGTTCCTCACTCCAGGCATCAGCCAGCGCGGTCACGTCTTCAACAATGGTCCCTCGGCGTTCCGAATTGAACAACTGAGGATTCATGAACACCGTCATTAGCGTGGCGGTTCGTTCTTGGTTGTAAAGCAAGCCTTTATAAAACGGCAGGTCAAATAACCGGCCAAAAAACGCCTCCGTTTCCGCTCCTGACATCTCGGATTGGAGCGGAAGCGAGGGCAAGATTGGCTGAATAACAAAGCGGCGATTGGTGGTGTCTTTGACCACATCAAACGCGCGCGTGAAGCAGAACACGCTGTCCACCAATGAAACAGGAACCGGATTATCTAGCCCGTCATCTGTGGTGTCTCGGCGGACATCCATGGTCCGAATGGACTCTGCTAATTGATCCCAGGCCAAAACGCCTCGGGGCGATTGCAAGGGATCTAAATCCGATCCGATCAGCATTACATTTCCCTCCGTGCCGAAAATTTTCTTGAAGCGTTCGTAGTCGATCGCGGTCGAATCTGATTCAGGCAGAAGCCCTCCAAATTCGTATTGCAACTTGAGGTTCGGAATTTGACCGCCCATGAAAGCCGTTCCCACGCCCAGGAGCAACAACAGCAATAAACGCTGCCGAATAAGAATGGCTGCAATTCGCGTCCACATCAAGCTAAAAGTGTTCGGTATTGATTCGAATGGGGCATGGTACAATCACTCCAGAATCTGTGCGAATTCTTTTACTACAGATTCAAGTGCAAAGTAAAGGGAAAAACCATCGAGCCAATCACTCCCACTTCCTGCTTGCAAATGTTACCTTTACGGCATGGAATCTTTTGATGTCATTGTTATCGGAAGTGGCCCCGGCGGATACGTTGCGGCAATCCGAGCGGCCCAATTAGGAAAGAAAACCGCGTTGGTCGAAAAGTACAGCTCCCTCGGCGGTACCTGCTTGAATGTCGGGTGCATCCCTTCGAAAGCACTGTTGGACAGCTCCGAACATTATCACCAAGCCGCACACCAGTTTGAAACCCACGGCATTCAAACAGGAGGTTTAAAGCTCGATTTCAAACGGATGATCGCCCGCAAAAGCGAAGTGGTGGAACAGACCGTTGGTGGTATCGACTTCTTGATGAAGAAGAACAATATCACAGTCCTGCACGGAATGGGAAGTTTTAAAGATGCCCACACCATTGAAGTGAAGCCTACCAAAGGCAAGGCTTCCAGCGTTAAAGGCGATCACATCATCCTCGCAACCGGATCCAAGCCCGCGTCCCTTCCATTCATTCAGATCGACAAAAAACGCGTCATCACCTCAACAGAAGCCTTGAGCTTGTCATCCCTGCCCAAGAGCATGGTGGTCATCGGCGGCGGAGTTATTGGGCTGGAACTCGGGAGCGTATATGCGCGTTTGGGAACGGAGGTACACGTCGTGGAATACCAAGACACCATCATCCCGACCATGGACCGAGGCATGGGCAAAGAATTAATGCGCAGCATGAAAAAGTTGGGCGTGAAGTTTCATTTACAGCATGGGGTCAAGGCCGTCAAGGCAACCGCCAAAAACGTCACGGTGAAGGCGGATGACAAGAAAGGCAAGGAAGTCGAATGGAAGGCGGATTACTGCCTGGTTTCGGTCGGCCGAAGGCCCTACACGGAGGGGCTCAATCTCGAAGCAGCCGGATTGGCCGTGGATGAGCGAGGCCGCATTGATGTCAATGATCAGATGCGCACATCCGTTCCCCACATATTTGCCATCGGTGATGTTGTTCGAGGGGCGATGCTGGCGCACAAAGCAGAAGAAGAAGGCGTCGTGGCAGCAGAAGTCATAGCGGGCCAACATCCGCACATCGATTACAACCTCATTCCCAATGTGGTGTATACGTGGCCCGAAGTGGCTGGGGTTGGTCAAACAGAAGAACAACTCAAAGCGAATTCCGTGCCCTACAAAGGAGGTAGTTTTCCATTCAAAGCGAGTGGGCGCGCGCGCGCTTCCATGGACACGGATGGATCCGTCAAAGTCTTGGCTCATGCCGACACGGATGAAATTCTCGGAATCCACATGTGTGGACCGCGGGCAGCTGATATGATTGCAGAGGCGGTAGTTGCCATGGAATTCCGGGCCACAGCAGAAGACATCAGCCGCATGTCCCATGCTCACCCCACGTTTACAGAAGCCATTAAGGAAGCCGCATTGGCTGCCACCGGCAACCGCGCTTTGCACGTGTAAGTCATGCCGGATCACGTGGCGCGTCCCCTTCCCGATTTGAAATCCCTCTTCGAACGGGAGTCCCACGTCAGCTTGCATTTTGACGCCCACCCTCAAGGACGATGTATCCTGGCCGTTGGAGCGCGGCGGTCGTTTATGTGGAATGGCACCGACTCCGATTGTTTGGCTGCGCTGCAGTCCTTTTTGCAATCGAACGGAGAACCTTCCTGGGCCTTTGGATGGCTTGGATATGACCTCAAAAACGGGATCGAAGTGCTCAAGTCTCAGCGGGTGAATGCCTCTGCTTTTCCCACCTTACACTGGGTTGAACCCCGGATTGTCATTGAATGGGGCGGAGAGCGAGTACGAGCAGAAGTGGTGCACGGTGCAGATGAACCCGAGGTACCGCAGCTCCTGACTGAAATCGCCCAGCCCCAATCAAACATCCCCGAAGCTCCGGGCATTTCATTGCTCCCCAGGTGGGACGCCAGCACCTATTTGCAGCGTGCACACCGCGTCAAAAAACACATTCAGCGAGGAGACATCTACGAAATGAACCTCTGCCAGGAATGGTCAGCAAACCGGGAACTGCCCTCTGCATGGGAAGCTTTTGTGCGCCTGCATCAACTCACAGAGCCTCCGTACGCAGCACTAGTCAAGGCCGGGGAGTACCACGTACTGTGTGGCTCGCCAGAATTGTTTTTGAAGAGGCGAGGAGATGTGCTTGTTTCTTCACCCATCAAGGGCACCATTCGGCGCGGCGACTCTCCAGAAGAGGACGATGCATTGGCGCATCAATTGCAAAATGACCCCAAAGAGCGAGGTGAAAATGTCATGATTTGCGATTTGGTTCGAAACGATTTTAGTCGCGTTGCCCAGCCCGGCTCTGTGAACGTCCCTGAGTTGTTCGGCATCCATCGGTTCCGCACAGTGCATCAAATGATATCCACGGTCCAATGCAAAATTCGGCCCGAGTGCACGGTGGAGGATATTCTCAGAGCAACTTTCCCCATGGGATCCATGACCGGAGCCCCCAAAATTCGGGCCATGGAAATCATCGACGAGTTGGAGGGTAGCCGCCGAGGAGTGTATTCAGGCAGTGTGGGCTTTTTCCGTCCCAATGGGGACTTTGATTTAAATGTGGTTATTCGAAGCATCTTGTACAACGCGGCCATGCCGCGCATTTCGATGCACGTCGGAGGGGCCATCACGGCTCTGAGCGATCCCGAAAAAGAATACGAGGAGTGCCTGCTGAAAGCCAAGGCCATGCTTCAAACCTTGCAAGGCGATGCGAAATAACCGCCACGGGCTCGTCCAACACCTCCAATCGTGGGCGAAGCTTCACCATGTAGATGCCGATGCCATTCTGGTGGTGGGCGTAAGCGGTGGTTTGGACTCCATGGTCCTGGCTGAAACATGCTTGCGTGCGGGGTTTAACCTGCACGTAGCACACATTAATTATGGCCTTCGGGGGGGAGAATCTGATGGCGATGCGACCGCCGTTCAGTCCTGGTGCGAGGCTGCGGGCATTCCTTTTTTTGCGCATCAAGCTAAAATCGAAAAGGCCCCCGATGGCATTCAAGCCGAGGCGAGGAAAATCCGCTATGCATTTTTCGAATCCCTGCGCATTCAATTGGCAGAAACGACCGGATTGAATGCTTATGTCGTGACGGCCCATCACGCAAACGATCAAGCCGAAACCGTGATGCTGCAGTTAATGCGCTCTTCCAATCCTCTGTCCCTTTCAGGCATGCGACCGCACGATGCAAAACGTCATTTGTTGCGTCCGTTCTTAACGATTACCAAATCCCAATTGGCAGCGTATGCCCGCGATTGGGACGTAAGTTTTCGCGAAGACTCGTCGAACGCCAAACACGACTATTTGCGCAACCGCATTC
>JGI20155J14468_10003195_pt1 | contig 11565 bp, 6 predicted proteins | sample COG_05_FD_14468 | JGI IMG/M metagenome (IMG submission 14468)
TCTTCGCCATCGCCGTGCGAGACTTCAAATAAAGCACCGTCAGATTCTCTACCCGTCACCGCGCACCCTCTGCACATTTCTACGTCCAATATTGTAAATTGTACTCCAAACGAAGTCGTTTCGCTCGACGTTCGCGCGCAAAGATCCTCGTCAGAATACCTACGACCAAAACCGTCGATGATTTGAATACCTAAGCACGTTCCAACGCCAGGCGTTAACGGATCCACGAACGATGACTCGTCGTAGAAACTGCTCGTGAACTCCTCTGTTTCGACTTCACCGCCTCTTGGAACGTAATATATCGGAATTTTAATCTCCGGCACGAGGATCGTTTCTTTATCGGTATCGTCGGCGACGGTGAGTGCACCCACGACGGAGTATTTTTTCGAGAGCGTAGGACTTTCAAGCGCAATCGCGAGAAAATTTTTCACACTTCGCGCGTCCGAACAGACGCCACCGTCCTCTTCTTTCGGAACGATGACTCCAGATCTCTTCACCACGCCGCGACGAATATCGATAGGGGATGTCGTCGTCGTCGTCGTCGTCGTCTCTTCCGCCGTGAGGGTTTCATTCGCAACGATGATTGCAGACGTGCGAACGAGTGGGAATAACATGGATTCGTCGAAAGATTCCACGCGAACAATTTTTGCAACTGTGCCATCTGGTAAAGTTACTTCTTCACCTTCAACTTCGATACCTTCCGGAGACTCAAACGTTCTCAAGAAAAGTTTGCCGCTGGACGTCACCGTGAGCGCGGATTCACTCGCGCCAATCGTAGCGCTCGTTGCGCCCGAGAACAAACCGGCTTCAAAAGTAGCAGTACCATCGCCTATACGCACGAACTGTGATGTCGAATCTAGAAAGAAACTTCCGGGAGTATCACTCAGCTCAACCAGAATTCGAGACATGCTTGAAGTATTCCACGTGGTGTATTCGAGCGAAACTTGTCCATCAGCGGCGTCGCGAAGCACTGTAACGCCTTGATTTTTCAACCTCGGTGGAGATACAATGACTAATCTTGCCTCGCGACCAGTTTCTCCACCAATTATATCAAGTTCCGAAATAAGCATTCCGCCGTTTGAGAGCATGAGTCCTCGAATTATCGTGTTCGGGTCTTCGCTGTAGAAAGTTCGCGCCGAAATGTACGCCAACGGAGAGTAATCTACCTCATTCTTTTGAGCGTAAAATGTCTCCACATCGACAAGCTCTCGTGAGTCTACGGCGAGTTTCTCGTCCACTGTTTCCGTAAATTCAGCCGCTGGGCACGTACTGCCGTACGTTGGTATAAAACCACACGCCGATGGGGCTTCAGAAAGTACTGCAGCGTGAATTTTCGAGACGATATCTGTGTCGGCAGCACTCGCGTTAATCGGAGAATCTGCCGTGAGAAGAAGAGATACAAAACCATCGCAGAAGCACTTTGCATTTTCGACGACGCGAAGTCGCCTACAACACATTTGCCAGTCGAGGTCTTGAAAGAATATTTCTGAGGCACCTGCAAGGTTTGGTACGCAAGAATCTTCAGCCGCTCTCACGGCGGCGTAACACGTCGATGCAGAAGGAATCGCCACCGAAACGTTTGTTTGAAACGTCGACGATGGTATCCACCAAGCGGTGGCATTCGTGAACGCCTCGAAGTCGAAACCCACTCCAAAACCACCAATGGTTGAACCACCTTCAACCAAAAATATATTCTGAAAATCGCTCGGCTTCGTGGTGCTGTATTTCTCGGAAACCCACGATTCGGCGTCTTCGATAATCCTCCAATCAAATCTAGCATCGATATCGCTCTCGACGTAGCCTTCTAGCGTTTCCGATAAATCATTAACGCAAACGTCTCTATTGTCGTTTGGAATCTCATCCATCGAAAAACCGCACGCTTCTGGTGCAATCTTGAATAAAGACAAGTAGAGGTCGGTCGAAAGCAACTGCTCCGCAAAGGGTGGGCAAAGACACCCGCGAGTCCAAAGCGAATACAAAACACCGCAGCACGCCGTGACATCGTAGGTCGTCGTGTCGACGCCGTTGTTTTCGGTAGTTTCATCGCTAACAACGACTCTTGTACACGTTTGCTCGATGGCGTCCGTGTAATTTAAACAGTTTTGGTAGTTTGCTCTATCGAAAAACTCTCTGAACATTTCATCGCGGATTTGATTCCCGCGTTGATCTATAGCAGATAACCCTCCGCTGAGTTGCTCCAAAACACCTTCTTCGACTACGTCAACGCCGGTTATGTCGCCTTCACTAACCAATAACGGAACACCGACGGCAACTGGAATCAAACGAGTTTCATTGATAAATTGCGTGACGTTTCGAACCATCTCGGTGACCGGGACGCCAATACGCTCGCGGATTTTCGGACATTGCTCGGAGATGTCGAATCCACATCCCAAAGGCGTAAAACCAACGAGTTTGCGCAAGAATGATTTTGCTCCTGCTGTATCCTCGAAGAGTTCCGTTCCTTTTCTTTCGTCTTCCACAGCGTCACAAAGACAATTTGAGTGGTTCAAAGCGAACGCCGCGTCGCAACACGGGGCGATATCTGCAATCACCGGCGTAATGCTCTCACTTGACGTGACTTTGCGGCAAATGTAACGAGTCGCTTGTACGGTTTCACCGCACGTCAAGTCTTCTTTTAATCGACCAGAATCTTCGTCAATGACGCGTTTCCACGCGTTTGATCTATCGCGCACGTCTCTTTCAGCTGGCAGTTTCAAGAACGCCGAAAGCGCGTCGCGATCTTCGCAAATCTCGTCGCCATACTTGATTCTGAATCCACAAGCGAGTGGAACAAAGTCCACGAGCTTTTCGACAAACGTCGCGTCGCGTTTTGCAAACGTATCGAGAACTTCATCGTCACAGAAGCACGAAGCGCTATCCATATCTGAGACGGCCAAACAACACCCCGGGAAACTTGCTGGATTCGGGTTTCCGTTTCCAACGTCGCAGAGCTGATCCACGCGGTTGACTCGTCTTCTACACGCGACGAGAATATCCGCGGCATCTGAAGTTGGGACGAGTGCAATAACTCTCACAAATCTAGTCGCGGTAACTTCGCACCCACTCGAGTCGACAATTCGATACGACACCGGGTATACACCGGGCGTTGATGTATCGACAGCTGAGTTGTCAATATCAATCTGCGAGGTGATATCGCCGTCTTCTTCGTCGAACGCAGTCGCACCTTGCTCGACGTATACGCCAGAAAGCAATAGTTCATTTTGCGTAGCGGCAGAACCGCCGAGAACCTCAAGTGAAGGGCACACGTTCGGCGGTGGAGGGAAGGGAGAAGGAGGCGGCGGCGATGGACTCGGAGGAGGAGGGAAGGGACTTGGGGGAGGCGGTGATGGACTTGGTGGAGGTGGAAATGGACTCGGGGGAGGCGGCGATGGTTCAGCTGGCACCGGAGGTGGCGGCAAAGGTACTTCCGGAGGCGGAGGAAACGGTGGTGGCGGTGAAGGTGGCGGCGGTGATGGTGAAACCGGAATCGGAGGTGGAGGTGGTGACGGTGAAATTGGCGGAGGAGAAAATGGAGGTGGTGATGGTGCAAACGGAGGAGACGGCGACGGAGGAGGAGGGGGTGGAGGAGGAGATTCGAGCACCACGGGAGGCGGCGGCGAGCTTGGCACAGCTGGAGCTTGTGGGGGAGGGGATTCAGGAGGAGGAGGAGGAGGAGGAGATTCGAGCACCACGGGAGGCGATGGTACAATCACTTCGACTGGTGCTTGCGGGGGAGGAGATTCAGGAGGAGGAGGAGGAGGAGGAAGAAGAAGCTCTTCGTAATCGTCCGGAAATTCGTCGAGCGGTGCCGGCGGTGGAGATAACGGTGGTGGCGCAAGGGGTGGAGGACTTGGCGGCGGCGGCATCGGTGAAGAGGGAGAAGGAGGAGGCGAAGCCACAAGAACAACTTCCACGGGCGCTTCCGGTGAGAGCGGCGGTGGAGGTTGTGGACTCGAGGGAGGCGATGGTACAATCACTTCGACTGGTGCTTGCGGTGAAACTGGTAGTGGCGGTGGCAGAAAAGGAGGAGGAGGCGGTGGCGGCGGCGACGCTTCGACAATTTCAACCGTGGGCGATTGTGGTGGCGGCGGCGGCGACGCTTCGACAACTTCAACCGCGGGCGATTGTGGCAACGGCGGCGGCGGTAAAGGAGTAGACGGAGCAGATGGAGGAGGTGATATTTCAACCACGACCGGCGGTGCTTCTTCGACGCACTCTTCTGTTGTTGTAAGGATGCGTAAATCCGTTCCACACAAAAATGGTCCAACTAATCGAATCGTCTCGATTTTAGACGCACCCAATATGTTTTTAACATCCGCGTCGCAAAAGCACCGATCGTTGTTTGCCGTCTGTATCAAACTACAACACGTCTGCGAAATCGTGCTTTGCTGACCGTTTTCCACAAACAGCGCGCTACAATCCGTATTAATTGACTCTGTGAGGAGGACGCACGGAGAGCGAGGAATTGGTGGAGGAGCGAATGGTGGAGGAGGAGAAGGCTGCTGCGGCGCCAACGGAGACGGAGGAATCGGTGGAAACGGCGATGGTGGGGGCGACGCTGGGGCAAAGGGTGGAGGACTGGGACTGAGCGGCGGTGGTGGATTTGGAATAGGTGGAGGTGGTTGTGGATACACCGGAGGTGCCATTGGTGGTGGGGGGTTCGGCATCGGCGGCGGTGGATTGGGAGCAGCCGGTTGAAGAGGTGGCGGCGAAGCGACGACTAAAACCGGTGAAGGCGGCGGTGGCGACGGAGATGTAGGAGGAGGTGACGCGATCACCAACGGAGGCGGTGGCATCGGAATTAGAGGTGGAGAAGATGGCGGTGGTGGAGACTCAACCGAAACAACTGCAAACGGTGCGCGCGGCGGCGGCGGCGACACAGAAGGAGGCGGGGGAGAAATTTCAACCGTAATCACTTCTTCCACGGGCACACATTTCTCTCCGATCAAAAGTGGCTCCGTCAAATCGCACACGGCTTCGGCAACCAACAGCACATCTTCTCGATCACCGAGTTCTGCTAAAGCGTCGTTTTCACAGAAACAGCGATCTACGTTCGACGCTTCCAACAACTGGCAGCACTTGGTCGTATCGCCAGATCTGGCTTCTGGTTCCGCGAGCAAAGGCGTGCACGCATCTCTTAGCGCGTTCGTCTTGGAGACGCACGATTTTGGAATCTCAAATGGCCCGATTGGTCTCGGAGAAACTCTCCCGGATGCCCAAGGAACGCCCTCGCCGCGTTCCCAAGCCGGGAATTCTTCCGAGATTAAAAATTCAGCCGGAGCTTTCTTTAGCCAACATTCGCCGAAACCGTAATCAAAATAGGCGTTGGAGCAACCATCTTCGTTTTCACAGAAAACATAAACATTGCAATCAGATCTTTTCTTGCACTCGATGCAGCACGATTCCACGGAGTCTACGATCAAATCAGTACCAACGTTGAGAGGATCACCTTTGTAATTCGCGCGTTGCTCGATCTCGCAGCTTTCACTGGTCGGTTCGGGCAACTCGCCAACATCAATTCGAGAAGTGACGATACCAGAGGTCCAGTTAACGTTCGGGCCTCTCGCGTATGCGGCAGGAGACTCCAACGACGCGTCCGCGATATTTAAAGGAAACGTTTTCAAAGTGCACGTGCGATAGGGGTATTCATCGCATCCTCCTTCTGAATCGCAAAATACCCAAAGCTCGCAGTCTGCATTTGCCAAACACGCCGCACAACACGCTCCAGCATTCACCGCAAGGTCTACAGTCACATTTGCGATGACATCTCCGATGTAGTTGGCGTTTATCTCTGCGTTACAAGGTGGGAACTTCACGTCGCTCGTATCTCTCGCGATCGGTTCAACAATTTTATCGAGCAAAATTCCAGATGTGTAGGTGACGTCCTCGCCTCGAGATCCCGGAATCTCAGTATCGACGCTTGCAGAAATTATTGCCTGGTCCAAGACCTTCAAAGTACATTGTGAATAAGATGACACGTATTCATTCAGACCACAACCACCAGCTTCGTCTGTGCAGTACGTCCAGACGTTGCAGTTGGGATTTTCTTGGCACGCTACGCAGCAAGCGTCTGCGGAAGAGGCGAGAAAGACACCTTCGGTAATATCCTCGCCGTTGTAGTTTGCGTTCTCTTCGGCATTGCACGCGCGAATCGGAGGTGCGAGCTCCGCATCGCCTTCACAGTACAGCGAAGAAGAAGAAGAAGGAGACAAAGTAGGAGAAGAAGGTACTGTTTCAGTTGTCGTTTCAGTTGTTGTTGTTGTCGTCGTCGTCTCATACCTAGCCCAGACGTTGTCGTTACCGCCGACGATGAAACAACCGGGACACAACTTGACGTTCTCGTTCAAGAGAACTCGAAGCTTTGACCCATCGAGTGAGACTTCAAACCTCGCGTCTTCGCACGAAAAATTTGTGATCTGCTCTCGCATATCGAGCATTTCTGGAGGTGTCGCGATTGCTAAACCTTCGCACGTAATTGACGTGGCGGTAGTAGAAACGTCTTCACCTTCTTCGATTAAATCGATTTCGAGCACTAAATCGGTGAGATCTAACGTGAGACACGTTCTTTGCCCGAGTACTCCAGAGACTAACGATGATGAAGCGTCAACAGTAGTCAATCGTCGCGGTTTCACCGTCGTAAACGCAACGTCTACGAGTGACGGACACGCGTTTAAATCCAAACCGACGTTTGGGTTCCAGCCAAAAATCATGTTCGGACTCACAACCGCGACGGAGGAGGATAGCGTGTTCATCGCTTCGACGTCGCAAACTGGCGCTCGTAACGTCATCAACGATTCGATTTTTTTACTCTCGACGTGCTTAAAAGAAAAAAGGAAGTTTGAGTACCCGCCGACGAGAAACTCGCCTGGGAGCAAAACGACGTTTGCGCCGAAAGTAACTCTCGGTCCAACATCGTCCATCGTGAGCGAAATCTCTTCGCAAGACACATCGTTCCTGCCCTCGTTGGAAGAGGAAGAAGAACCTTTCGGAAGTATTTGTCCACCCCAACACGCAAAGACAAACTCCTCCTTTGGTCTCGGTTCGTACGTCGTCTCGCCCGAAACTTCGTCCTCCACGGCAACCGCTCTCGACCATTGAAAAGGCAACGTTACTCCGGCCAAAGATACCGGATCGTTTACGTTCGCTCCACTCGCTCTTGTCACCACGATTGAAACGTACGTCTCTCTTGCTGCATCCACGACGTTTCCGGCAATCGCACCGAGTCGCAACACTTCCTCCGAAGGCGAAGACGACCACGTGTGCACGCTAAACGCGAGGTTGCCGTCGGCGAGATCCGCGCACGCGCTCAAATCCTCGCCAACTCCTGGATCCTATTTTGTAAAGACAACGGAACAAAAAACATCAAAAATTGCTCGTCAGTATTTCTGTCATCATCCGCGCTTCTCTGCGATGCATATTCGAGAAGAGTGATCGTTTGCTTCAGACGCGAACGCGAAGACGAACCGAAACGCGCGAAAAGGCGGTTTGGAAATTCCAAGAGAAAACTCTTTTGTTAACAAAAAAGAACGAAACGCTCTCGCGCTTACCTGCAACGCCCTCCTCGGCGCAAACGCCGCAACGCTCACTCCCGCGTTGTTGTTGTTGTTGTTGTTGTTGTTGCTCGGCACATCTTTCGCGTTCACGTCCCCGAACGGCGCGTCGAAGAAGTTCACTCCTCCTCCTCCTCGATACAACTTTTTTGTATCTTCCTCCTCTCGCTGCGTTCGATCGCCTTCCTCGACGACGCGACCATTTATTGCCTCCGAAACCACTCGCGACGCGAACAAAAGTATCGAAAGCGCACAAATCGTCAACGATCGTTCGATGATACCCTTTCGCGACCGACGATTGCGCGGACGAACGTCCGACATTTTTTTCTTCTCTCTCTTTCCTCCGCGTAAATTGAGAGTTCAAAATAGCCGAAGAAGAAGAAGAAGAAGAAGAACACAAAAGCGCGAGCGACAATAATCGCTCTCTCGCGAAACGCCCTAGTATATCAAACCAAAATCAACGAGTCCAACGCGATCTCGTTCTCTTCGTGAAGAATTTCGCGTTTGAAAAGAGCAGAGCGCGTAAGCGTTAAGCGTAGTAGTTGTTGTTGTTGTTGTTGTTGTTGTTCAACTGTGTGTTGTGAAAATTTTTATGAAGAAAACAAAGTGCTCAAATCGTGCTATTCGTCATTTTATTACGCACACGACTTTAACGCGCTGCATCGTGTACGAAACAAAACGCAAACCAACGAAAATTGCATAAGATCGATACGGAAGTGAAAAACTACGAGCGATCGTTGCACTCGCGCGTGAAGTATATTTTCGCGTCACCGCGCATCAAAATAAGCGTCACAAAATGACCTCTACCTCTTCTGCTTCGTCTCTCGCGACATCGTTCGCAGGCGCATTTCTGACCTCTTTTCTCGCGATAAAGCTGTACCGACGCGTGCGAATGAAAGAAGAGAGAACGTTCCCGTTGTTAAGCTGGGGGACATCGAACGAGAGGAAACTGAACGAATCTTCGGTCGCGTTTCAACAAACGAGAGACCGATTCGACGACGTCGGGGGGAGAACAACAACAACGTCCTCGAGTAGTAGTTCTTCTGCTCCTACGAATACTCGAAGTGATTTAGAAGCTATCGCGGGATTTGAAGCGGCGGCGGCGTACGCGGCGACGCGCATCGCCGAAGGCGCCGTACCGGAAGATTGCATCTTAGAACTCTACGGCATTTATAAACAGGCGACGAAAGGCGATTGCGACGTGAAGGTACGACCGACTCGATTGGATATCAAAGGGTACGCGAAGTTTACCGAGTGGATGAAACATAAAGGGATGACGAGAGTGGACGCGTGCAGGATGTACGTGAGAGTTTTGGAAAGTCGACTGGACGATTTGGAGCTGTTGCCGAGTCCGAAGAAGAAGTCTAATACTACGAACGGCGGTGGCGGCGGGGCGTTTGGGAGGAGTCAATCGACGATGAGGAGATTAGAAGGAGAGGATGGGAAAGAAGAAGAGCGGGAAGAGGAAACGAGCTTGCTTAAAGCCGCGAAGGAGGGTGATTTTGATAAGTTGCTGAAATGTTTACGAGCCGGAGCGGACGCGAATCAACGGGACGCGAAAGGGAGAACACCCCTAATGTTTGCCGCCGATACCGGCGACGTGGCGATTACGATTCAGCTGATGCAATTGGATGCGGACATAGGGGCGGTAGATGATAAAGGGAAGACGGCGTTGCATTACGCGACGATTTGCGAGCAAGTAGACGTGGCGGAAGTTTTGCTGGAAGCTGGGGCGGATCCGGAGGTGAGGGACGCAAACGGCTCGTCGGCGAGCGATTTAGGCGTATACGAATTAGTTAAGAAGAAGGCGAACGGTGAATTAGTATCGGTAGATAATAGAGAAGATGAAAGGATAGAAGAAGAGGAGGAAGAGGAGGAGGATTTCGACTTGGAGGAAATTGAGCGTCAAGCTTTGGAGAAAATGGCAGAAAAAGAAAATTCAATCGCTTGAGCGCTTTTTGCTACGCCGCCCAAATTTGTTTTTAGATATCGACTGAACTCTATATTATACTAACTAAGATTTCGTTTCTAATACTTCTATGCTTTTCTTTCTGTCGTCGATGACCCTCCCGCCGCCGTCGATACTACCGTTGATGACTTACCGTTTGTGAGAACTGCGGATGATTTTGCCGCTTTAGAGGAACGCCAAAACGCCCACGCGAGTTTGCCCCTCGTGAAGAACAGTTGCGCTGGTAACAACATCACCATGACGTTATCGTATCCGCGATCTTTCACCGTTCGCGCCCACTCTTTGGTGCGATATCCCAACCCTTTCTTTCTCGCGCTGTCCATCTCCAACGCCTGTTCGGCGTCGTTTTTCATCCGTTCGCGTTTCTCGAGTCCATTCTTCGCGCTTCGAGCGATGATGCGGAATCGATTCACCGGCGATCCGAGTTGTTCGTTGACGTATCGGAGTAAATTGTTCGCTTTGAGCACCATGAGTAAATCTCGCGGGAGCGACTCGAACAGTTGACTTTGGTCTTCCAGTTTTACTTTGAGTACCGTTTTGAAAATCTCGCGCTTGTCGCTCATGGATAAACTGTCGTTGTTGTTCGCTGGTTTGTTCTCTCGAGTCGTCGTCAAAGTCGTCGAGGCTCCATTATTTTCCGCGGTGGCGGCGGCGGCGACGTCAGCTTTATTTGCAGCGGAGGAATAGGACGAGGAAGAAGACAAAGACGAAGAAGATGAAGATGAAACTACCGCCATCTTCTCGTCTTCCTTCTTGAACCGATCTTCAATCACTCTGGCTGGCGCTAACGCCAAGATAATCCCGAAAAACCTGTGCATTTCCGGATTTATCCCCAACTTTTCCACGGCGTTTCGCATCTCGTTTTCATCGTTTCGAATTAACGCCAACCACACTTGGCACCACGTTTCTCTCGTCGGTTCGTCTAATCGCCGCACAACGCCGTGGTCCAAAATCGTCACTTTTCCGTTTTTATCGACCAACAAATTCCCCGGATGAGGATCGCCGTGCGCGAAACCGTGTTCAAACGTCAACGTCGCGAACGCTTCCTGAATCGTCTTGGCGACTTTATACGCGTCCACTTTATTTTCTCGCATTTTTTCCACGTTATCGACTCTGGTCCCGTCCGCGAACTCCATCGTCAACACTCGCTTTGTGCTCAGATTATCGTGGATTTTCGGCACCGTCACTTCCTCCTCCTTAAAACCGCACTCTTCTTTCAACAATCTCCCCATATCTTTACAATTCTTCGCCTCTAATCGAAAATCCAACTCCTCGGACATGTGTCTTCTCGTCTCTTTCGCCAACCACGCGAACCTCAACCCGGGAATCAAATACCCCAAAACCGCGTAATACGTCTCAATCGTCGCGAGATCTACCCACAAAAACCTCGCCACCGGTCTTTGCTGAATCTTCACCGCCACGTCCTCTCCCATCTTCGTCTTCGCTTTGTACACCTGCGCTAAACTCGCGCTCGCGATTGGTTTCTCCTCAAACTCTAAAAACACCTCTTTCGGTTTCAAACCGTTAAACTCTTCGCTAAACGTCTTCTCGTCTTCCTCGAACGGCCTCGCGCTCGCGTCGTCCATCAACACCCTCAGTATCTGCCGAAAAGGCATCGGCGCTACCGGTTGCACGCAAAGATGCTGCCCGGCTTTCACGTAGATCCCTCCGTTTTCTCGCGCTAAATCTCTCAAGCGAACCGCGACGTCGGTCCATAACGTTTGCCTCGATTCTCGTTTCAGTTCATCCAATTTTTCATCCTCATCCGTCTCGAATTGATTAGTACACTCGCTCTCGAGTTTCTTCACCCTCGCCAGGTGCCTCCGGTAATCAAAATACACCGGCACTAAATGTTTCGACGCCGTCGCGACTCTTTTCACCGCGTGGACCGCATCGTCGTCCGAATAACTCATCAGCAAACCGGCGGTCGCCGTCGTCGCGCCAACGACACCGACACCGAACGACGACGACGACGATGGATTTGCGTTTCCTCCTCCATTCTTTCCGAAACGGAAAAGAAGAGCGCGCAAAACTCTCGAAGAAGAG
>JGI20155J14468_10003212_pt1 | contig 11532 bp, 3 predicted proteins | sample COG_05_FD_14468 | JGI IMG/M metagenome (IMG submission 14468)
AGCAGTTGGAGTAGATTTGTTTCCGAACCCGAAGAAACCCATGTGTTGTTCGTGCGCGTTTTAATTGAAGATTTTTGGGAAAAAGAGACGTCACTTTTTTAACGCGCAAAAGCGCTCTGGTGCTTGTACTGCTTCTCTGCGAAGACGACGACGACGCGTTCGATGACGTTCGTTTCGGGAGGAGGATCTCACCGTTTTCTTTGTCTCGCGGTGAAAGTGGAAGATACCGGAAGAAGACCTTCTTCTTCTTCTTCTTCTCGTGGTCGCGACAAGAAAACAGCGGTANCAGTTGGGGAGAGAAAAGGCAAACGACGACCGCGGAGTAAAACGACTGCCTCGACGAACANTAACAGTAATAATTCGAACGGCAACAAAAACGCGTCAAAAGATTTAGAACTGCCAGAGCTGTTATTCGGCGCCGCGTCGACGTCGTTCGCGTTGACCGTGGATGCAATCACCTCTGGTCTCGATTTCGTCCAAAAAGTCACCTCGACTGAGAAACCTTCGAGTAAATATCCGCCCGGGCCGGATTTCGATAGCGCTTTCGAGATGGGACAAAATCCGCTGAAGTTTATAGAGAAAGTGAAGAGCAGGTACGGTCCCGTCGCTGGCTTGCGGTTGGCTGGGGAAAACGTGATTTTAGTCTCCAAACCGAGCGTGGCGAAACAGGTTTTAATCGACGACGAGGCGAGCTTTACGAAGAAAGGAACGGCGTTTTTCCCGTCCAGTCGATTGGCCGGAGATGGTTTGTTAGTGACGGATGGGGACGTGTGGAGATCGCAGAGGAGATTATCGAATCCGGCGTTTCGAAAAGCCGCGGTGGAAACGTACGCGAAAGCGATGAATGAGTGCATCGAGGAAACCATTCGCACGCGATGGCGAACAAACGGAGAGAGGGATATTTACGAGGATTTTAACGAGGTGACGTTACAAGTAGTCTGCAGGACGTTATTTGGAGAAGATGCGGTCGGAACGAAAGGGAAGGAAATTGTGGATTCAATTCGAGTCGCGTTCGAGTATTTCGCAAAGAGAAGCAGCGGGATTGAGATGATTTTACCGGAATGGTTTCCTCTACCCTCGAATATCTCGTTCAACGACGCGGTGGATCGGCTCGATAACGCCGTCTACGCAATCATCGATAAACGACTAGCAGAGATGGAGGAGCCGTGTTTCATAGCTTGTGCGACGCAAGAGATGGATTTACTAGACCGATTATTATCGGCGTCGTTGGACGATTTAGTCGAAGACGAGGAAGATCGAGTGTTGAAAGGAGCGATGGCGAGCTCCTCTAACAACGACGACGAAGACGCCGTCACCAATACTAACAGAAAGAAAATGTCCAGGAAACAACTTCGCGACGAAGTGATGACCTTAATCGTTGCCGGTCAAGAAACCTCCGCGATCGTGTTATCGTGGGCGGTGGCGTTTGTCGCCAAAGACGAAAGTTTTGGCGAACGCATCGCGAAAGAAGCGACGGAAGCGCGCATTTTAGCCTCCAAAAGGTTGAAGAAAAGCCCCTTAGAAAAAGAACAAGAAGAATGCACGATCGCGGAAGAAGTCATCGACGACGACGATAACTGCAAAGAACCAGACTCGGAAACAATTATCGCGCAAACCGAGTTGACGTTTGAATCCATCAAAGACTTACCGTTCACCGAGGCGATCATTTTAGAAACCATGCGTCTGAAACCGCCGGCGTACATAGTCGGTCGCTCAAACTCCATCTCGGACGTGCACTTGGACGAGAATAACAAATACGACATCCCGCGAGGCTCTACAATCCTCGTCAGTCCGTACCTCGCTCACCGCGACGGTCAATACTGGAGTAAACCGAACGAGTTCGACCCGAACCGATGGCTCGCCCTCGACCCGGAAACGAACCAACCGTACGCTCGAACCGCTTTACGAGGCATGGGGTACAAAAACACCTACTTCCCGTTCGGCGCGGGCCCGCGCGCGTGCATCGGCGCGCAATTCGCCATGTTAGAAGCGATCATTCTCCTCGCGTGTTCCTGCGAAAAGAGACGGTTTGATTTACCCGACGATATTGATACGAACAACAACAACAACAACAACAACAACTCACCCGGTACGAAAGGCGGCGGGTTTCCTAAAGACGCCGCTGGAATCACGTTGCGGCCGGAGAGTCCGGTGAGGATGAAAGTTTCCGCCATCCGGAGGAAAAATCTTTAATTACGCGTCGTTGTATTCTACTTCTCGTTCTACATTTTTAGTTTAACACCCTTCTCTTGGGAAAGAAAAAGGGATAACGCACTCGTCATATTTATTCACGTTTTGCCGTAAAAATGACCGACCACGGTTCCGCCACCTGGGAGGGATGGTATTGCGTCTCCGTCGTCTTCCTCATGTTCGTTTTGCTTCTTAAAAACGTCGCCGGTCCGGATGTACTCATGCTCGGCGCGCTCGCTTTAGAGCTCGCCGCCGGCATCGTCCCCATCGAGAGCGGCTTGAAAGGATTCTCCAACAAAGGTTTACTCACCGTGGCGTGTTTATTCGTCGTCGCGAGTGGGATATCAAACACCGGCGCGTTGGATTATTACATGGGGAAGCTGTTAGGGACGCCTAAGTCAGTCGCAGACGCGCAATTGAGGTTGATGATGCCCATTGCCATCGTTTCCGCGTTCTTGAACAACACCCCGGTGGTGGCGATTATGATTCCAATCGTCCAAAAATGGTGCCGAAAGTGTAAGATTTCGCCGGCGCAGCTCTTCATCCCACTCTCGTTTTCATCAATCTTAGGTGGGACGTGCACTTTAATAGGAACGAGCACGAATTTAGTCGTCGACGGGATGAGAAAAGAACGATATCCGGAGGAAAAAGCGATTGGATTGTTCGAGTTGAGTAAATACGGAGTGCCGGTGTTGTTGAGCGGATTGTGTTACATGCTCGTGGCGAGTCCATTTTTATTACCGGGCGGGAAGAAAGAGAATAAAGAAGATTCTGGGAACGGCAACGGAGATATGAACGATTCAGAAGATTTAACGGTTGGTGCGGTGGTACCGAGAGGAAGTCCGGTGGTGGATTCACCCGTGGCTATTTTGAGAGGATTGAACGGTTTGTATTTAGTGAGCGTGCAGAGAGGCGACGTGGTGATGCGCGCGGTGCAACCGGAGTTTCTCTTGGAAGCTGGCGACGTTCTGATTTTTACCGGATTAGTGGATAAAATCGGCGAAGTGTGCGAAGAGCACGGGTTGGTGCCGCTGACGCACGACGTGGAGGAGAAGATGGTTGGAGGCGCGTTTCCGGAAAGCGTATCGATCGGAGGGAGTCAAGGAAATAGTTTAGATCCGAGTCCGAAATGGGCCGGCCCGGGGGATCCGTTTAGTAGTAGCAGTGATGGTGGTAATAAAGGCTTCGCGAAAGGCGGCGGCGCGAAAAAGGACTCGAGCAGAGTGAACACGCCGACGTCGCAGCAAGGAGGCTCGCCTAGGTTCCAAGACGATTCGTCCATCGTCGGTCTAGGGTACGAGCATCGTAAACGCGAAACGGAACTGCAACGAAGAGCGTCCGTGGACGTGCATAATTACGAAAAGTTGTTGCGGAAGTTTACCGACGACGGTAACGAGAACAACAATAACAACAACAGCAATAGCGCGGCGAACGGTGATGACGAACAATCTATGTTGCGAAAACAGTCGCACGAATACATCGATAACCGACAACAATCGCTGGCGGTAAAAAAGCATTTCGTTCTGCGGGCGAGGATAGGGGCGAAATCGACATTAATCGACATGTCCCCTCGAGAAGTGCTGTTTCGAAGGAAATACAAAGCGTCCATCATGGCGGTGCAAAGAGCCGGAAGCACGAGCACGTCCTCGAATGTAGCTGAAAACAGGTTAGGCAAAATTATCTTTCAACACAACGACGTTCTGGTTTTACACGCGGCGGAAGATTCGCCGCTGTTGGAACAAAAGAGAGAACGAGAGGAGGCGAAAGTAGAACGCGAAAAAGTTCAACAAGAAACGAAAAAGAGTCGATTGGCGCAGAGCAATTCTTCGCCGGGTGGTATTTTCCGAAGCGCGTCAAAGGGCGATTTGAGCGGAAGCGATATGAAACCGCCAAGCAGATCGCAGTCGAAGAGTAATTTAGACACGAGCTTCACCAACTTGAGTGACGTGGAGGGATTTGAAAACACGTCGGAGTTTACCTGCGGGGACGACTTGGAAGTTTTATTGGCGGATGCGCAGGATTTGAATTTTAGCGAGTTTGCGATTCCCATGCGCGTGGTCGCCGGAGGCGCTTTAGACGGGAAAACCATTAGAGGCGTTGATTTGGTCAACACACCGGGTCTGTTTCTCACGGCTATGCAAGAAGGTGGGGCGAAAGGTGTCACGAAAACTGTCGATCCTGAAACCGTTTTGCGCGGCGAAGACGTTTTGTGGTTTGCCGGGGACATGAGCGGCATGCAAACGCTTCGACGCATCCCGGGCATGGTGCCGCAAGACGACCAAGTCGCGAAATTGTCCATTCGTAAAACCGATCGACGACTCGTGCAAGCTGTCGTCTCGCAACACTCGATTTTGGAAGGACAGTCAGTCAGAGACGCGCATTTCCGAACCAGATACGATGCGGTGATCATCGCCGTGCAGCGATCTGGCGGTAGAATTCAAGCGCGTATCGGCGACATCGTTTTACAAGCCGGAGACGTTTTGTTGTTGGACACTTCGACGTCGTTTTTATCGAACCATAAACGCGACGCTGCATTTGCATTAGTTTCTGAGATTGAAGACTCTGCACCGCCGCAGTTTGACAAGTTATTGCCATCTCTGGGTACCGCGGTTGTCATGATTGCCGTCTTTGTCGCCGGCGCGCTCGATTTGTTCGTCGCCGCGTTGTTAGCTTCTGGCGTCATGTTAGCGACTGGATGTTTGACGCAAGAAGCCGCGAGGGCTGCGGTGAAATGGGAAGTCATCGTTACCATTGCAGCCGCTTTTGGTATATCTGCGGCTATGGAACAATCCGGCGTCGCCACTGCCATCGCGCAAAATTTAGTCGCCGCCGGCAACGCTTTGGGCACCGGCAAACCCGGTATTTTAGTCGCCGTATACCTCGCCACGGTTGTTCTGTGTAACATTGTCGGTAACAACGCCGCTGCGGCGTTGATGTATCCCATCGCCGCTGAGTCTGCCGAACAGCAAGGCATCCCAAACGCACAAATGAGTTTTCTATTAATGCTCGCCGCGTCGGCATCGTTCATGTCGCCGTTTGGATACCAGACGAACTTGATGGTGTACGGCCCTGGCGGGTACGTGTTTGCAAACTTTTTAAAGTTTGGCGGTCCGATGCAAATAGTGCAAATGATCGTTTCCGTGGCGGTGGTTTTGTTAGACGACAGATGGTGGATTGGATGGATCGTAGGTTTTGGCAGCGTTTTCGCGGTGTTTGCTTCAAGAAAACTTGTGCCTATGATTATAGAAAAAGTGAAAGGAGGAAGGAACGATGCGTCGAGCGAGGAGGATAAATTAGACAACGCGCTTTAGTACGGTATGTGTTATGAAACGACTTTACTTTATTTTTCAATTACTTCTACGTCCCTCCTAGTACTATATGGTAACTACATTTGAATCTATGAGAGCTAATCTATCGTCTCTCTACCAATTATCCACGTTTGCAATCGTGACTTTTTTCTTCATATCATTGGACGCCACCAACGCGTTGTAAGTCGTATCGTACGCTGATAAAGTGTCGCCGTTTTCTTCCGCGGACGTAATCAGACTCTTCACCGCCGCTGAGTGTAGATTTCTGCGCTCGCTCTCAATTTCGCCTTCCATGTACGCCTCTTCTACCCGTTTCAACAACTTGGCGTTCAAATACGACTGCTTTGGAGGCACTTGCCCGCCGCCGTTGGCGCATCCGCTCGGACACGCCATCATCTCCACGAAATCCCACTTGTTCGGTTCTCTTTTCAAAGCCCTGGTGACGTTTTGGACGTTTCGAAACCCGTACGCTAAGAGAAATTTTAGTTTCACTTCGCCCTCGATTTTCAATTCCACTTCGCGCATGTCCGCGTTCGTCAGCGTCTTATACTCTAAATCTTTGCCTCGCAGATCGACGCCGTAGAGATCCCTCGCCGCTTTGCGAAAGACGTATTCGAGGTACGCGCCGGAGGTTGCCGCAAAGGCTGGTGGCAGAAGTGCATCTTCTTGTTCGTCTTCTTCGACGTCCATCATATCCTCCGTTCTAAACCACGACGCAAACATCGAATCAATCTTCGCGCTCGGCAAACTCCTCACGCCCGCCTCGTCCACGATGTTACACTTCTTCTCCAACAACTCCACAACCTCCGTCGTCGTCAACACGCAATCCGTCTCGTTGACGCCGTCAACATCATCATCTTTTCCTTGTCCAAGTACATCGCCTTCTCTTTTCGTCTTAAATTCCCTTCGACTCGCTTCCAACTTTTTATCAAAGCACGGCATCACCGACACGTGATACGCCTCCTCCTCCTCCTCCTCCTCCTCCTCTGTATCCTCCGAGAAAGCAGCCCTTCTTCCCTTCTTCGCGAAAGTCCCGGCAATCGCCTGCGGACTCTTCGCTTTCGCCAAAAGATTCACATCTCGCAAAGCGTTTTCAGTCTTCTCCGCGTAACACACCCACCCAGGACACGCCGACGCAATCATCGGCAACAACCCCGACGACTTACTCTTCCTCTCCGTAAACTCCTTCGCGTATCTCGCCCGCGACGCCGCTCGCGCCTCGGTACTGCTACACACCGCCCGCGCGTTAAAATGCGTCTTAAAAAACCCGCACATTTTCTCCAACATCTCTTCGTATTTCACGCTATATTTCACCGCCAACGACGCCGTGGATTGCGGAGAGAGTGTTACTACCAATCTTCTTCGTCGTCGTCCTCTTCCTCCTCCTCCATCACGGGTCCCTCCTACTGGTTGGATGTTTCCTTCTGAGGAGAAATTTTGGCCTAAAAATTCCTCCACCGATTGCTGTTCCATCAAGACCGTTTCCGCGCTGGTGACGCACCCAGAGCACGCGAGACAATCGGATAAGGACACTTTTATCATCGACGATTTCCCATCTTTGCTGAAGTCTTCCTTCGCGGGTTCGAATCGTTTTTTGTTTTCCGCTCCTCGTTTTGCGCGGAGAAGGATTTCCCCGCCGTCCCCTTCTCCGGCGTCGTGTAACCCGTCGTTTACGAGGAGTGTATTACCATCGGATGAGAGAGGAATGATGCACGCCTGAGAAGGCGCGATGTAATCGTTCAAAGACGAGGACGAGAGTTTCACGGCACCGCTGAATCCTCCTCGTTCTCCTTCCTGTGATGTGTGTGACATTCTCAGGTCAAGCTTTACTTTGAGTTGTTTTTGTGATGATGAAAGAGCGATATTTAGTACTTGTACGTAGGGGTGTGGAAGGGGTTTAACGCGAGAACGAATATGTCATGGGTACATCGTGCGGTTTTATGGATACTACAGGTTAATAGTACGAGTCTTTCTTTCTCTCTTTCTTTCTCTATCAGTCTTATTCTTTCTTAGTATTCTTCTTGGTTTCATTTTCTTTCTGTCCGACGACGGCGTATTTGTTCACTAAGCTTTTAATCTTCTCTTTGCGTTGACTGGTCATGAAAGCGACGAGCGGGTCGAGTTTCGCGGACGACTCCGATTTCGCGTGGTCGATGACCGTGCGAACGATTTTTTCCTCGTACTTTTTACACTGTTTCTTCGTGAGAATGTTCCGGTCTCGTTTGAGTCTGAGTTGCTCGAAGACGTATTTGGTGACTTGTTTGGTCACGCGTTCTTCGTAAGCTTCTTCGGTGAGCGTGTCGGCGTCGGCGGAATTGGCTTTGCTCTTCTTCGCGTTCAAAAGATCGTCGTCGTCGTCTTCGCCCAAAGCGGCGGCGTCCTCGGCGTCTTCTCTCGCCCGTTTCGCCGCTTTCGCCTTCGCTTTCGCTCTCTTTTTCTCTCGTTTCAAATTCGCGGCGTTTTGAAAATCTTCAAAGGAGGAAATGTTCATGTTCATGACTTGATCTTCGTCGGAATCCGTGTCGTTGTTATGATGATCCATGGCGGTCTGCGCTGCTTCCTTGGCGGCTTGAATCGCACGTTCGGCGTCTAATTTAGCTTGCTCCGCGGCTTGTCGCGCTGCGAGCGCAGCTTGGCCTTCGGGAAGATCCGATGCGGCTTTGACGACCGCTTCGCGCTGGTCNCGAAGTTTTCGTTCGGCGGCTTCTTTCGCCTCTTTGCGTTGCTTTTCGTGCAAGACGAGAAGCTCTTTGTCGGAAAGCGCGTTGGCGATATTCGTGGTTTCTTTCGCAACTTCGCTCGCGATGGTGTTCATGCCGTTGTTTTTAATCGAATTCAAAAGCGTTGTCGTTATGTTGTTGTTTTGCTTTGGCGCTAACACGTTTCCGTACGGCGAGATGGCACCGCCGACGGACATGCGCGTCTTATCGCCACCGAGCGCTAACAAACGCATCCACTCTCGAGTGATCATTTTAGACGTTTGCTTTAATCCCGCGTTTTCGTGTGATTGGAAGTAGTCTTTGATGGTTAATGGCACGCCCGATTTCTTCATCAACTTGAAATCAAACGGAATCGATCGGATGACTTTCAACGCGGTCATCGCGTCTTCCTCGTCGCCATCTCGTCGCGCGCGCTTGGCAAATTTACTCAACCACTCGTTAAACGTCGCTAATCCGTTGTGTTTTCCATACGCCCACTTTTCTTTTTCGGCATTGGTAAGTGATAACACGGCGTGCATCAACGCGCGTTTTCCGGCGCCCGTTTTCAACGCGTAGTGGTTTTCATTTTCAACCATAATTTCTGCCAAAGCGAGTCCAATAGAGTTCGTCTTCGCGGATGAATCTACCGTCATGGAAATTTTATACACCGATTTCGCTTCGTCTCTCCCGGCCAACGCGTCCGCGTCGACGACTTGGTTCCTCGCTCGCTCTTCCGCCTCGCGTTTGCGCTCAATCGCCGCCTTCATCTTTTCAAAGTCTTCACCTTCCAGCTCGCTGTCGTAATCGGAGTCTTCCATTAACGCCGCCTGTCGAGCTTCTTCCTCCGCTTTCTTTCGCATCTCTTCGAGATCGAAGACTTCGTCGAAGATTTTACCTTCCTCGCCGGAGAGTTTACGCAAAACTTGTCTCGCCGCTCGCCATCCGGTGAGCATGGCACCGCCAACTGTATCTGGATGTTCTTTACACGTGTGTTCGCCGGCAAAGAATAAGCGTCCTTTCAATTCTGGACGACCTAATTCGTCGTAATCCGCGGCGCCTCGAGAGCTTTTCTTTACGTACGAGTACGAGCCTCGCGCAAATGGATCTTTACCCCACGCGGTTGCTTTAGCCGTTTTCACTTTGATTTTCGATTGGTCGCCGTTGAAGTGCACTTTCGCCAACTGTTCCACGGCTAAATTCACGAGTTCTTGTTGCGACTCTTCCGTGACGTTGTTCTCGGTATCTTCCGCGTTCGAGCCTGCGACTAACGCGATCAACATGTTTTCGCCACAAACTGGTTTCAAGTTCCAGAACATGAAACATCGCGCGCGGTTGTTCATTTTCGACTCGTCGTCGCTGTCTACGGCGACACCGAAATAATCGCGATCGTCCGACCAAAACTGATCTTCGAACTCGATGACCAGCTTGTTCAAATTTCCAAAACCTAATCTATGGACGGCATTTCGTTTCGCGGTGGATAATTCAGGAACGAACTCGACGTCGTCGTTTTTTAGACACCCCAGAGGTACCGTGCACACCACCGCGGAGCCTTCGTAGATGGTACCATCGGCGCACTCCACGTTGACGCCATCGAATGGGTTTTTCGTGCTCGTGACGGTCACCTTCTTGACGATCGCGTTGAGTTTAATTGCACTTATTTTTTCAATTTCTCTCGCCAACGCGTCGGTGATTTGGCCGTAGCCGTTTCGCACCATGCAATGCGGCCCGCCAAACCCGCCGTACATTTCGTCTTGGTTCCAGTGCGGTAGCGACACGTCCCCGAGTTTCGCAGAACATCCGTATTCTAAATTCGCCCAGTGCCAATCGAGCAATCGTTTATCGTCTTTGGAAAACTGCTTGATTTTCTCCAACTTTTGTTGTTTCTTCTCGTCGTTCATGTCGTCGTCGTCGTCGTCGTTTTTGTTGTTGTTGTCGTTGTCATCGTCTTCTCCTCTTTCTTCTTGTTCCTGTTGTTTCTTTCTCAGTGTATCTTCTAAATACTCGCGCTCGAAATGGACTTTGGTCAGGTCTTCAATTATTTCGCCCAACCCGAGATCCGCGGTGGCGTCTTCGCCTCGCGCCTCCACCGTCTCTCTCGCTTCGTCCATCAACAAGTCTCTCAACTTTTCAATTCTCGCGTCTTTTTCGCCGGCGACTAAACTCCCGTCTTTGCCGTCGTATAAAGGACACCCTGGACGTAACTCGACGAGTTTCAAATCGATTTGCGAGCTGACCTCGGCGGAAGGATCCGCGCGAATACCTAACCACGGCATACCCGTTCTCGCTTTCGGGTTCGGTTCCGTACCGGTCACGATGGAGGCGCCAAAATCCACCGGCGCGGAAAACGTCTCTCTTTCTGTCCACACTCGCCCACCGACGCGATCTCTCGCCTCTAAAACAATCACCGGGACGTTTCTCGATTTCAACTGGTTCGCGCACGCTAAACCGGACGGTCCGGCGCCGATGATTATAACCGGTTTCGACGTATCCACATCTCTCTCCCGTATGTTTGGATGTATTTTCCCCTCTTCGACTGCCGGCGGTGACCTCCACTTGAAAGTAATCTCATCCCCGCCGTCGTCTACTTCGTCGTCGTCGTCTTTCTTCTCCTTCGATTTCCCTTCTTCCTCGAACAACCCGTCAAACGCCTCCGCGCCTTCCGTTAAATACTTCGTCACCACCTCCTTAATCAACCCTTTCTTCTCGCTCAAATCCGTATTCAAACACTCCTCCGACCCAAGTTTCTTCCGAATCATCTTCTCCGTCATCACGTTCATGTCGCACGTTTTCAGCAATCGAATCAACTCTTTCGTTACGGTCGCGTCGTCGATGATTTCGATCGCAGAGGCGTTGGATCCGACCACGGCTTCTCCCTCCACGTCCTCCTTTTCCTCCTCTTTTTCCTCCTCCTTTTTTTCTTTCGTGAAAACTCCGTAGTTCACTCCACCGTTCCGTTCCAGCCAATCGAACACGTCTCGAATCATCTTCTCCTCGTAATTTCTCACCTCTTCGATCACTTCCGTCACGTCCAATCGCCTCCGAACATCTCTCCGCCACATGGCGCATATCTTATTCCTCACGCCTAAATAATGCGCCTCGCTGTTCCCTCCGTCTCTGAGTTGCGTGTCGAAGTCTTTCTTTTCGAGGAACGAGACGCGTTCGAAGTCGAGACCGGCCGATGCGGCGGCGATTTGTTCTCGACTCGGAGGCGAAGAATCATCTTTGTCGTCGGAATCGGAATCGAGGAATAAGTCGTCCAAAGCGAACTTGGACGAGCGTCGGTAGCCGACTTTTCTTTTGTGGTGGTGATTATGCGTCGCATTCGTGGTATTCTC
>JGI20155J14468_10003224_pt1 | contig 11511 bp, 7 predicted proteins | sample COG_05_FD_14468 | JGI IMG/M metagenome (IMG submission 14468)
AAAGGGGAACAAACAAAAAACAAAAAAAAGAGAGAATTTAAGGGAGAATTGTATCTTTACTCTTTAAAATCGCGCGCGTTTGTGTATATATTATCTACACACACACAAACAAAGTCTCCTTTCTGGAAAAAGAAGAAGAGATATGGTGAGAACAACGCCAGGAAAGTCGCCGTCATCCGGGGTGGAAGCGCTGTTAACGCCGAGAAGATTAAATAATGCGACGCATCATCATCATCACGACGGGGAAAACACGCCAATGACGAACAACAACAACAACAACAACAGACAACAAAGCGGAGGGAGGAAAGCGAAAACGCCGTTAAAATCCCCTTTAGCCGTGGTGGGATTGTTATCTCCGAACGACGACACTTTGGAAAGACAGCAGTCGATGAAGAAAAGACAAACGGTCTCTGCGTTTCGGAGAGAGTTGAGTAAGAACGTGGAGAAGCAGTTGGAGAATATCGACGTCGCGAATTTATCCTCCTCCTCCTCAGACGAGGAAGAAGACGACGGCGAAGAAAACGCCGACGGCCACGAAAACGTGGAAAAAGCAGGCGGACGAGAAAAGCAACGACAAAAGAAAAAAGCCGCGGCAACGACGAACAAACCAAAGTTGACGCAAGATGCGGTCATGAATTTGTACGCCAACTGTATCAAATTGGCCTCGGAGAACAAAATCAACGCGAAGAACACGTGGTCGTTGGCGTTGATCGATCACATTTCCGATATCGTCAAGAATGAGAAAGACGAGGATGATAACACAAACTTTCAAAAAGCGTCGTGTACTTTAGAGGCTGGGGTAAAGATTTATGCCTCGAGAGTTGATTCGTTTCACTCGGAGACGTTTCGTATGCTCGGCGGGATATCAAACGCCTCCGGGAATAACGGTGAAGACGAAGAGAACATGGATGATCCGAGACGAGGTTCTGGTGATGGTGCGGAAGAATTTGACGAGAATGGGAATCCGATTCCGAAGCAAAAGAAACAATCCACGCGATCGTCGAACGTGGTCACGTTGGAAAATCCGGAAAATCACACGATGAAAGTCATGGACGACGTCGTGCACGTGGATCCTTTGTTCAAGAAGACCTCGTCTATGTTTGACGAAGGTGGAGCGAGTGGTTTGTTGTTGAACAACTTGGCCGTGCACAAAGGGTGCAATATTTGCTTTGATTCCGAGGAAGTTCCGGATTACACGCGAGGCGACGATTTGGAAGGCGGGGCCGGGACGTTCGATTTGTCGCAGATGTCCAGAGAGATTGCCAATGCGTTTGCTGTTGGACAAACGCGAACAAGGATCACGCCGTCGATTGATATCGTGCATGAAATGCTTGCCGAAGTGACTGGTGTTCCGTACAACAAGCCTGGAAGTGAGAATATGGGTGGCGGGGCGACGACTTCCTCGAATGCGACTGCCGCGGAAGGTGGTGATGACTTCTTTGGCGGAGCGTCCGACCAAGGCGCGATCACGTTCGCGGAATACGACGAGGACGACGAAGATAACGTTCCCAGTGGTGGTGATGGAGACGACGTTTTCAACGTCAACGTCGAAGAGGAAGATTGGGGACTCGGCGACGGAGCCGGCGGGTTTGGCGACAACGACGACGAGAACGATTGGGGACGTCTCGGTAACGATGAAGAAGACGATTACGAGAACAACCTCACCGCAGATACCGGGTCTTTGGATTGGGTCGCGAACGTGGCTATTGGTGGGAAGCACGCGTGGGCGGGCCCGTCGCATTGGCATTTCAAGAAGACGAGCGCGGCGTCAACCTCTCAAGTCACAAAATACGACGAAAATGGTGAACCGATCAAAGCTTCCGCTGCTGGTGATAAAGAGAAGAAGAAAAGAGGAGAAAGAGACTTGACGTACGATTTCGAAAACTTACCGGAGTTGGACGATAAGCGTTTCGATATGGCGGAAGACCCGAATGATTTACTTTTGAAATCTGAATTGACAACGAGCGATACGTTGTTACCTCCAGATTTGGGCTACGAGGCTGAAGATTTGATCAAGTTGTTCTTGAAACCGCAATTTGTGAACACGGTGATGGCACCAAAACGAGCTGCCGTGCGTTCGGAGATTAACTTCCACGACAACGACAACAATCTTTTCATTCCGAACAACGACGACGGGTTCGACGGTGGCGACTTTGGCGGCGGTTTTGACGACGACGACATTCAAAGAGATGAGGATGGAAATGAACTCGTCGGCGCTGCTGGTGGATGGAACGACGACGGTGATAATGGTTTGGTTGATGCGCCTCGAAAGGTTGAGAAAATAGAAGTGAACTACGCGAGAACGACGAAAGTTGTCGACATCCGCGCGTTGAAGCAAACAATCTGGAAAGACTTAGAGGAAGAAAACGCAACGGTGGAGCAGAAGCATTCATTTCACGAAATCTTGAGCCAATTTCCAGAAGAGAACCCGGCCGGACGACTGGAAGATATTTCGGTACACATGGCGTTTATTTGCGCGTTGCATTTGGCGAACGAGCACGGGTTGGTCATCAAGAGCGTACCAGAAATGAACGATTTGGTGATTTCAAACGTACCAACGGAGGCGTAAAGAGAAGAATACTTAATTTATGTGTGCGTGTTTATGTGTGAGTGTGTGTTCGTGTGAGCAGGTATACTGCCGTTGTAATTCTACGTAAAGATTATATTTGATTATTATAATTTCAAGGTTGTTGTTTGCAATGCAACACTAGTTTCGCTTAGATCTAATTTCGTTATTACTTTTTTACGCCACGCCAGCTTCTTTCTTTGCTTTCTCTTCATCCTCCCACTCCTTGGAAGCGTGATTCTGAAGCGCTCTGACGATGTCTCCTTTCGCACACGCGGCTTCGTTAAACTTGGCCACGGAGCTTTGCGTGTCTTTCTTCCAGCTCTTATCGTTTCGGAGGAACTTGACGCTCGATCGCTCGTACAAAACGTTGCCCCAGAGAACTAAAATCTGAGCCTTGACGCCGCTGGTTTCCTCGGACCCTTCGACTAAAACAACGTCTCGCTGTTCCGGACTGAGCATCTTCATGGATTCGTCAAACTTTTGAAGAGCCAAATCGAACATCTTGTCCGCTTCTTTCTCCAACTTTTGCTTTTCCTTTTTGTCAGATTCCAATTTGGCAAGGTTCGAATGAATCTTCGCTCTCTCAAAGGCTTGCTGACCCCACGCGATGGACGCTTCAAAAAAGTCACCCTTAATGTTGAGCGCTTTTTGGAACAAAGCGATTGCTTTGTTAAACTCTGCGTCGAGTTCCGGCAAGTCTTGCTTAATGTTGGCGTATTCGTCTTCCACGTTTTCGTTTTCTTCGTTTTTGGTTTCTCCATCTCTCTCCGCTTTCTTCTTCAAAGCCGCGACGTCGATGATTTTACGAGCCGCGCAGACGTGCACGTTACCCCAGTTAAACATAGCTGCCGTCGCTGCCTCTTGAAACTTGTCCGCGGCGGCACCCAACAACGTCTTTGCCTCGGGCGAACCAACCGCCTTCTCCAACGTTTCGCAGCACTTTTCCAAGCCAATCTCTCTCAAGTCTAACGGTCCTTTCGGGGGCGCAGCTTCGCCCAATGTCTTCCTGAACAATGCCGCGAACGACAACAACCACTCGTCGATTTCAATGACATCCTCGGCTGGTTCATCTTCGGTCGCCAACTCTTCCGGTTGTACGTTCTCCTTGGTCTCGGACACCGTTCCCTCCGAGTCGTGAACGCGAAGCTCAATTACTGGAAGTTCCTGGTTTGCTCCGTCCTTAACTTTGGCTTCTTGGGCTTTCTTATACTCTGGCTCGTTCGCAAACGTCTGCAACGCAAATCTCAAGTCCGCTCTAGAGGTCAAGGTCATCATTTCGTCTTCTAAATCCAACCATTTCAAGATGATATTCTTATTCTCTTCCAAGCTGAACGACTTCTTTGCATGGTTCACCAAGTCAACGTACGTCACGGTAACCGGTACTTTCACTTCCGCGGAATCCTTGCCTTCTCTCATGAATCTAATCGTCAAGTCTGGGATCTGCTGCTGCGCTTGCGCTTGCAACGCTCTTTGTCTTTGCTGCTGCGCCTGCGCTGCTGCGATTTGCTCGCGAGTGTACTGCTGCGGTCGCTTTTCCAAGCTCGATCCGCCCAATCCACTCACTGCCGTCTTTTTCTTCGCCGCCGCTTTTGCTTTGCCGCGAACTTTGTCCAGCATGGTCTTGACCGACTCGTCCGTATCGTCTTGCTTCCACGCAACTTCCAAATCGTGTTGCGCCTCTTTGAACTGACCCAACTGTTCATACGCCGTAGCTCTGCGCTTCAACGCAACCTTCCCATTCGGAATATCCTGCAAAGCAGCCGTGCAGCACTCGATGGCTTCCCGAAAGCGCTTCTCACGGATAAAGCACGCAGCTTGAGAGGTCAAGAGGGCAGATCTTTCCGGACTCCCTGCTAACGCTAAACTCAAAGCTCTCCCGTACGCGCGAATGGCGTTCATGTGGTCTTGCTTCATGAAAAGTTGATCGCCTTCTTTCTTCAACGACGCGCACTTTTTGTGGAAGCCAGCTAATTCTTGCTTGTTGTTGTTTTGCGTGACGGCCATCGTGATTGTTTTTGCTTTTGTATATTCTTGTTCCAGAGCTTGTTTGTTCTAAAACGTTTATTAGATATTTTTTATTTCTTCGAGTTCGTGTCGTTCAATCTCGCCAGTGCTTCCTTAGCTTCTTCTAACGATGCGATGACGGTTTCGAGTTCTGATTTATCAAGTTCGAGTACTTGAGACTTCTCCTGTTCGTTGTTTGTCTGTGTGGTGGTGCGAAAGTGCAGTTGTACTATCGGCGTGTTGATGCGCTGAACCTTATCACTCGAGAGCACTTGATGAATCTGGTTTTGGTCATACGGATAAAGAGGAAGAGAAAAGGAGGTTGAAAATGGTCAGTTTCAATCGTATAAATACAACCCGTTCGCTGACGATATATTACTATCTTGAATTCGGGCCGTGGGCCGATGCGGTGAGGTCAAGCGATCCTCGTCACAAAACTTCCGGAACGCATCGTTCACCATACGATGAATTGGTGACGGCGGCACGAGAGAAGGAAGATTCCAAGAAAAATTTACGCTCTCAATCACGCGCGAGAGAGACGAACGCGAGGAGCGCATTTCAAAACTTTCTCCAGAGTTACGCTCGCGAGATATATATCTTCCTAATTCTCGAGTTTGATTCCAATTATCGTCTTCGCTCTTTCCTTTTTTGCCCGTAACGACTTCACTTCCGAATTTACAATAAGTACGGTAAAAGAAATACAGGTTTTCTACAGTCCTCCGAGAAAGAGGATGACGAAAAATGCGCGCGCGCAGGTGCGCGACGCGACGGATATCATCGCTCCAACGCATCGAATTCGAATTGAGAAAATATGTTTACCTTCCAATCTATGTCCGAGAATTTCTCGTCTGACATGCACTGAGATGATATCCCCGCGTGGTTGTTTTACCAAAGTGAGGACGATGACGCTTATAAAATGTTTCTTTCTCTGCTTTTTTTGGTCCGACTTCCTGAGCCCATACTCTTGTTGCTTGTTGCGAAAGAAAGGAACGAGCGAAAAACAGAAGAGACTAAACTAAAACTATGACGAGCAGCGACTCTTTCCTCGTCTACTTTTTGCGTCTATCGTGCGTTCTATTCTATATTATTTTACATTCTGTTACTAATTTAATCTATTTTAATCGTCTCAACAATTCCTGCCACTCTCTGCTGCTATTCTTCCTCGGCGCTTCGGCGAACCAACTGCTTTTTAAGGCCTCCGTAGACGAGAGTCGCCGCTCCGGATCAAAAACTAATAAGCCGTTCAAAAGATCAAAGCCAGCGTCGGAGATTCCAGGACCAATTTCAATTTCGTCTTCACGTTCGCGATATTTCGGAAAGCGCTGGCGCAAGGAGTTGTGCGGGTGGACGGCGAAGTTCACTTTGGTGGCGTGCGGCAAGGATTTGAATTTTGGCCATATCTGTTCGTTCGGCGTGCCGAGCATGCGAAAGTGCTTATCGATTTGATCGATTTCAGTTCGCCCGGGGAATAACGGTTTCCCTTGTAATAATTCAGCGATTATGCACCCCAAGCTCCAATTATCGACCGCGTAGGAATACTTCTTTTCGCCTAAAAGTAACTCGGGCGGTCGATACCAGAGCGTACACACTAACGGTGTGTAATTGTTCAAAGGCGACCCGTATTCTCGGGCTAAACCGAAATCGCAAATCTTCAACTCGCCTAAATCGTTAAACAACACGTTCGTTGTCTTCAAATCTCTGTGCAAGACCCAGTTTTCGTGTAAATAGCTCACGCCTGATAACAGTTGCCAGGCTAAACATTTGCACTCGGGGAGCGTAAATCCCCGATTCATGTCATCCATCATGCGATTCAAGTCCCGTCCGCAATATTCCATGACCATGAAAACTTGATCAATCGATCGACCAACAACAACTTCACTCACGTACACGATGTTCTTGTGTTGTAACTGCAACAAAGTGTTAATTTCTCTCAAAGCGGTTACCGGGAAGCCTTCTTTTTCCTTGTCCATTTTTACTTTTTTCAACGCGGCGATTTCTCCCGTTTCCTTATCTCTGGCTTTGAAAACGACCCCGTACGTACCTTCATCGATGTGTCCAAGCTTTTGGAAACATTCGACCGACCTGCACGCTTTTTTATGGTCGTGAGGTTTCGGCAGAAGAGGCACGTATTCCATTTTTCTGCCATCTTCTTCGTCTTCTTCCGATTCAGAAAATTCATTCGTGTTGATATTCTTATTATTCGCCACGGCGCCGTCCAGTAACGCTCTTCGTTCTTCAACCATACCTCTGTTTGCGTTTACAATTTGTTCTCGCACCGATGCCGGTGGCAACGTAGGACCGGCTTCTTTTCTGTCGTCGTATTCAACTTCTCCTCCCATCGGAGGGGTATCCATCGTTTTATGACCATCTTCCAGATCCTCCATTTCCGGCGTCGCATCTATTCTAGCTTGTTGTCTTCTTCCGATTTCCGCGTGTTTTCTACCATGCATATTCTTATCATTATCGTCGTCTTCGTCAGAATCATCGCTCGGGGGCGTCAATAACTTCGCCACGTCAACCGCCTCTCGCTTGGTCCTTTTTCGTTTCGCGTCGTCTTCGCGAACGCTCCCGTCCTCTCCTCCTTCTCCATCTTCTTGCATTTGCTGCGCCGTAAAGTTCGCAAACTCTCTGCTTGTTCGTTCATCATTTTCTCCAAATACGATTCTTTCTGCTTGTTGTTTTTAGTATTATTATCATTCGCCATGGTCGTCGTCGTCGGTTCTTCTTCTTCTTCTTCTTTTTCCTCGTCCGAGGATTCATCATCGTCTCCCCACCGTCCTTTCTTCTTCTCTGTTGTCGTCTCCCTTGGCGGTGGCATGGTCGGACCAGCTTCTGCTTCATCCAAATCGAACTCCTCTTCTTCTTCTTTTTCTGATACTCTCGTCGGTGGTGGTCCCATCATCGGTCCGCACATATCTCCTTCCAAATCTTCTTCGTCTTTCATCTTCTTCTCTTTCTTCAATTTCGCCGCCGCTTCTCGAGCTTTCTTCAGGACAGCTGCCGACGGCGGTGCCATGTTTCGAGAGAGAAAAGAAGGGAGAGAAAAGAAGAGCGCAGAAAGTGATTGAGTTCTCTTTTCTCTCTCTGTTTTTTCTCTGTCTGACTCGATGTAGTATGTGTAATACTATACTATACTTTGCAAAGGAAGGAAAAGTGAAAGTGAAGACATTCGTCTCTCGCGAGGAATTTTCGAATCGAATCGTCGTCAGAAGAAGAAAGAAGCACGCTTCACTTCCAGTTGGCGAATGGATAAAAATCTTCTTCCAATTCGGCGATATGAAAACGAAATCGTCCGCGCGGTAAAGGAGAATCCAGTGGTGGTTATTTTAGGAGAAACCGGGTCCGGGAAGACGACACAAATCGCGCAGATAGTGTACGAACACATCGACGAGATTTTATCAACAGATGAACAACAACAACAGAAACGAGACGAAGACGAAGACGACGAGGAAAATGGAAACGAGAATTGGAGGAATGAAAGATGGAAAAGAGAAGAAGGACAAAGAAGAAGAAGAAGATTAAAAAGAAGATTATCGGGTATCGCCGTCACGCAGCCGAGACGAGTGGCGGCGATTTCAGTCGCCAGACGCGTGCACGAGGAGATGTGCGAGAAAAACGAGAGAAAGAACAAAAAGAAGAATAACGAGAATCCGAAGAAGAACGAAGAAGAGGAAAGTAGAAAGAACACGAAGAAAAGGTTTGGCCAAGGCGTGGTTGGATATTCCGTCCGATTTGACGATAACACGTCCAAGAATACCAAGATTAAATACTTAACGGACGGGATGCTGCTGAGAGAAGTGTTGTCGGATCCGGAGTTGCAAAGATACGGCGTCGTAGTCCTGGACGAAGCGCACGAGAGGTCCGTAAACACGGACGTGTTGTTTGGGATATTGAAGAAGTTAACATCGAATAATAGTAATAATAATAACAAGAATGGTTTGAAAGTAGTAGTAACGAGCGCGACGCTAGATTCGGAGAAATTTAGCGCTTATTTTAACAACTGTCCAGTGTTCAACGTTCCCGGGAGAGCGTTTCCGGTGAAAATTTCGCACGCTTTGGAAAGACCCCCGACGGTTTCGAATAACGGGAAGAGTAGCATTGCTTATTTCGATGCCGCCATCGATACGGTCTTACAAATACACGAATCTGCGAAAATTCCCGGAGATATTTTGTGTTTCTTGACGGGTAAGAGTGAAATCGACCGAGCGTGTAAGATTCTCGACGAACGTGTCAAGGAGATGGATTCGGAAAGTATGCGAGGTAAATTGGCTCAAATTATACCTTTGTATGCCGCGCTGACGCCGGAAATGCAAGCGAGAGTCTTTTCGAAAAAACCAGAAAGTTTAGAATCTACGTGCAGAAGAATAGTAATCGCCACAAACATAGCCGAAACGTCGTTGACGGTACCTGGAATCGTCTACGTCGTCGATCCCGGGGTGGTCAAATTGAAGCGATACGACGCGGCGACTGGCATCGAAACTTTAGACGTCGAGCAAATCTCTAAAGTTCAGGCAACGCAGAGAGCCGGAAGAGCTGGACGAACGCAAGCCGGGAAGTGCTATCGTTTATACACGAAAGAAAATTTCCAGCTCGATTTCGCTGACGCCACCGAACCGGAAATCCAAAGAACGTCTCTCGTGAACGTCGTTTTATACTTGAAATCCTTAGAGTTGGAGGATATGGACGTTTTACGGTTTGATTTCCTCGATCGCCCTAAAGAATCCGCGTTGAAAGACGCCTTGAAACAGTTATACGTGTTGGATGCGATTGATGAGAACGGAAAAATTACAAAGATTGGTAAAGAAATGTCCCCTTTACCTTTGGAACCAAACTTAGCGCGGGCGATGCTCGAGGCGAAGAAATTGGGGTGCGTCGAAGAGTGCGCGACGATAGCGGCTATGTTATCGGTAGACAGATTGGAAGTTGCGGATTCCTCTTCGCATAGTAAGAGCAGAGAATACCGAGGGAACCCTTTACAGAAGATTGTCTCCGAGGATGCTTTCGCGCTCGGAGATCACATCGTGTTTCTAAGAACGTTCGAGCGTTGGCAGAGAGAACGGTATCGCAGAGATTTTGCGAGAGAGTATTCGTTATCTGAACGGGGCTTGGAGTTTGCAAAAGACGTGAGAAGACAGTTACTAGACTCCCTGCGGTCTCTGGAGGACGATAATGACGTCGGGTTGTCCAAGAGATCTCGAGGAAAAGAAGAAAAAAGAGAAGAAGAAGAAGAAGAACAACAACGGCATAGCAAAAATAAAAGCGAGCGTTCGAGAACGAAGAATGTCCGGAAAGCGCTTGCCAAAGGATTCATCTCTAAAATAGCAAGAAGAGGTACCGCAAGTAATTGCTTCAAAACGTTCGCGTTCGAAACGAAAACGTTGACGGAGGTGCATCCGTCTTGTGCGCGAGCGTTGGCGGACGAAGACGGATTGTTGCCAGATTGGATTGTCTATCACGAGATGGTCATGACATCTCGTCCATTTCTGAGACACGTGTGCAAAGTGGAATACGAATGGATTGAAGACGCATTGCCGAGGTTGGAAAGTCCAATCGACGTGAAGAAGCTCAGCGGTGGATTTTATGAAAACGAGAGAGATTTCTCGTCTGGTGGCGGTCCTGAAAATGGGGATACAGCCGCGAATGCGACGAACGCGCAGGAGGACAAGACGCAACAGAAAGTCAAGCAAGAGGAGAAAGCGAACGAAGCGAGAGCGCGCTTTTTAGCTCGGAAGAAAATGAAAGCAGGAGCGAAGTAGTAGTAGTAGCAGTAGATATAGATAGTTTTGTGTTGTAAATGAGAGCGTTCACTTTGTGCATCTTCATGCAAGAATATAATACATACGGGTACTTTCGTTTCCTTCAATCTCTCTCTCTCTCTCTCTTCTTCACTCCTCTCGCAAGCCTTACTTACCGGCGGCTAACATTACTGATTTAATCGTCGAGTACACCTTCACCCACGCGTTCGTTTGCGCCTCGGACAAACCGTTCAACGCAGACCCGATAACATTAACTACGGCTTGCCCGACAACGTCGTAGTGCGCCCCGACGATATTCTTTTTGTTGTGAAATTGGCCAAGTTCTTCCAAAATCGGGACTAACTTCGATACGTCGTCCAGTAAGTGTACGGCGGCATCGACGGCGCCAACCACTGCTTTCCCGTGAGCTTTCAACATCGGCGATTCGTACACATCCTCCACGTCTTTAAACGAAAACAATGCCAACGCTCCCGGCGCCAACGAGAAAATCTCTCTGAAGAGTAAAACGCCGACCGCAGTTTTCTTCGCGTCCAAATCTTCAGAGGACAGTTTATTCGGACCGGACATTGGGAAAATTTGTTGCCACGTGCTTTGCACGTAATCGATCTCTTCCCGTGACGCGGCGGCTTGTTTCCCCGGTTGCTCCGAGGCGAGTTTTTCTGCTTTTCTTTTTTTTTTCTCATCGTCATCGTCAGCACTCGTCGTCCCCGCGGGCGCTTTGTCTGAAGACGACGGCTGTTCTTTCTTCGTCTTAAACTTGGAAAAGAATCCCATGATGACGATGAGTAATGATGATTCTCTCGTAACTCCTTCAAGCTGCTTTAAACGCGCGTTGTTGTTGGGATTGATGAGAGAGAGATTAAAAAATTCTGTTGAAAAATGTGAATTGAATTTTTTCAGTAAAATTGAAGAAAATCTCTCTCTCCTCTTTTTTCATTTGAAATCTCTCTCTCCCTCTCTCTGTCCATATAATCCCCCCTTTTTCCTTTTTTTTTGGGTGCGTGAGTCAGACATAATGCACAAAATCTCATTTTTCTCCTTCTTCCCCGCGCTGCTTCATTGCTCGCTGCTCTTACTGCTGCTGAATACACTCGCTCAGTCGCTCGCGTTTATTTATATATTTATATATATTTATAAATATAATAGTACTTTTGTAAACGACGACAAAACTTTTTCCTTCTT
>JGI20155J14468_10003226_pt1 | contig 11496 bp, 8 predicted proteins | sample COG_05_FD_14468 | JGI IMG/M metagenome (IMG submission 14468)
AAAAGAATATAAATGAAAATTTTTCTATTTATTCTTAAGTGCATCTTTTAAAATTAATTCAATTAACTTAATAAAACTAATGCCATAGTAAGCTGCAATTTCTGGTACTAAAGATAATTTTGTCATACCTGGTTGTGTATTAATTTCTAATAGATAAAATTTACCATTATAAAGCTTAAAATCTGAACGCGTAATACCCTGGCAGCCAATTAATTTGTGTGCCTTAAAAGCTAAACTCATTAATTTATTATAGTCTTTTTTTGACAACTTGACTGGGATAATATGTTTTGTTTTTGCGTTTGAATCATATTTTGCTTGATAATCATAAAATTTTCTTTTGGGTTTTAATTCAATAGCGCCAAGTTTTTTTTTACCAATAATAGCTGCTTGTATCTCTCTACCAGGAATAAACTCTTCTATAATTATTTTTTTATAACTTTCTAATAATTCAATATTTTTATTTATATTTAACTTCGTACAAATAAAAACATTAACACTTGAGCCCTCATTTAAAGGCTTTATCACCACTGGAAATTTTAGTTTTGATTTAATTAATTTTATTAATTCAGATTTCGTTTTATTAAATTTATATAAAATATATTTTGGTGTTAATATTTTATTACTTATAAAAATTTTTTTGGACAATTCTTTATCCATCGCTATTGAAGATGGAATCACGCCAGAATGCGTGTATGGAATACCAGTGGTCTCTAAAATTGTTTGTATATAACCGTCTTCACCAAACTGGCCATGTAAAGCATTAAAAATAATATTTGGTTTAAAGTTTTTAATCTCTTCAAGTAGTTTAAAATCTGGTTCAGCTATTTTTATAGAATAATTATTTTTGGAAAGTTCTTTTGCCACTTGTTTACCAGTATCAAGGCTTACAGACCTTTCTTTAGATATCCCACCAGAAATTATTAATATTTTTTTTTTCAATTTATTCCAAGATTTTAATTTCTTTTTCTAAACTAACTCCAGTTTTTTCCAAAACACTTTTAGCAACAAAATCAATTAGTTGCCTCATATCTTCATATGTTGCTTGTCCCTTATTTACAAAAAAATTACAATGTTTGCCTGAAATACACGCATCTCCAAAACATTTATTTAAAGGAACTGATTCTTTTATAAGTTCCCAAACCTTTTTTTTTGATTGTGATATTGGATTTTTAAAAGTACTGCCACTAGTTTTAATTTTTGTGGGTTGATTTTTTTCTTTTTCATTTTTTAGTTTAATCATTTCACTATTTATTTTATCAAAATTACTCTTACTTCCTTTGAAAGACGCACTCAAAAAAACTAAATCCTCTGGTAAATCATTGTTTCTATATTGAAAATTAATATCTTTGGATTGAATTGTTTTTACATTTCCATTCATATCTATAGCTTGTATTGACAATATAATATCTTTAAATTCTTTTCCAAAGCATCCAGCGTTCATTCTTATTCCTCCACCAATCGTGCCAGGTATACAAGATAAGAATTCAAATCCACTTAAATTATATTTCAACGCAAATTCTGATAAAGATTTGTCTAAAACTGCACTCCCTGCAATAATCACATCCTCCCCTAAAAGAGAAATATTACTAAAATTTTTACTCAATTTTATCACTACTCCATCAAATAAATTATCAGTTATTAGAGTATTTGATCCTGCACCTATAATGAATATTCTTTCTTTGTTTTGTAATTTTTTTAAAAAATTTACTAATCCTTTTAAATTTTCAGCTTTATAAAAAACTTTTGCTTTACCACCTATATTAAACCAATTTTTTTTTTTTAGATCATGTTCAAACTTTACATTTTCTCCAAATTCTTCTAATTTTTTTTTTAACTGTGCTATTTCCATTACATTAATCGTGGTAATTCCCTCATCCAACTAGATATAGATCCTGCTCCCATTCCAATTACGATCTTTTTTCCATACATATTTTTTTTTATAAATTTTGCTAATTGAATACTATCATTAACCAAAAATAATTTTACTTTTGAATTTTTAATAATTTCTTTTGCAAAATTCAAATAATTAAAACCTAATTTAATTTTTTCTCCAGCGGTATAAACTGGACATAAAATAACAGTGTCGGCATTAGTAAAGGCAAACGAAAATTCTTTTCTTAAATCTTTTAATCTTGAAATTCGATGTGGCTGAAAAATACAAACTTTTTCATAATCCTTATAAACTTTATTAACACCTTCTAGTACAACTCTTATTTCAGTTGGATGGTGAGCATAGTCATCATAAAAATCTATATTGTTATATGTAAAAATTTTATTAAATCGTCTTTGAACACCTTTAAAATTTAATAAACCCTTTTTAATATTTAAAATTGATATTCCAACAGTTAAAGCAACAGCAGCAGCTCCAACAGAGTTTCTGATATTATGTATTCCAAGTAAAGGAATTCTTATTTTTTTAATAGTAAGTTTTTTTTTATTTGGAACATCAACATGAAGATCAAATTCAGAAAATTTGATATTTTGNTTTATATTTTTTATTAAAAAGTTAGACTTTGAATTTGTTCCATAAGTATAAAAGTTTTTATTTTTTATTNTTTTAATAAGATTAATATTGATTTTATCATCTATACAAATAAATGATTTTCCAAATGAAGGAACTTTTTCAATAAATTGTATAAAATAATTTTTTAAATCCTCAATGGATTTATAAAAATCCATATGTTCTCTGTCTATATTTGTTATTATTGAGTAAGTAGGTGGTATGTGAACAAAACTACCATCTGACTCATCTGCCTCCAAAATTGACCATTCACTTCTTCCAAGTTTAGCGGTGTTTTGTATAGAGTTAATAACACCACCATTAATAATGGTTGGGTCAATTTTAGTTTTTTCAAAAATTGAAGTTATTAATGAAGTCGTTGTTGTTTTTCCATGTGAACCAACAACAACAATATTTTTCATTAAAGAAACAATATGTGCTAGCATTTTACCCCTTGTTATTATTGGTAAATTTTTTCTTTTTGCTTCAATAATTTCTGGATTATTTTTTTTTATAGCAGAAGAAATTACTACTATTGTTGCATTTCTGAGATTTTGTTTTTTTTGTCCTATAAAAATTTTAATTTTTTCTTTTCTAAGTCTTTCAATATTCTTGTTAATATTTAGATCGCTGCCTTGAACTTTAAAACCTTTACCTTTCATGATCATAGAAAGCCCACTCATCCCTATTCCACCAATTCCAATAAAGTGAATAACTTCAGTTTTTGCTAATTCAATTTTCATTTATAATTTTTAATATTTTTTGATTAGCATTAATCCAAGTATTTTGGTAATTTAATTTTTTTAAATTTTCTTTTTTTTTCAAGTAATCATCTTTATTGACCAAAATATTATTTAGAAGATCCTCAATTTTTTCGTCAAAGTAATTTTGCTCTACTAACCAACAACAATCATAATTTTTGTAATAAGTCGCATTTTCGAACTGGTGATTATCTTTAGATGTCGGCAATGGAACAGCTATAAAAGGGACGTTTATTGATGATAGTTCAGCTAAAGTAGAAGCACCTGCTCTTGTAATACAAAGGTCTGCTTGATTAATATTATTGGCAAAATTTTTATCAAAAGTAAAAATTTTACTTTCTATATTATTTTTTAAATAAAAGTCAGTTAAAGAGTGAACATTTTTTTCATTAGTTTGTTGTATTATTCTTATTGGGTTATTTTTTGAAATATTAACAAGTATATTTTTTAAATTTTTATCAAAAATATTAGCACCCTGACTTCCTCCAACTATTAATAAAGTAAATTTTTCATTTATTACATTTGATGATTTAAGTTTATAAATAGACTCACTCACTAAAGGCTTTATAATTACCATCTTACTTTTGAAAATACCTGGGAATTTTTTAATTTTTTCTGAATAACAGAAAATTTTTTTGCAATAACTTAAAAAATATCGGTTAGCACGTCCCAAAACTTGATTAGGTTCTATTAAGTAAATTTCTACCTTTAGTAACAATCCGGCTAAAATTACAGGTAGTGACATGTAACCTCCTGTCGAAAATATTTTTTCAATATTTTTGTTCTTCAATAATAAAAATGATTTAAATGTTAAAAATAAAATTAAGACCAGATTAAAAGGTAAAAAAAAAATATTATTTAGTTTTGGTGTATTAATTATCTCACATTGATAAGTATTTTTATCTAGATATTTTAAACCTCTTTTATCAGTCGTAATAATTACGACTTTTTTTTTTGACAAATGTTCAAAAAGTATTGTGGCTGGGACCACGTGACCTCCTGATCCACCAGTAGTAATTAAAAGATTTTTTTTCATATTAACTTATTTTTCTTTTTGTTAAGTTTAAAATTATACCTGACAAAATTGAAATACTTATAATTGATGAACCTCCATAACTAATGAATGGAAGTGTCATTCCAGTAGTTGGAAATAATCTTATATTTACTCCAATATGTATCATTGCCTGAACTAAAATGAGACTTATACACCCTACTAAAATTAACTTTGTCCTTTCCTTTTTTTCTAAATAAACTTTTTTAAAAACTGAATAAATGAAAATTAAAAACAACAATAAGATTAAAATTATGGCAATAACACCAAATTCTTCTGAAATAACAGATATTATATAATCTGTATGAGCTTCTGGCACTCTACTTTTTAATGTACCCTCTCCAATTCCTTTCCCAAAATATCCCCCGCTCGTAATAGCTTCAATTGCTTTTTCTGATTGAGCATTATGTGTGCCTGATTCAGTATTAAAGAACGATAATATTCTATTTTTTATATATTCAAACTTTGGAAAAAAATTTATGGAAAAATAAAGTATCACTGACAAAATTAAACATGATGTTGTCAAAAAAATAATATTGATTCCAGAAATAAAAATTAAAACTGACCAACTAAAAAAAACTAGTAAAGTTTGTCCTATATCAGGTTGTGCTGCAAGCAATAAAGCTATTAATAGAGTTATTAAAAAAGAAGATAAATATTTAAAATATATATTGGAATATTTTTCACTACTTAAAATTAAACTTATCATAATAATTAGAAAAGGTTTGACAAGCTCTATAGGCTGGAATCTTGGTAAAAAATATAAGTCTATCCAACGTTGCGCACTATTAACTTCAATCCCTATAATTGGCACTAAAAATAAAGTTATTAGAGAAAAAATAAATATAAGAGGAGATAAATTAAAAAGTTTTTCTTCACTAATTGTTGATAGTACAAAAATTATTAATATTCCTAAGAATACAAAGGTTAAATGCTTTAAGAAAAATGCATAATCATTAGTATCGAGCTTATCCGAGACTAAAAGAGATGTAGATACCAATGAAAAAAATAAGCCTGTGATAAATAATAAAATAATTAAAGAAAATATAAATCTATCAATATTTTTCCACCAATCATAATATAAATTAAAAATTGATCTTTTATATGACATTCAAATTTTTTTTTATTAATTTATAAAAATAATTACCCCTATCCTCAAAATTTTTAAAACTATCAAATGATGCAGCACAAGGACTGAATAATATAGTTTGATGAGAAAATTTTTTTTTTTTTATAAGCATAAGAATTTTTTTTAAACCACTATTCAAATCATGAAAATTTTCAAATTGAATTTTATCTTTTAATTTTTTATTAAAAAATTCGTAATTTTTTCCATATATAAATGCTCTAATATTTTTAAAATATTTTTTAGGTAAATTAAATTCATCACCCTTTTTAGGAATACCCCCCAGTAACCAATATATATTAGGGTTTACTTTTAAAACACCAATAGATGAGGAAAAACTAGTAGATTTAGAATCGTTAATAATTGTTAAATATTTTTTTTTAACAATTATTTGTTGGCGATATTTCAATCCTTTGAAATTTTGAATTGTTTTTAAAAGTACTTTATTTTTTAAATTAAATTTTTTTGAAACTTCTAAAACAAATAATAAGTTTTCTTTATTTGTTTCTGTCAAAAAATAGTTGTTGTGAATATTTTTTAAGAAATTATTTTTTTTTGTATCAACTCTAATTAAGTTGCTATTAAATTTAGTTGTTTTGAGTTTTTTGTTAATTAATAAATCATCTTTTTTAACAAATGCATAATGACCTTTTAATTGATTTTTTAAAAGTTTAAATTTAGCTTTTATATAATTGTTTATAGTTTTATGTCTTTCAATATGGTCCGGTGATAAATTTAATATTAGCGCATATTTTGATCTAAAGATTTTACTATATTCAAGCTGATAAGATGAGGCTTCAACAATAAAAATTGTTTTTTTTTTTACTTTTTTTACCGACAAAATTGGATTTCCTATATTTCCAACTAATCTTACATCAAATTTTTGTTGTAACAGAATTTCATATAGGAGTTGGCAGGTTGTAGATTTTCCATTTGTGCCAGTAATAGTAATACAATCATTTTTAAAATATGAATAAAATACATCTAAATCAGAATAAATTTTTTTATTATTTTTTTTTAAAAATTTAGAAAGTTTACATTTATTAATATCTATACCTGGGCTTAATATTATTAAATCAAATTTTGCTTTTAAAATTTTTTTATAACTAATAATTTTATTCTTTAAATTATTATCTTTGATATTGATCTTAAAATCATCAAACAATAAAATATCATTTTTATTTCTCAAAAATTTAAAAGCAGAATATCCACTTTTTCCAAGACCATAAATTAATATTTTTTTATTTAAAAAAATATTTGACTTATTAAACATTATCTTAATTTTAAAGTGGCTAATCCAATCATTGCTAAAATAATTGATATAATCCAAAATCTAATTACAACCGTAGACTCAGGCCAACCTTTTTTTTCAAAGTGGTGATGAATTGGAGCCATTCTAAATATTCTTTTACCAGTCAGTTTAAATGAAATTACCTGAACCATTACTGACAAAGCTTCTAAAACAAACAGTCCCCCAGTTATTGCTAAAACTATCTCATGTTTGGTAATTATTGCTACTGCGCCCAAAGATCCACCTAGTGAAAGAGAACCAGTGTCTCCCATAAATATTTTGGCTGGTGGAGCATTAAACCAGAGAAAACCTAAACAGGAGCCTATTATGGCTCCACAAAAAATTGAGATCTCGCCTGTACCCTCTATATAAGTAATTTGCAGATAGTCAGAAAAAAAAATATTACCAGTTACATAACTTATAAATGCAAAACAAGCAGCAACCAAAATTACTGGTACTGTAGCCAAACCATCCAAACCATCTGTTAAATTAACCGCATTAGAAGAACCAACAATAACAAAAATTGAAAAGGGAATAAAAAACCAACCTAAATTAATCATAAAATTTTTAAAAAATGGAAAATAAAGATTTTTAAACTCATCGTATTCAACAAAATAAGTCAAAACAATTAAGCCTAGCATTGCTAAAAAAATTTGAGCCAAAATCTTAAATTTAGAAGAAATACCTGAAGAACTACTATCTTTTATTTTTTTATAATCATCAAAAGCTCCAAGTAATCCAAAAGACAAAACAATATATAAACAAAACAAAATATATACATTTTTTAAATCAGCCCAGAGAAAAACTGAAATTACGAGTCCTAATAAGATTATGACTCCTCCCATTGTTGGTGTTCCAATTTTTTTTATGATATGTTCTGATGGCCCATCTTGTCTAATTGGATTAAAAATTTTTCTATTTGAAAATAATTTAATGAAAGGACCGCCAATTAAAAGTGTAATTAATAATGATGTAAAAAATGCTAATCCAGTTCTAGATGTAATATATTTAAAAACATTTAAAAATGTAAATGTTTCAACATAGTTTAGTAAAAATTCATACAACATGAGTACTTCTTTGTTTTAAATTAGATATTACTTTGTTTAGGCCCGTAGAATTTGATCCTTTCATCATTAAATAATCATTATTATTTAAATTCTTATTTATCAAATCAATTATACTAAATTTAGTATTTAATATTTTACCTTTTTTATTTGATTTTAAACCTTTAAAAGTCTCTTTAATATATGTTCCAACTACATAAACTTGATTAATTTTTGTTTTATTCACTATTTTGCTTATTAATCTATGTTGTTTAGTTGAGTGTTTTCCTAATTCAAGCATATCACCTAATATTAGAAACTTTTTTGAATCTTTAGTTTCTAATTTATCATAATTTTCTAATGCTATTTTTAATGAAAGTGGGTTTGAGTTGTATGTTTCATCTACTAAAAATATGTTTTTATTGTTAATTTTTATTTTTGAAATATCTCCTCTCCCATTAGGATTTCTAAAATCTAAAAAAATATCTTTTTTAAAATTTCTAATATTTTTATATAAATTTATTGAAGCCAAAGTTGCTAATATATTGTATATATGACTTTTATTATCATTGCTTGAGTAGAAAGAAATATATAAACCGTCTACGTTAATAAAAAGTTCGTATTTATTTTTTAATTTTTTTATTTTTACTAATTTAATCATTGAAGATTTATTTTTAATACCAAAAGAAATAACTTTTAAATTTTTTTTTTGGGCTAAATTTTTGTGATAATTGTAAAAATTATCATCTATGTTTAAAATAATAGTACCTTCATTTTTTATATTATTCATAATTTCAGCTTTAGCTTCAGCTATTTGATCAATGCTTTTAAAATTCTTTGAGTGTGCATAACTAATATTTGTTATAATGCCTAAATCTGGTTTAATTACCTTTGTTAAATTGTCGATCTCACCCTTTTTATCCATACCTACCTCAAAAATACCAAACTCATCATTTTGTTTTAAGTTAAATAAACTTAATGGGACCCCATATTTATTATTAAATGATCTTGGAGAATAAGTTGTTTTCGATATTTTTTTTAACGTCTGGCCAATCATTTCTTTTAAAGTCGTTTTTCCACAACTTCCTGTAATTGAGATTATTTTTGCATTAATATTATCTCTAAAAGTGGATGAACATTTAGTCAAAAAATTCAAGGTATTTTTAACTTTTATTTGTTTTGACGTAGGATAATTTTTATTTATTTGATTAACAATTGCTAGACTTGATTTTTTCTTCATAGCTTCTGAAATGAATCTATTGCCATCAATTCTTTTTCCCTTAATTGCAAAAAAAACATCATTTTTTTTTATTATTTTAGAATTAATACAAATTTCATTGATAATTATTTTTTTTGAATTTTTTGATTTAGATAGTTCTTGGATAATATTTAATTTTAAATCTTTAGATAAAGATCTATTTTTTAACTTTATAGAGTTCATGATTTCTTTTTGATCTGAAAAAAAAATTTTTCTATTTCCATAGTCTTGAGTTTTTTCATGGCCCTTACCTGCGATTAGTAATAAATCTCCTGTATTAAGTTCCATAATAGCTTTTTTTATTGCCTCTTTTCGGTTTGGCAATTCTTCAATCTTTATTTTTTTAATACCCTTTTTTATGTCATTTCTAATTTTTGATGGATTTTCATTTCTTGGATTATCATCAGTTAAATAAATTTTATCAGAATATTTTTCTGCAATTTTTCCCATAAAAGATCTCTTTTTAAAATCTCTCTCACCACCACATCCAAAAACCAAACTAATATTTTTATTTGGAAATTGTTCTCTTATATTTGATAAAGCCAGCTCTAATGCAGCTGGAGTATGAGCGTAATCTAAAATAACTTTACTATTGTTTTTTAATTTTCCTATTCTTTCAAGTCTCCCTTCAACAGGTTTAATCTTATTGATAACATTTATAATTTTATCGATTCCAATACCACTTTTATAAGCAGCAAGTATAGCCATTAAAATATTGTTAATTTGTATTTTACCTATTAGATTTAGATTTATAGCAAATTTTTTATTTTTAAATTTGATTTCCAAAATTTGTTTTTCATTTAAAAATCTATGTGAAATTAATTCAATTCCCTTTTTTCCATCAAAAATTAGGTTTAATTTAAGATTTTTTTTAATTGAAATATTTCTAATTTTTTTACTTTGTGGAATATTTGCATCAGTAATTATATTTCCATTTTTCTTAATTAGTTGATTAAATAAATATAATTTTGAATTTAAATAATTCTTCATATTTTTATGATAATCTAAATGATCGTGAGACAAATTTGTAAAGATACCCACATCAAACAATAATCCATCTAATCTATTTTGTTTTAATCCATGACTAGAAGCTTCCAATATTACATATTCAATTTTTTCTTTTCTCAAATCTTTAAGTATAGAGCTTAATTGAACTGGATCTAATGTTGTATTGGTTAAATTTTTTTTTTTGCCTTTGTGTCTAATCCCTATAGTTCCTATAGAAGCAACTTTTTTTGAATTTAAATTTAATATTTGATAATAAAAATCTGCTATAGATGATTTTCCATTAGTACCTGTAACAGCTACTAATTTTTTTGGTTTTTTATCTAAAATTTTAAATGAAATTTCTGATAATAATTTTCTTATATTTAAAGAGTGTAAAAAAATAACATTTTCTTTTTTTTGATTTATTTTTTGTTCTGAAACAATTATTTTAGCCCCTTTTTTAATAGCTAAATTTATATAATCATTTCCATCAAACTTATTTCCTTTAATCGCAAAAAAGATATTATCTTTTTTTACTTTAGAGCTATCAAAAGAAATTCCTGAAAAAAAAGTCTTACTATATTTTTTATCAATGTTATTAATGTAATCTTTGAGAAGCATGAATTAATTAATTTCACTGTATTTTGTGGCTAAAATAGGCCCAATTTTTTCTACAATATGTCCACTTACCTCTACACTATTCCATCCAGAAGTATTTCTTGGGCTACCTTTTAATTTAAAATTGGAACCATCTCTATACTCATAAATGTAATCTTTATTAATTTTAGGTTCATCTAACATTACGGCTAATACAAATTGTGGTTTCGATGTTGGAAAAACCGAAATAAAAGTATTTATTTTTTTATTTGGGGAATAACCACCTGCTAAACTTTTTTGAGCAGTTCCAGTTTTTCCTCCTACTTCATAACCATCAACGTTAGCTAAAGAAGCAGTTCCCTCTTTGTTAGTCACAACTTTTCGTAAGATAGGTAAAATTTTAGATGAGACACTCTCATTTATAATTTTTTTTCTTTTAATGGTTTTTCCTTCTCTAATAAGAGTGGGTTTTATCTGATATCCACCATTTGTTATAATTGAGTAAGCTTTAACCAATTGTAGAAGTGTTGTGGTAATACCATGACCATAAGAAGCTGTTGCTAGAGGACATTTGCCCCAATTAAATTTTAATGGTTTTCCAACTTCTTCAATATCAAAATTAATCTTTTCAAGTATACCAATTTTTGACAAAAAAAATTCAAATTTATCCATACCTACTTTTTGACCGATTTTTACTGAACCTATATTGCTAGATCTAATTAAGATTTGTTCAGCTGTCAAAGTTGAGGGAATGTCTTGATCATATTCTCTTATAGGAAATCCAGCACAAGTTAGGGATTTAGGTAGATCAGAAAATTTTGTTTCTGGCTCGATTAACTTTTCATTAAATGCTGCCGCAAGGGTAAAAGTTTTAAAAACAGA
>JGI20155J14468_10003227_pt1 | contig 11494 bp, 14 predicted proteins | sample COG_05_FD_14468 | JGI IMG/M metagenome (IMG submission 14468)
CCTCTTCCTTTCGGTTCAGCAGTCATCATATTAGGGAATAAAAAACGTGACAAAGGTTGTCCTCTATTATTACCTAAACTTATTTTATCATCTTTAACACTATTGTAACTAGTGTGTTGAAAGTCCTTTATTGCCTTTAAAATGCCATCTTTTGTAAAGTACAAAATTGGTACTAGATCTATTGACCTATATATGTCAAAGACACTATCTATAGTACCTTGAGGGTCTTTTTCGTAGGTCTCTTTTGTAAACTGGTCTAATTGCCTATAAACTGGCTCATACCCCGTAAACTGATCTCCGTGGATGTTTTTAGAGCCAATATTCCAAATTTTATGAAGATCAGCTATCAAAGGTCATTCATCAATGGAAATATCTTTGCAATAACTACTGCACATTCTTTTGCGATATCCATATGTTCTTTCTGAGTTCCATTTGCACTTCTTAGATCAATGTAATGAATCCAGCTACGTAATGTGCCATTCATGTACAAGGTTGTTTTTGTAATACCTTCAGGCAATACTTTACGTGCTTGTTCTTTAGCAATACCTTTTTTAATAGCCCAATCATATTCTTTTTTAGCTAGAACTGCAATTCGTCTTTGTGCATGTTCCCAATCAAGTTGTAATTTTGCATCGTCTACATCAATAGAGTTCTGTCTATTTTTTGGATCCTGTAAACGTGCTTCACTGTATTCAAACATTTCTGCTTGGTCATTAGGATCAGCATATCGTTGACTAAATTCTTGAAATGCAAAACTTCTGTGTCTTACAATTTGATGTGCAATATCACGTGTAGTTTTTATTTCTAAACAAGCATTGACCATTTCTAAAGGTGACCAATGTGCATGTTTGATTAGATACTTAATTAATTTTTCGCTAGTTTCTTTATTCATTTGGTTGCTAGGGTTACTTACTCTAGCACAATATGCAATAAGGTCTTGTAAATCTACCAAGCCTCCATCTTCGTAAGTTTCAAATTCACTTGCTTTACTATATGAAATTAATCGAACGGCCATTCTTTTTTTGCTCCTTTTAAAATGTTTATTCTACTTTGTATAAAACTTATTGTAGTATGTATATGACCTGTGTCATGTGGCTGTAATAATGTTTTATAATATTCTACTTCGTCTTCTAGTACGTCTACACGGACTAAATCATTTATAAGTTTTTTGTTAGTCGCCTTTTCCTGGTTTTTCACTAAAATGTTCCTCTACTTTATTTGGTACACCATTCCAATCTTTTGCGTCAGCAGGGACATCGTCTGGCCTAGCTTGTGTTATTACAGGCCATTCGTCTGCGTACCTTTGATTAAATATTTCCCAGTATGCTTGTTTTTCCGGAGTCAACGCATTGTCTGGAACAATAGCATCAACTGGGCATTCAGGTTCACAGACTCCGCAATCAATACATTCAATAGGATTAATTACCAACATGTTTTCACCTTCATAAAAACAATCTACAGGACAAACTTCTACACAATCCATATGCTTACATTTAATACAATTATCTGTTACTAAGTATGTCACTATAACCTCGCTAGTCTAATTAGTGTTGCCGCCAAGTTAATTTCTGGATCAACTACTAGTGTGTGATCCACCAACCCCTGTTTAATTACAAGTACAGCAGTATCTTGTTTTTCTTCATCTCCAAACAATTCTATATTGTCATACAGCCAACGATAGATATCGTCCATTTCTTCTGGACGTACTGCGCCACACAAAAGTTTACGTGCCTCTTGGATTTTGCCTGCCTTGAAAAGCTCAACCATGTCAAGTTTCCAGTCGCTTTCGCCTGTGTCACCTTCGTTTGGTTTTAACAAACTGTTATCTTGTACGTTCATCTGTACTGTGTTTATACACTTACGCAAGTCAGGATATGTTGCTTTTACATATGTATCAAGTGTATCCAAGTCTGGAGTTACACCTTCTGTGATTAATATTTCTGCAACTCTTGCTGTAAACTCTGTTTGATCTACTTTAGCAATATGAAAGCCCTGACATCTACTGTGTAGTGCAGGAATAATTTTATTTGGATAGTTACAAGTAAGTATGAATCTTGCTGTTGTGTGATACTCTTCCATTACACCACGTAGTGCCGCTTGTGCGTTTGGCGACAAATAATCAGCCTCATCAAGTAGCACAACCTTAAAGTCACCAAATGGAATCATCTGTACAAAGTTTACAATTTTATCACGTACATCATCTACTGAGTTTGTTCTCGATGCGTTAATCTCTAGTATGTCTAGCGGATTAAGATCAAGCTCATTAAACAACAACTTAGCAAGTGTTGTTTTACCAATACCAGCATTGCCGCTAAACAGCAAATGCGGAATAGTCTTGTCTTTGATCCATGTTTTAACTTGGTTGCGTTGTGCCTCATCTCTAAACACATAGCCGTCTACTGTTTTAGGACGATACTTCTCTACCCATAATTCTTTCATTTGTTACCTACCATTATTAATATTAATATAAAGAAAAATGCAAATACGAACACTGGTGCAGCATTTGAAATTTGCTTGGCGCTTGTTGGCTCAGGCTTTACATAATGCCCGCCTATATAATCTCTATCCCAGGCATCGCGTCTTGTGTCTTTTTTTATATTCAAAAGAAAACTCCTATTAATTTACACTTATTATAGCGTATAAACTAATAGAAGTCAAGTGTTTTTTATTCTCGATTGCCCATTAAGTGTAATAACATTTGGAATAGGTTTATAAAGTTGAGATACAAGCTCAGAGCAAATCTTATTCCCATGCTACTATCTTGATATTGTAGGTACATTCTTTTAGCATTTTGAGTATCCCATGCTGTCAATCCCGTAAAGATAAGAACACCTATAATACTGATTGCAAATTGCATACCTGTGCTTTGTAAAAATAAGTTTACAACACTAGCAATAATAATTCCAATAAGTCCTACAATAAGAAAGCTACCCATACTTGTAAGGTCTTTCTTAGTTGTGTATCCGTATAGGCTTGCACCAGCAAATGTTGCTGAGGTTACAAAGAATACCTGCACAATACTATATGCCGTGTATACAGCAAATATTGTACTTAGACTTACTCCCATGACTGCCGTAAAGATGTAATAAAATTTTGTTAGAGTATCTTTACTCCAGTTTTGTCCTGCAAAACTATAGTATAGTATCATACCTAATGGAGCAAGCATAAACAGCCACATAAGACTGCCCATTGCATATAATGCTCCTGTTGAATATGTTAACCATGCAACAACACCACTAATGCCTAAACCTGCGGCTGTGTGGTTATACATGTTAAGCATAAAATTACGCAACCCTTCGTCATAGGCTGTACGTGTTTCTGCAATAGTACTCATTTACAGGTCTCCTTCTTTTCTGTTTTCTGAATAGTATGGATCAAATTCTCCACCTGGATAACGCTTCTTAAGTTTATTTACATTTTCTGCAATTACATCATTGGGGTCAATTCCCAATGCACTGCAACTGTTCATCCAGTACCACATGATGTCGCCAAGCTCACGCATAGCATGAAACTGTGTATCTTCGTCCATAGGCTTGCCTTGGAACACACACTTTTTAATGATCTCCATAAACTCGCCACCTTCAGCACAAATGCCAACAGCACCTGTCATAAGTTGCGCCATGTTTACTTTCATTTTACTTTCGGTAGTTTCAATGTCAATTATACGATTATACATCTGCATACTTGATAGTGATTCACCGCTAGTTACTTCACGTACGAAGTCTTTATATTTGTTTAGATCAATGTTACTCAATTTATTTACTTTCTCTATTGTGCGTTAATAAATGATGACGGATCAATTGTAGCGTGTTCACCGTCGGAATATTCTGCACCTATTTGTACATCATCTGGTTTAGTCTCTGAGTATGCTAAAATACTTTCTGCTTCAACCATCCTTATTGTAATATCGTCAAGTTCAACACCTCTTGTCCAACGACCATGTTCTACTAAAATCCAGTCTCCTACATTATAGTCATCAATGTTTCTTGGACCTTTATCATAGACTTTACCCCATCTCGGATAAATGCCTCTTGTAGTTCCGTCATCTGTTTTGATTATCAGTCCGCTTTTGGTAGTTTGCTCTCCAAAGTGCATGTGTGACACTAATACTCTGTTGTTGATAGCCCTAATAGGACCTTTGACTTTATGCAATTCTATTTCTCCTTTGTAACAAAGTTTCCGTCGTCGTCTTCAACCCATTCGTCTTCTATAACTAATGCATCATTTTCTTCTGCTTCAGCATCTTTTGATTTTGCTACAGCAAGTTCGTCTGGCACACCTGGATTTGAGTTTTGATAATCGGCTAAAACTTGTTCCCTTGTTTTAATAATTTTGCCGCCAGGGCCTAATTCATCGCCTCTAGCATTTACTTTTGCATTACCCACTGCCGGAGTAAGTTCATTTTTTTGACGTAGTAAATCCATGTCAATGCTTTTACCTTGCATTGACTTATATGTTTTACGTCCTACTTGTTTCATTGGCATAGTTATACCTCCTTAGTTATATTAGTACTTATCTCAAGAACTCACGCCAATCCAGGTCAAACTGGATTGAATCAATCTTATGTACACCTATCAAATACAGCACATAACTTGCTACACTTGATCCACGTCCTACACCCCATACAATATCATTTTCACGCATAAAGTCTACTAGATAGATCATATAGCGTAGCAAGTCTTTCATGCCACGTTCTCTAAAAGCATCTAATTCTTGCCATATACGATCTTGTACATGTTGTGGGCAAGGTGTTTCTGCTTTGCCTAGTACATAATCATATACATTAATGTCTTTGTATTTGTCAGGCATAAACCATTCACTTTGACATACACCATCAAAAGTCTTTTGATCTACATCTAATGGGATATACTTCTGTAGTTTATTGCGTCCTTGTATTTCGCATACTTCATTAAATTTATCTATATCGTCATTAGCATCGCATAATACCACATGGACTTTATCTGCATGACCTGAATAGATCATATCAATTAAGTCTTTATTTGTAAATCGCGGAATACCGAGAGAGTCTGTTTTCATAAGCATACATGTATTTTAACTGATATTAATCAGATTGTCAAGAGAATTATCGCCATCATCGTCAATATTTTCTGCTGGTTTGGATGACCGCAGTCTCAATTCGTATTTTAGTTCGTCAATTATAACCATCATTTGCGAACGAACGTCTGGATTTTGAGTCTGCCAATATTTTGTTGAAATGCTTGAAAGCCGTTCTTGTAAGTCTGCTTCAGATAATACTGTAAGATCTTCTAGCAGAGGATGACTCATTACGAGCTGTACTCACCTACATAGTCAGCAAACACAGATATGCCAGCATTAGTAGTCCAAAAATCTACTATTGCATATTTGTTAGACGTAGCACTAACCGTAAATGATGCTGGGAACCCAGGACCTTTAAATACTGTGCCGCCAACTGCATTAAAGTTTACAACGTTTGATACGTCATTTGTTTGTATTTGTAATCTAATTTTACAAAGTTTACCTGTTACACCCCATCCTGTTAATGATAATGTAATAGGATTAGCACCTGCAGTTAGTATTTGATAATTCCCGTCAGTCCAGTTTATATTTTGACTTGCAGCAATATCTCCAATATTGTTAACTTCTTCAGTATTAGCAATAAAGTTTGCATCGGTTATGTTATTAGCATTAAAATCGTTGTTTGCATTTAACTTTGCTGTGTTTGTATCTAGTGTTGTTAGATCCGTTGCCGCATTGTTTAATTGTGTTTTAATAATATTAAAATTATCTCTAAAACCCTGTGAATCGTTGTCCACACCGGCTACAGGATATAGAGCATCTATACCTTGTATTGCACTTGAACTTGTTGTAGTCGCCATAATTTGTTTCTCCGTTAGTATTTATATCTATTAAAGATTGTATTTGTAATTTGCGAACATTATATATTTTTCTTCACTTACGCCAGTTGTGCTATCTATCACATATCTATCTATATCATAATTGAATTGATTAAATTTAATGTTTGCATTGTTAATAGCATTCTTTACACTTGTGCTTTGTCCTGGCTTACAATATGCTAAAGGGATTGCATTTACAAATCCTAAAGTTGCTACTGCTCCTGGTTGTGATGTTCTCATCCACAAAGGTAAGAAGTTTATTTCTGTTTCACCGACAGTCTGTATTCTTGCTCTCATGTTATCAATACTAGAAATAAATCTTTTAGTATCATTTGCACCGTCAATACTTAATGCATCAGAATCTACTTTTACAGTATTTTCTGGATTAGGTCTAAACCTATACGGGTCAAATTGTCCTTGCGTTACCGGACTTGTAATATCTAAACCACTGCGAACACCTACCAAAAAGCCGTCTCCGCTTGTAATTCTTACTACTGAACTATCACGTAAAGTAACAGTGATACTAGGTGTCAAATCTACTTCAATATTACTAAATCGTCTTGTACCTAAAGTTAATGAGTCTGGTGTAGTAAGATCAATAGCTTCACCTTCGATTGTATATCCTGCTGAAGTATACTTTTCAGAATCTACTGAGTTTTTATTTTGTGTAGTAATTGTAAAATTATCACGTGTTTTTACTCCTGTAGTACTTTCTGCAGGATCAATAACTTCTATATAGACTACTTCATAAACTATTTTACTGCTTCCTGGATTTTTTGCTATTGCTGTTTTGACATCACCTAGTTTAAATTTTTTACGCTTGTGATTCTTTGCCATAGCAGCAACATATTGATTAATTAGTTTTGTTTCTATTCCAGCATAAATTAACATTTGCAGATTTTTTTGTAAACCAAAGTTTGGATCATTAGGTCTGTAAATTTTATCATTATCAAATATTCTACTATCAGTAATTATTTCTGTAAGTGAACTGCGTTGAGATTGAGGAAGTAACGGCCTTACATTTATATTACTATATAATTTGTCATCTGGATCAGTAACAGATAATGTAAATGTACGTGTAATTTTACTATATCCAAAATGGTCTCTTACACTAACGGTAAAAGAAAATTCTCTGTCAATGCTTGATGTGTTGCCATCTAATATTAAACTTTGGTTGTCAAAAACAGTAAGTCCTGGATTACTTACACTACCAAAACTGTTAATTTTACCTATTATATCTCCACCTGGTCCTAAGCGTAACCCTGGCGGTAAAGACCCGCTTTCTAAAATATATAATAAGTTTGCATTAGGAACAGTAGTAGTTGCTGTAATTGATAACGTGCTTATATAGTTAGAACTGATTGATCCTAGTGCAGACGCTGTGTTCCATGTAATAACACTATCTATTTCACCTAACAAATTTATAGTAAATGTTTTATCTTTAAATGGTTGATCAGTTGTATTTGCCTCTGATCTAGTTGCTCTAACAGTGAATTTATATTCAATAGTAATAGCAGGTTGATATGGAACCTTACCACCTAATTCTCCAGTTTGTAAATCTAATACTAGTCCTGGGGGCAATACACTTGCACTAGCATCATCGTTAGTTGCGAGTAGGCTATAGGTTATTATTCCTGTATCTGGATTAGGATCAATTACATCTAAGTATAAAGTAACATAATTGTTTGCTCGTCTAAAACCAAAATTGCTAGGAGTTAACCATATAGGAACTCTCACATTTGAAACATCTGCAGTAAATATTCCGTTAGCAACTTGCATGATAGAGTTGTCTGCTCTAAGAAAGTCATCGCCGACAACATATATTTTGAATGTTCTGTCTGCAATACTATCGCCGTCTGATACTCTTACAGTAAATTCGTAATACCTATTTAATTTTTTAGGTGACTGTGTAGGAGTTGATAAATCATAAATTCCTAGGTCATAGAAGAAACTATCAAAACCGTTGCTTGATCTTTCACCAAAATCAAAAGGAAAACTGCCATAATTATTCTCATCATAAAAACCTGATCCTGCTGGTTTTTCTAAAGCAAGTATAGGTTCCACAACACCTACAAGTCTACCATCATTAGTAAGTGTAATACCAGGAGGTATTTCACCTGCTATTTTTGTATATTCTAAATGGTCACCTGCAGTGATATCTGGATCTACTGCTATTAACTGATAATCTAAAGGAGCACTATCAATTATAAACAATGCTTTGTTTGATCCTACTGGTAAACTACCTTCAGGAGTTGTCCATACAGGATCATCTGCACCAGTTACTATTACATTAAAAGTTCTATCATTTATAACTCCGTTTAGAGATGCTCTTACACAAAATTCATATTTTGTATCTCTAACAACTTCAAACGGTGTACCAATTATTTCGTAACCCGATAAACGCATGCCTTTAGGTATGTTACCTGATATAACTGTGACAGTCATTCCAGACGTAGCTAATGGTAGATATCTTCCGTTTACAGGTAGAGATAATCTAACAGTGACACGTTCTTCAATTGTTGCGATTGTTTTATCTGATGGTATTGTCCAAAAGTTGGCCATGTATACTCCTTATAATGTATTTATCGGAGTTAGGCAAACGTACCCATGTCAATTACTGATGCATTTGGACTAGTAAATGATTCTAGATCGACATCCGTGTTTGCCGCAAAATACTGTGAAAAACTATTTATTGTTGGAACTATAGCACCAAAGTCAAAGCCAAGAACAAACTGATCTAAACTACTGACATCTATTCCATTGACTAAACCAGTAACAGGTCCAACAAATGATGTTGCTGTGACTGTGCCTGCTGCAGATATATTATTACCAGCGGCATTTAAATTTCCGCCTAGTACAGGAGCAGTATCTGCGGCAACTAAATTAGTACCTTCAATATCAATAAACACATCTTCAGATGTAACCCTAGTAGTTAATCCTGTGCCACCCTGTATTCTGATGGTTTGGTTGCCGGTACCTAAAACAACACTTCCGCTGTCACTTACAACAATAAGTTGTTTCATTGCAGCATCGCCGCTTATAGTAATGCTATTACCGCCGCCACTTAAACTTATATTAGATCCTGCTACAATACTTCTAAGTTGTAGAGTGTTGTCACTTTTTTGTGCAAATATTCCTTCACCTAGTCCTAAGTTCTCACCATCACTGCCTTCTGCTATACTTAACTTTGTATCTAAATCTATAAAGTTTGCATTTACTTTATTGAAAGCTTCGCGAAGATCATCACCAGTACCGTCGTTTGCTATGCTACCTATATTAATTGATTGTATTGCCATCTATATCTCCGTTATGCATTTATAGTAATATTTTGTGCGGCTATTACTGCCCATCCGCTGTTTGTGTATAATAGACTAACACTGTTGAAATTGGACGCTAATTCTACAGATGTTCCATTTGCAAATGATGCTGGAGTAATCGTTGCCGCACCCGATCCACCTATTTTGATTATATGTTTGATTTGACCATACGTTCCGTTTGCTAGTGTGTAAGCATCTGTACCAGTTGTAACTATTTCTGTACTTGTAGTAGTAATATTTACTACACCAGGGCCAACAATTTCTTGCATACCGCCTTGCACGTTTCCGTACAAAGTTCCGTGTAAAGAATTGTTAACACCATCTACTAGTAATGTACTATCGTCACCAAACACACTACCTGTTATATCGCCTGTAATTACAGGACTTGCTGTATGTGTTACTTCTCCTGTAGTTGCATCGTACATCAACATAGTTGTACCAACTGCACTTCTAACTGGTTTAATTACTAAACTACTTGCTTGTGAGTTTTGTACTGTAACACCTGTTGCGTTAATTACAATTGAGTTTGCTGCTTGGTTTGCATAACCTGCAAGAGTGCCAATTGCTATTGCATCTTCACCTTGATTTGTTTTACCCGCTTCGAATCCAACTGCTATTGCATCTTCACCTTGACTAGTATAGCCTGCAGTACGACCAACTGCCACTGCGGTGTCACCTTGAGTTTGCCAGCCAGAAAGATATCCAACTGCCACTGCTGAACCACCTTGAGTAGTTTTACCTGCTTGGCCGCCAATTGCGACTGCGGTTCCTCCTTGATCTTCTTCGCCTGCAGAATAGCCAATTGCTACTGCTCTGAAATCTTGGTTAGTTTTACCTGCATCTCTACCAATTGCTACTGAGTTTTGTCTTTGATTGCTTTGACCAGAGCTGTGTCCAATTGCCACAGCGTCTATACCTTGAGTAGTTTGACCTGCACTACTACCAAGTGCAATTTTTGTTTCACTTGTTCTTAAACTTGCTGTTTCAATATCGCCAACAATTTTATTATTAACACCGTCTACAAGTACTGTTGAATCATCACCAAATACACTACCAGTTACATCACCTGTAATACTATTTGCAACTAAAGTGTTTATTAAATTTAATGAATCGCTGTGTGTTACTTCGCCTGAAACCGCATCGTACATCATCACAGTTGTACCAACTATATTTCTAATCGGTTTTAAAACAAACGAATCTGCTGTTTGGTTTTCAAGTGTGGCCGAAGTTGCATTTATAGCAATACTGTTTGCTGCTTGCGTTGATATTCCTGCTGCGTTACCAATTGCTATTGCGTAATCACCTTGTGTGATTCTACCAGCCTGATCGCCAATTGCTATAGCATTTACACCTTGATCATTATAACCTGCTAGGCGTCCAATTGCTACTGAATTTACGCCTTGTGTTGTTTCGCCTGCTTGGTTACCAAGTGCAATTTTTGATTCACTTGTTCTTAAACTTGCTGTGTCAATATCGCCAACAACTTTATTATTGTTGCCATCTACAAGTACTGTTGAATCATCTCCAAACACTGATCCTTTTAAGTCTCCTGTAGGAGCAGATATTTGTGCGTCAACTTCTGCTTTTGTATATGCATTTGTTATACCATAACCTGAAAGTGTGGTAGGTGTTCCTGTAAGTTCACTAAATGCAACATTACTATTAGCAAATGTCGCACCTGTCCATTTTAACACTTGGTTAGTGGCTATACTAATTACTGCAACATCAGCTAGTTCCGAAATACTTTGGCTTGTTAAGTCTAAAGCAGCATCTGCTACACTTCCGGGCTCGTATACTCCGCTTGTAGAATTATATATTAATGCTTGTCCATTTGTTGCTTGTGTACTTGATACGTCTGCTAAGTCTTCGGTTGTTGATACTATAGTAGGACGTCCTGAAAGTGAAGCATATTGTCCGTCAAACAATGAAGGTTTATTACTTAAATCTGTGTAACTATTTGTAACTGCTACAGTTGCTATGGAGTTGCCATTAATAGACACACTTGAACTATCAACTACCAAATTAGCAACAGTCAGTGTTCCACTGGCAGTTATGTTGACAGCGTTTACAATACTGTTTGTGCTAAGATTCAAACTATCGTTTAAGGGTAGTTCTTTAATCTTATTATTATCTGTTGTATCTATTACTAGTGGGTATCTAACTGCCATTTTCTTTTCCTATTTGTAATATTTATCCTTATGGTGCTACACTCTTATATGGGTGACTCACAGGTAAACTGCTTGTTAATCCCCATTTGTGGGCAAGGTAACCTTCTGCTTTTTCAAAATCTGTTATGTCTGT
>JGI20155J14468_10003236_pt1 | contig 11476 bp, 13 predicted proteins | sample COG_05_FD_14468 | JGI IMG/M metagenome (IMG submission 14468)
TGCGGTGAGGGAAGACACTCAATTAATTTAAATAAAATGGGATATGATGTTACTGGAGTAGATCTATCGGTTAAGAATATAAAAAATGCAAGTAAATATGAAAGTGAAAATTTAAAATTTAAAATTCACGATATGAGAAAACCGTTCGGTCAAAAATTTGATTTAGTAGTTAACTTATTTACAAGTTTTGGATATTTTGATGATTTTAAGGATAATTTAAAAACATTAGACAGTATAAAATCAAGTTTAAAAAAAAATGGTTTAGCTGTAATAGATTTTTTAAATATCAAATACTTAAAAAATAACTTAATTCATAAAAACACAGAAGAAATAGATGGAATAAAGTTTCATTTAAATAGATCCATTAAAAATGGATTTTTAACAAAAAAAATAAGCTTTAAACATGAACTAAATGAATATAATTTTGAAGAAAAAGTAAGATCATTAGACTTAATTGATTTTAAATCAATGTTTAAACAATCTAATATTGAAATACTTCATATATTTGGAGATTATAAATTAACTAGCTTTGATGAAAATAACTCCAAGAGATTAATTTTTATATTAAAATAACCGTAATTTGTACTTATATCCGTTTCTAGCAGTAATTATTGTATCTATAATAGTTTTATTTCTATCAAAAAAAGCTATTCAAATAAACTCTAAACTAACATTAGCCTTTAGTGGAGCATTTCTTTTATCTATCACAGTTTTTGAATTATTACCTAGTGTTTATTTTGAAAATATGATAGATAATAAATCTGATCAAAGAATTATAGGTTTAATGATTATGATTGGTATACTATTTCAAGTCATACTCGAGTTTTTTTCAAAAGGTGCTGAACATGGACACATTGATACTAAAAAAAATAAATTACCCTGGGTTTTACTTATTAGTTTAAGTATTCACGCATTTGTTGAAGGTTTTTCGATTAGATTAGATCAAAACATTTTATATGGAATTTTCATACACAAGATTCCAATTGCATTTATAATAACTACATCTTTGCTAAGTACAAAAATTAAAAAATATAAAATTTTACTTTTTATATTTTTCTTTAGTATAATGACTCCATTAGGAACATTTATATCTAATAATTCTGATCAACTACTTAAATATTCTTTAATCATTGATTCGCTGGTAGCTGGGGTATTGCTGCATGTATCTACAACTATCCTTTTTGAAACTAGTCAAGGGCATAAGTTTAATTTAGTAAAAATATTATTAATTACAGGTGCAATTATTTTAGCTTANTTTCTTTAGATGCCCATATTTTTTTTAGGTAAAATAAATCAGGAATAGATTTTTTTGGCGACGAATATTCTAAAATATCTGCTTGAAAAGCTTTTTGTAAAATATCCTCAATAAAATAATCTTCTTTTACTTCTAATGGTGAGTATGTCTCTTTTAAAGATAAATTAAAAGCTTTTGCTGTTACATTAAATATAAATGCATTAAATCCCTTTTTGAGATCTTTTATAACTTCAAAAACCGTGAAGTCAGTTTGCCTATTAATTAATTTAATAAGTATCTGTCCTTCAGTGCGAGTTAGCTTTTTTAATTCCTCTGTTAACTCTCCTTCATAATATCTCTGGATCTGTTTAATGTATTTTTTTTTACTCCTCTTTCTTTTTATATCATTTAATCTTGAATATAAAGTGTCAAGTCTAATTGAGGCTAATTTAGCATAAGGATATACTTTTATAGTCTTTCTTTTTAAAATTAAATACTTGACAAGTTTTTCTCTATTAGAAAATCTAATTTTAGGTAATAGAATTACTTCATTTAATTCAATAAAATTTTTCATTATTGAATCATCCTTGATAACTAAATAATTTTCTTCTATTTGATTTTTTTGAGAAAAAGCTATTATACTATAAAAACCAATAAATAATAATAAATAATTTTTCATGTATTAATTTGTCACAAAAATACCTATAAATCAGTATAACGGAATATTGAAAGTTAATTTATATTGAAAATACTAAACATTTAAAATAATTCATATTATTTTTACCTTGAATCAAAATCAATAAAAAATATAATTAAATGGCTAAAAAAAGTTTATTAAATAAAAAATCTTTACAGTTTTTAGAAAAATATTTAAACAACCCATCTCCTACTGGCTATGAGTGGGAAGGACAAAAGATTTGGATGAACTATTTAAAACCTTATGTTGATGAGTTCATAACTGATACTTACGGAACGGCTGTTGCTGTTATTAATCCAAACGCGAAATATAAAGTTGTAATTGAAGGTCATGCAGATGAAATTTCATGGTATGTTAATTATATCAGTGATAACGGTCTTATATATGTAATTAGAAATGGAGGAAGTGATCACCAAATTGCTCCTAGTAAAATAGTTGATATTCATACTAAAAAAGGAATAGTTAAAGGAGTTTTTGGATGGCCAGCGATTCATACTAGAAAATCCGGAAAAGAAGAAACTCCAAAAATTGATAATATATTTATTGACGTAGGTTGTAAAACTAAAAAAGAAGTTGAAAAACTAGGAGTCCATGTTGGTTGTGTTATTACCTATCCAGATGAATTCCATATTTTAAACAAGGATAATTTCGTTTGTAGAGCCTTAGATAATAGAATGGGTGGATTTATGATTGCGGAAGTTGCAAGACTAATTAAGGAAAATAAGAAAAAACTACCTTTTGGTTTATATATTACAAATTCAGTCCAAGAAGAAATTGGATTAAGGGGTGCTCAAATGATAACTGATACGATAAAGCCGAATGTCGCAATTGTAACCGATGTTACACATGACACAACTACTCCAATGATAGATAAGAAAAAGGAAGGGTTTTGTGAACTAGATAAAGGTCCTGTTATTGCTTACGCTCCTGCAGTTCAACAAAAATTAAGAGATTTAATTATCCAAACTGCCGAAAAAAACAAAATTCCTATACAAAGAGCTGCACTGTCTAGAGCAACTGGAACTGATACTGATGCATTTGCCTACAGTAATGGAGGTGTTGCTTCTGCATTAATTTCATTACCCTTAAGATATATGCATACAACTGTTGAAATGGTACATAGAAACGATGTTGAAAATGTTATTAAATTAATCTATAATTCTCTTCTAGAAATAAAAAATAATGAAGATTTTAGTTATTTTAAATAAAAATGAATTAGTTAATAAGTTAGAGGAAATAAGAAACTAATAAAATTTTTAATTTTTATATTTTTTAAGAGCAATTATCACTTTTGGTGATAATAATAATGTTGCTAACATTGTAGGAATTGCCATTAGTGCAAAAAAACTATCGATTAAGTTAATCATTAAACTGAGTGATGTTGTAGCTCCTAAAATTATACTCAATATATATATGTAATTNTAATATTTTTTATTGTTTGCACCAAACAAAAAAGACATACACTTAGTACCATAATAAGAATAAGTAAACAAGGACGAAACACTAAAAATAAGTATACAAAATAAAAGCAAATATTTTCCAATAATTGGCATTGAATGCTCAAATGCCAAAGCAGTTAATGAAACTCCACTAACTCCTTCATTTTGCCAAACTCCTGTAACTAAAATTGCCAATGCAGTCAAAGTACATACAATTAAGGTGTCAATTGCAGGACCAAGCATAGCGACTAATCCTTCTTTGATTGGTGAATTAGTTCTAGCTGCTCCATGAGCCATTGGAGCAGTACCAATTCCAGCTTCATTAGAAAACGCTCCTCTTCTTATTCCTAAAATAATTAAAGCACCTAATACCCCACCATAAACCTGTTCTCCATTATAGTTTTCAGCAACAAAAGCGTCAGTAAAAATCATTTTTAGATATGTAGGTAAAACCTCAATATTAATTATCAAAATAATTATTACACAAAACATGTAAATTGTTACCATAAAGGGTACTAACCTAGTTGCAACCAAACTTATTCTTTTTAATCCACCTAAAATCACCAAAGAAGTAATTATAATTAATACAAAACCTATTGAAAGATTTGAACTAAAACTAATTGTAAAACCAGACGGTACCAATAAAATATCATTTATAGCTTGAGTTAACTGATTAACATTAAATAACGGCAAAACTCCAACCAAACCACTTAAACTAAACATTACCGCTAAAGGCTTCCACTTACTACCTAAACCTTCTGTAATAAAATACATTGGTCCTCCTTGAATTTCACCATTTGAATCTTTACCTCTATACATTATCGACAAAGTTGATGTGAAGAATTTTGTAGACATACCTATAATACCGCTAATCCACATCCAAAAAATTGAACCTGGTCCACCAATACTAATAGCGACAGCTACTCCTGCTATATTACCCATTCCGACAGTCGCAGATAATGCCGTAGATAAGGCACTTAAATGACTAATTTGACCTATATCATTTTTGTCATCATACTTACCTCTTAAAATATCAATTGCATGAAAGAAATATTTAAATTGAATTAATCTAGAATAAATTAAAAGAAAAAGGCCACCACCAATTAAAACAAATAATAAAGGAAGACCCCAAAGAAATGAAGCTAAATCAGAGACAATAGATTCTATTTCATTCATAAGAGCTTAAGAAATTATCTACATTTGATTGTATGCGTTTAACAATACTTGAGGTATCACTTTTTCTAAATTTATCACCGGTAATGTTTTCATACAACTCTATATACCTATCGCTCACGAGATTAACATAATCATCTGACATAATAGGAACAGTTTGATTTTCTAATCCTTGAAAATTATTTTTAATTAACCATTGTCGCACAAATTCTTTCGATAGCTGTTTTTGAGGCTCCCCTTTTTGCTGTCTCAGTTCATACCCATCTTCGTAAAAATATCTAGAAGAATCAGGAGTATGAATTTCATCAATTAAAACAATTTTGCCAGATTTAGTTTTACCAAACTCATACTTGGTATCAACTAATATCAAACCTCTCTCTTTTGCAATTTGAGAACCTCTATAAATAATTTAAAAGTATAATCTTCTAAAATTTCATAATCAGATTTTGATACAATTCCTTTTGCTATTATATCCTCTTTTGAAATATCCTCGTCATGTTCTCCAAAATCAGCCTTTGTGGCAGGTGTAATTATAGGGGTAGGGAATTTATCATTTTCTATCATTCCATCTGGCATTTGAACTCCACAAATCAAACGTTTACCATTTTTGTATTCTCTAGCAGCATGGCCAGACAAATAACCTCTTATAACCATTTCAATCTTAAATGGATCGCAACAATGACCAATAGCTATATTTGGATCTGGGGTTGAAATCAACCAATTGGGAACTAAATCTTCAGTATCTTTCATCATTTTAGTTGCAATTTGATTTAAAATTTGACCCTTGTAAGGAATTCCCTTGGGCATTACTACATCAAATGCTGATAATCTATCTGAAGCTACCATTACGAGTAAATCATTTTTCAACTTGTAAACATCTCTTACCTTACCTTTATAAACTGAAAGCTGATTTTTGAAATTAAAATCAGTTTTAATAATTGTTCTATTCATATTTTATTCCAAGTTTTCAATATTTTTATACGCATCAATAACATCTTTAACAAGCTTATGACGTATTACATCGCTATCATCTAAAAAAACCATTCCAACCCCTTCAACATCTTTTAATATTAACAAAGCTTCTTTTAAACCAGAAATTGAACGTCTAGGTAGGTCTACTTGCCAGGATCACCAGTAAGTAAAAACTTAGCGTTTTTACCCATTCTAGTAAGAAACATTTTCATCTGTGCGTGAGTTGTGTTTTGTCCCTCGTCTAAAATAACAAATGCATTATCTAATGTTCGTCCTCTCATAAATGCCAGTGGAGCGATTTGAATAGTACCTTTTTCAATGTAATCATTTAATTTTTCTGTTGGTATCATATCCCTTAAAGCATCATATAGAGGTTGCATATAAGGGTCTAGTTTCTCTTTTAAATCTCCGGGAAGAAAGCCAAGGTTTTCTCCAGCTTCAATTGCAGGTCTGGTTAAAATAATTCTTTTAACTTCTCTATCTTTTAATGCTTTAACAGCTAAAGCAACACCTGTATAAGTTTTTCCAGTACCAGCTGGTCCAATAGCAAAAACCATGTCATTTTTAATAATACTATCGACAATCTTGCGTTGATTAATAGTTTTAGCTTTAATTGGTTTACCACCAACTCCGTGTAAAATAGCTCCATAACTCTTTTTAGAAGTTTTGACATCATTAATAGAATCACTTTTAATTAAAGCTTTTATTTCATTTTCGGAAATAGAATTATATTCTAAATAGTAATTAAAAATAATTTGGATTTTTGATTCAAATTCTAATAACAACTTATCATCTCCAAAAACCTTTATTTCATCTCCTCTGGTTATGATTTTTAACTTAGGGAAGCTAGATTTTATAAAATCTAAATTCTTGTTTCTTAATCCAAATAATTCTTTTGGATCTATATTTTTAATTTTAATTATTTTTTCGTTCAATAGAAATTTATGTTTATTGATTTTATAGAGATGATTTTATTAAATTTGTAATAAATGTACATAATTTTAAATCATATTTTTTAAAAAAAATATTAACAATTTATAAATGTCTATAGTAACATTAACTACAGATTTTGGAATAAAAGATCACTTTATAGCTAATATTAAGGGGGCTATTTTGTCCGAACTACCTGAAGCTAACATTGTAGATATCTCACATCAAATTTCTCCATTTAACATTTTAGAAGCTGCTTATATAATTCAAAACTCATACAGAAGTTTTCCTTTAGGCACAATTCANATAATTGGAGTTGACTCAGAACTAAACCCNGAAAACAAACATTTGGTTGTAAAATTTGAGGGTCAATATTTTATATGTGCAGATAATGGAATAATGAGTATGGCTTGTCTAAATATAGAGCCTGAAAAAATTGTTGAAATAAATATTCATGATAAATTAATTACAAATTTCAGTGTTTTAGATGTTTTTGTCAAAGTTGCTTGCCATATCTCTAGAGGTGGTAAACTAGAAGTTATTGGTAAAAGCATTAGTAAAATTAAGTCCGTAAAAAATATTACTCCTTTTATTAATGATTCCAAAAATCAAATTATTGGTAACGTTATTTATATAGATAATTATGGAAATGTTATAACCAACATTACAAAATCATTTTTTAGAGAAATTTCAAAATCTAGAGAATTTGAGATTTCAGTAGGAATTACAAATTCAAAAAAATACATTCAAAATATAGCGATATTGTAAATTTTTCAATTGATGAAAGCAAAAGAAATAATGATGGTCAAGCATTAGCAATATTCAATTCAAGCTTAAATTTAGAGATTGCAATATATAAAAGCAACCCTGTAAATTTCGGAACAGCTGCTTCATTAATGGGACTTAATATTTTAGATACAGTTACTATAAACTTCAAATAGTTATAAAAAAAACTGTTAATAAGTTTCTTTCCTTTATTTATTTGTTTACAATATATTTGTAAGAATAAATCCAAATTTCCAGAAATGAAATTTATTGTCTCTAGTGTAGCACTTCTGAAGAAACTGCAAATTGTCGGTGGGGTTATTAATTCTTCTAACACAATTCCTGTTCTTGATCATTTTCTTTTTGAACTAGAAGATTCTAGTTTAACTATTACTGCAAGTGATCTTGAAACAACAATGAGCACCACTATTGATGTTGATAGTGAAAGTAAAGGTAAATTAGCAATACCTTCTAAATTACTTTTAGATACTTTAAAAACATTTCCGGAGCAACCACTAACATTTGTTGTTCTTGAAAATAACATAATTGAGATTAATTCCAATCACGGAAAGTATGCATTAGCATACTCTGACGGAGAACAATTTCCTAAAACAATTCAACTAGACAATCCATCATCAACAAAGCTCTCTAGCGATGTTTTACTTAGGGCAATAAACAACACATTATTTGCTGCTGGTAACGATGATTTAAGACCTGTTATGAGTGGTGTGTTTTTTCAATTATCTAACAATAATTTGACTTTTGTTGCAACAGATGCTCATAAATTGGTAAAATATACAAGATCGGATTTTTCAGCTTCAGAAACGGCAGAATTTATAATGCCTAAAAAGCCACTTAATCTACTTAAAACAATTCTTGGAGATAAAGAATATGAAGTTGAGGTTGAGTACAATAATTCAAATGCTAAATTCNTATTANCTGAAACAATAATTATATGTAGATTAATTGATGGTAATTATCCCAATTATGAAGCTGTAATTCCTAAAGAAAATCCTAATGTATTAACAATTGACAGGGTTCAGTTTTTAAACTCTGTCAAAAGAGTCTCAATATTTTCTAATAAAACAACTCATCAAATAAGACTTAGAGCTGCTGGTGCTGAATTAAATATTTCTGCAGAAGACTTAGATTTTAGTAACAAAGCAGAGGAAAGATTAACATGTGATTATCAAGGTGATGATATCCAGATTGGATTTAACTCGAGATTTTTATTGGAAATGTTAAACAATCTTGAATCTTCTGAAATAAGGTTAGAAATGAGCCTACCTAATAGAGCAGGAATATTAAAACCAACTTCTGGAAATGCTGAGGGTGAAAGTATAACTATGTTAGTTATGCCAGTTATGCTCAATAGTTAGTTTTATTTTTTAAATACAACTAACCTGGCTTTATATCCAGTTGTAATCAACCATTTATTATTAGATAGGTTAACCCCATTTTCATCGAAAACACTAAGCTGTGCTGTATTAGGACTAGATTCACCTTCATTTAAAGCAACAAATTCAATATTATTATAACCTTCAATTAGATCAATATCTATAGTATAGTAACTACCAGTTAGGTTAATATTGGGATGTATAACTATATTGTTCAACAATAATTTAATTCTATCTCCATCGACATATTCATGATCTCTACACTTTACAATTATATATTTTGAATCAGTTTCTAATTCTCCTAAGTAATAATCCTTTCTAAATTTTGTTGAAGTAGAATTACCTTCCTTAAAAGTTTGCTTAATATCCCATGTGGGAGTTACCAAATCAGTCTGTTTTGTTATATCTAAATCAGGTTTTTTTAAGGCATTATTTAAATTGTAATTAAAAAAAGGAACAGCTAATTTATTAGTCAAACCCCTAACAAGTGGTACTTTAACAGGAAATGTATTTATAGGAATTTCATTGTCATCTAATGATTTAACAATTAATGTTTTTACAGAGCTATCTTGCTGAGAGTAAGACAAGTAATTTGTGTAGATAAATAATAATAAAAAAAGTTTATATCTCATTAAACAAATAATAATTCTAAATTTGATAAAGATATTTAAAATTATCGTTTTGAAAATTTATATTAACAAATTTTTAATAGAGCTATAGATGGATATAAATTTAATATTGGGGTATCTAGGAGCTCTTTTTGTTGGGATAACTTTAGGCCTAATTGGAAGTGGTGGCTCTATTTTATCTCTTCCAATATTTGTGTATCTATTTGGTTTAAATCCTGTAATCGCATCTGCTTATTCGTTATTTACTGTTGGTCTTACTTCCCTAGTTGGGTCTATAAAAAATATAAAACTCAAACTTATTGATATAAATACTGTAGTATACTTTTCATTCTCAGCTGCAATTTCTGTTTATGTAACCAGGAAATATTTAATCGATTTAATTCCAGATGAAATCGTAACAATAGGAAGTTTATTAATTACTAAAGAAAAATTCTTAATGTTATTTTTCTCTATTTTAATATATTTTGCTGGTATAGCTATGATTAAAAAAAGAATGAATAAAAGTCAAAGCCAAAGAAGAAAGTCAAAATATGATAAAGGTTTGATTCTTTTAGAGGGTACTTTAGTTGGATTTGTTACTGGACTAGTGGGCGCTGGAGGTGGTTTTATTATAATTCCTGTATTAGTTCTTTTCAGTAAGCTTAATATGAAAAATGCTATTGCAACCTCATTAGTAATTATATCTGTTAAATCTTTAATTGGGTTCATTGGAGACATTGAAAACCATTTAATAGATTGGGTCTTTTTATTGAAATTCTCATTTATTTCTATAATTGGAATTTACTTAGGACAAGCTATTGGCTTGAAAATTGATGGAAGTAAGCTCAAAAAAGGTTTTGGATACTTTATAATTATTGTAGCGAGCTGTGTAATTATTTTGGAAATATATCAGTAACTAAAAATTCCATAAATAACCAAATACTAGGTTGTATTGAATGTAAAAAAAGTTTTGACTAGCAGTATCAGATTTATTAGTTGTAGTCCTTATTGATGGCAAAGATGTAAATCCACCTTTAAATTCTGTTTGAATAAAGAAATTCTTAAACAAACTAACATTTAAACCTGTTAGAGCATGAACACCATAACCTGACAAGTAAAAATTATCGTTTCGATCATTTGTAAGTAATTTAGCATTCGTTTTAGGTAACATAAAGCCAAGTCCCAGTCCAGTAATAGAAGAAAACTTTATATTGTTTTGTTCTAAAAACATATTATGTTTTCGTATTTCAAAATTTATATAATTTAATCCATCACTGTGTTCGAATTGTAAAAAACCATCACTTATAGGAAGTAGAGTATTATCATATACACCATCGTATACAGTGCCAGAGTTTTCAATAAATCCTGAAATTCTGGATAGCTGGTCTTGCTGCATAACATATTTCATATGATCTATACCAAAAGATATATCTATATTTTTTTTTATAAAATAACCAACTCTAAAATTATATTGTGGTATGGTCATTGAAGATGGATTCAAATATTTGTCGAGTGTAAATGCAGTTTGCCTGTCTTGAGCGGAAACATTATGAATTGTAAAATCATAATTATCTCCTTTGAAATGAATATCAGACTTTGAATACCATGACCAATTCCAACCCCAATATGAATAAATATCTCCTTTATTATAGTTACCTGTATTTTGAGCTGAAGAATTTGTGAAAAATGTAAGTGATAAACATAAAAAAAGAAGTCTAATTGACGATATATTCATTATGAATTGTTAAAATTCTCGGCAAATATAACGTTTAGTTAATATATATCAATAGAAACAAAAGTATGTTTACAAAAAATAAAAATTATGAGAAAATTATTAGTATTATTTGCATTAATATTATCAAGTTGTAATCCACTAAAAGACATTTCTACAGATGGACTGACTTACGATGGTACAAACGTCTTTTATAAAGGTGAATTGTGTGCAACATATTCTGCAATTGAGATTGCATTAGACAACAACAAAGTTGTTAGAGAGGTTACTTATTTGATTACAGAGCCAAGGTTTAATGCCCAAGCTTTATCAGTAATTAAACTAATTAGTCAAAAAAATCCTAGCTTAGAAGTAGAGGTTGAATTAAAGGAGGAAAGATAATTTCATTTAAAATTTTGTATATTGATGATAATCAATTAATTAAAATATTATGAAAAAATTAAAAACAATTTTTACAATTTTATTATTTGCTACTATTATATATTCCTGTAATAATTCTACNGGNATTGTAGTAAGTGATGAAGAAAAA
>JGI20155J14468_10003246_pt1 | contig 11459 bp, 13 predicted proteins | sample COG_05_FD_14468 | JGI IMG/M metagenome (IMG submission 14468)
TGATCCAACAAAATCAGGAGAGCAAATGATTGAAAACTTCTTTGAAGAACATAGAGAAATAAGATTATGGAAAATAAGATTAAACGACAGAGGAGAAGATTACATTATCGACAATAAAGATAAGATGTTAGAAGTTTTAGACAATATCGAAGTTACAATTACTAAAAAACTTAGAGACGAAATAGCATAGATTATTCTGCAGATAAATCCCAATAATTTGCATCTTCTTGTTTAACAGTGGGTTTTTGAAGATTTTTCCATTCCTTAAATGAGCGAACATATAATTTTGCATTAGGCAATCCAGCAGATTTTAGAGCATAATATGCCAAACCAGATAATGTTCCTACACTTCCACAGTAAGTAATTATTTCAGAATCCCCAGTAATACCACGATTATTCAATAATCTTGCCATATCCTCTTTTGAACGAAGAATTTTATCATTACTAGCAAGTGTACGATATGGAAGACTGATAGCTCCAGGTATATGTTGTTCCAGATAGTTTAATCGTTCTCTATTATCAATCAAAATTACATCATCTCGAGTTTTTGCAGACTCTAAATAATCAGAAGTTGCCAAAATACCAGATTGTAAATTCATTGAATGATCTTTATTAGATATTTCAGGAGTTTTTGAATCATTTTCCAATCCTAAAGATTTCCAATTACTATAAGTGGTTTCAAGTAGCGTTACATTAGAATGGCCAATCCATTCTAATGTCCAAGCAACCCTTGATGCCAATGCACCAAAAGTATCATCATAAACAACCACAGGAGTCTCATCATCAATGCCCACAGAGTTTACAAGTTTCAAAACATTTTCAGGACTGTCATCAGATAACAAAGTAGCCAATGGTAAATTTACTGCATTCGGAATATGATCTTGTTTGTAATCACCTTCACGTCTTACATCAATTACTCGAATACTATTATCTCGAATTTCAGAACGGACAGAATCAATATCAGAAGTAATTTTAACAGATTGAGTCAAGCAGCACATTCACCCTTACCAGTTTTAGTGTGATAACTAGTATCGCTACCGTAATCCAAATAGAAATCAGGATCATCATCTTTAGTTGGTGGAACAATTAGAGGTTCCAAGATTTTTTTAATATCATTAATGGATTTAATAGCAGAATCCTCACTGTCATTTACAATTCTGTGAATCCAAGATTTTAAAGTGTCATCAGGTTTTTTATTTTCTTTAAACAATTCAATAATTTTTAAAATGACAGGTATTACTCGCTTGGCAGGAACTCTAACACAAGTTTGACCCAATGTAGTTTCACCATCATAACGACCACCTAAAGACATTTGATAATTTGCATACATGTCTTTCCCAAGACGACCTCCACCACCAAAGAAACCAATTGTTGCAATTCCATGCTGTCCACAAGAATTAGGGCATCCACTTATCTTAATTGAAGAATCAGTCAAATCATCATCCTCATCAAGATGTAGTTCAAGGAATTTTCTTTGAATTTCTTTTGCTAATCTGTGAGAATTAGTTAATGCCAAATTGCAAGAAGTAGTTCCAGAACATCCCACAGGAGTAGTCATAGTTAATGCACCGGATTTTGCCAATCCAGATTGAAGAAGTTTTGAGTATAATGAAATTAAATCATCTTCATGAACATATCTTAAAGCAACGTTTTGAACAAATCCAGAACGAGCTATCCCTTCTGAAGAGAATTCACGGATCAAATTAGCTAATGCATTTAATTGGTTAGAAGTAACATCACCAGCTTCTAGTGTAATGAATACAGAACGATAATCAGATTGTTTTTGTTTAATGGTATTTGTTTTTAGCCATCGTGCATAACCATCAGGTGCAGAACTGCCAGTTTCATCACTAATTTTTAGTGGTCTTTTAATTTTATTAGGAGTTGTGTCAACTTTTAATCTAGTAATTACAGATTGAGTGGCTCTAACAATTGCACGTTCTTTGAATACAAGGTTTTGGAATTTCTCCCAACCCATATCATTAACAAGATAACGCATTCTATTTCTTGCAAGATTTTTTCTATCTCCCAATCTATCAAAAATTCTCATTACAGCAATGGAAGTATAAAGTAAATCTTCTTCAGGGGTAAAATCTTCTAGTTGATGTCCAACAAAGGATCTGTTGCCCAATCCACCACCAAGAAAAATTTTGAAACCTTTTTGTTCACTACCATTGATTTGTTGAATTTCAGGAACCAATCCAACATCAACCATTCTTACCATTCCATGTTTTTCGCAACAAGTAAAATTGAATTTAAATTTACGTGGAAGACTTTGTGCCATAGGATTTCTCAAAAAGAATTTTGCAGTTGCAAGAGCATATGGAGTTGAATCAAATTTCTCATCACAACAAACTCCAGACAACGGACTGCACATTACATTTCTTACAGAATTACCACATGCTTCTCTGGAAGTTAAACCAACTTCAGCAAGAGATCTAAATATTTCAGAAACATCTTCAAGAATTACCCAATGTAGTTGGATATTTTCACGTGTTGAGAAATGAGCACTGCCAATAGAGTATTGTTCACTGAGTTGAGATAATTTTTCAAATTGTTTAGGATAAATTTCACCAGCAGGTAGTTTAACACGAACCATCGCATAATCACTAGTCATCCTAGTACCATATGCACCATGTTGAAGTCTGAATCTTCTAAAACTAGCTTCATCATATTTGCCTTGACGATATAATTTCACAGTTTCAGCAAAATTATCAGCTTCCTCAACTCTAGCCCAATTAATTTTAGGAGTAGCAATATCAGTTGAAGATTGAGTCAAATTGGAAATAGTCAATATACTAAAATTCAATTTAGTTTGGTTATAAATTTTTGATATGGGGATGTTTTAGTACAAAATTTTGAGAAACAAACAAAATTTTCCTCTTTATTAATTAAAATCAAGGCTTAGTAGCACCTAATTTCTTAATGTGCGAAAGTATTAATGGATAATATAATAAAATATCAACATGCAAGAGGCAACAGTAGCAGAACAATCTTCAAAAATATTTACAGATGTACGAGAAGTTGAAATTACACGTGCAATTGCAAATGAATTTCATGATGTATTAATTGACAGAGCAGAGTCAGACGTGATTATAATTGGTGCAGGTCCTGCAGGATTAACTGCTAGTAGAGAATTATCAAATTTAGGTTACAAAGTTTTAGTCATTGAACAAAATAACTATCTAGGAGGAGGTTATTGGTTAGGAGGATACATGATGAATCCAGTTACAGTAAGAGAGCCTGCTCAAAAAATATGGGACGAGTTAGGAGTTCCATACAAAAAAGTTCAAGACGGTTTATACTTAACACCAGGACCACACGCAGTATCAAAATTAATTGCAGGTGCATGTGATGCAGGAGTTAAATTCCTTCAATTAACAAAATTCGATGATCTAGTATTGAAAAACGGTAGAGTTGCAGGTATTGTTGTCAACTGGATGCCAGTATCAGCATTACCACGAAACATCACATGTGTAGATCCAGTTGCATTTGAAGCTAAAATAATCATAGACGCATCAGGACATGATTCTGTTGGGGTAAAAAGATTAGTAGATAGAGGACTTGCAGAATGGAAAGGAATGGAACCAATGTATGTTAATGACGGAGAAGAACATGTTGTTCATAAAACTGGTGAAGTTTATCCAGGACTTATTGCAGCAGGAATGTCAGTCACTGAAACTCATGGATTAGCAAGAATGGGTCCAACATTTGGTTCAATGTTATATTCAGGTAAAAGAGCAGCAGAAATCGCAGCTGAAAAAATTAAAGAGTTAGAAAGATAAACAATTACCAAACATTACAATCATAGTGAAAATTTCTAAGATAATAATATACAAAGAACAATCAGTTCCAGAAATTAATCTAGAAAAAATCAAAGAATTCATTTTTAGAATATTTGAAATTCAAATTGAAGTAAGAGACAATATTTTTAATAAATTAGAAAAAAATGCAGCAGTAAAAATTGCCAATACTAGAATTTTTAATTTAAAAAAATCATTTCAAAAACACATTCCAACAATAGAAGAAATTTCGATAGAATTAGAGAATCGAGATATGTCAAATAGAGAGGAAATGACATTGTATGACGGAATCGAATTAAATGAAATTGTAAGGGAATTAATTCCAAATTCTGAACATGAACAAAATACATTACACATAATTTTTACAAATAAATTAACATGTACATTTGATGAAAATGATTTCAGATATCATGCAAGAATGTGGACAGGTTCAAATCCAACAATAATTTCAACCACAGGGATCATAGAAGCCCCAGCAAAACCCAAACAATACTACATGGACATAATGACAAATATATCTAAAAAACCGATAGAAGAAATAAAGAAAAAATACAAAGGAGAATTCTTAGAATATCATGATCCCAGATTACAAGAAATAGCTGAAGGATGTCTATTACAAGCGATATTTTACAATGAAACAGGAGATGTTTTTTGTGATGATGTTCAATGTAGATTATTTAATGCACATTGGCAAAAAGATCTATTCATCTCACAGATAAAAAATAAAAAAATATGTGAAAAGCATGAGGAAATTCTATCTAAAATGAAAAATAATATTCTTTAGAATGAGATATTGACTTAAATTATTGAAATAAAGACGTTAGACACTATGATGGCAGCAGATGCAGGAGCAGCAGTTTTAGAAACTAATAATGATGGTCCAAAAATTCCAGATAAAAAGAAAACAAAATTCGACGTAATTATTATCGGAGCAGGTCCATCAGGATATACTGCAGGAATTTATTGTTCAAGGGCAGGTTATGACACATTAATTTTATCAGGAATATTACCAGGAGGACAATTAGTTAATACCACAGAAGTTGAAAATTATCCAGGTTTTGAAAATGGAATTATGGGTCCAGACCTGATGATAGATATGAGAAAACAATCTCAAAGAATGGGTACTACAATTATTGACGATGTCGCAGTAGATGTTGATTTTCGACGTGCACCATACAAAGTTTTGACAGGCTCTGAAGAATATGAAGGACGTGCAGTGATAATTGCAACAGGTGCAAATCCAAAAAAAATGGGAATTACAGGAGAAGAAGAATTTTCAGGAAAAGGAGTTTCATATTGTGCTACATGTGATGGTCCGTTCTTTAGAAACTTAGAATTAATTGTTGTAGGTGGAGGAGATTCTGCAATTGAGGAAGCAACATTTCTAACAAAATTTGCAACCAGAGTACATGTAGTACATAGGAGAGATGAATTACGAGCAAGTAAAGTAATGCAAGAAAGAGCACTAAATAATGAAAAAATAGAATTTCATTGGGATTCTGAAGTAATAGAAGTTAAAGGAGATCAAAAAATGCAGCAAGCAGTATTAAAAAATCTAAAAACAAACGAAGAAAAAACAATTGATGTGGGAGGATTATTTGTTGCAATTGGCCATATGCCAAATACACAATTATTCAAAAGTCAAATAGATTTAGATGATGAAGGATATATCGTTTTAAAAAATAAAACTCATACAAATATGGAGGGAGTTTTTGCAGCAGGTGATGTACATGACAGAAGTTACAGACAAGCAATTACTGCTGCAGGATTTGGATGTATGGCAGCAATTGATGTAGACAAATTCCTTACAGAAAATGCAGACAAATAAAAACGCACAATGTAAAAAGTGTTTGAATAAATTTTATCAAAAAGAAATTTACACAATTCAACAATTTCAATACAAAGAGCAACCCAAATATCAATGGATATTAAAATTTTTTAATAAATTAGAAATAAGTGAATGGGATTCATTTTGTGAAAACTGTATTACAGAATATTCAAAAGAAGTAGATGATGCATGGAACAGTCAAAAAGACCAAGTTCTTTAATGCGAATACATACAAAGAAATATGAATCAAGAATCTGAAGATATTAAAAAAAGAATACAAGAACAGAGTCATAAATTAACAGAATTAGGTTCAAGATTAGCAAAAAATCAATTTAGTTATAAAATTGAAGAAAANGTTTCAAAAGAATATTGGCAGGTAAAAATCAANAATTTAGAAAAATATAACGAAACATCTTTGGAATACTACTCCCAAGTGCAAAAAATGATGAATTTNATCAATAAAGAAGAAGCCCAAATGTTCCTACTACAAACTAGTAAATTTCACCAATTAGGTACAGAATTAATCAATTTAATGCATCAAATTGAAGAAAATCCATCAATAATAAATTCAAAAGATAAACAACAAAGTCAATGGAGTAAAAAAATTAAAGAGAATATTTTAGAAATTTAGTTATAAAATTGAAGAAAAGGTTTCAAAAGAATATTGGCAGGTAAAAATCAAAGATTTAGAAAAATATAATGAAACATCTTTGGAATACTACTCCCAAGTGCAAAAAATGATGAATTTGATCAATAAAGAAGAAGCCCAAATATTCCTACTACAAACTAGCAAATTTCACCAATTAGGTACAGAATTAATCAATCTAATGCATCAAATTGAAGAAAATCCATCAATAATAAATTCAAAAGACAAACAACAAAGTCAATGGAGTAAAAAAATTAAAGAGAATATTTTAGAATCAAGTACCAAATGTTTAGAGAACGAAAAAAATATGAATTTAAATTTTAGAAAATTTTATGATAAAGAAATTAAGAAATTACTAGAATAGTTAAATCATTTCAATTTTTTAATTTGAAGTGTTGTAACGGAACCATCTTTAGTTAAGTTCAACAACTCATGACCATTTCGAGTAACCCATCGAGAAATATCTTCTTCAGCATCAGGATCGTCTGCAGATACGCTAATAATTTCGCCTACCTGCATTCGTTCTAGTTCAATTTTAGTTCTAAATACAGGTTCAGGACAAAATAATCCAGTTGCATCCAATTTTTTTTCATTTGATTCAGACATAATTATCTAATTCATAAAGAATGATTTGTCATATTAAAGTCTAATTAACAAATAATCATTATAGTATAAGGAATATTTTAAAAAAATTATTTAAAAAGATCTTCATTTTCTGGACGAATTAATTCATCTATAGAATTTTCTTCAAAATCATAAGAATAATTTCGTATTAGAGATACAGGACATTTTTTTGTTTTTTCCATTACTAGTTCAGCAGCAGCAGAAAGTTCATCGGCAATTGCTATTGCAGTAACACGTAGAATTCGATCAAAAGAGTCAACCGTACCAGAGTAATCCAAAATAGGATTTAATCCAGAAACCCCAATTGCACAATTGGTTTGGCCCATTCTAAAAGGCCTACCAAAAGTATCAGAAATAATTACAGCAATTTTTTTTCCAGTTTTATCAAAAATTTTACTTCGGATTAATTCAGCAGATTTATCAGAATTCAAAGGTAACAATGTCGCAAATCCATTAACAACATTACTTTCATCAATCCCAGCATTTGCACAAATGAATCCATGATTAGTTTCAACAATAATCAAACCATTTTTCATACGAACTATTCTTTTTGATTCAGATAAAATTAATTCAATAATGCGAGGATCCTTGTTATATTGAGAACTGATTCCTTCAGCTAATAATGAGGGTTTAAGAGTAGATAGTTTTACAAGTCGTCCTTCTTGTTTAGAAATAATTTTTTGAGCAACAACAAGAATATCGCCATCCTCAAGATTAGCAGTATTTACTATGAGTTCAGATAAATCATCGCCAAGAGTAATTTCTTTCTCAATAGGGATTGGAAATATTTGCAAGTACAACACCTACAGCATGGAAGTAAAAAATTGTTTAGACACTAGTCTGTAATTGTAATTTGAAATGTTTGTTTATAATATCAATAATTTTGGATAGATCTTTTTCCTCTAATGTAGTAGTTGCTAAATCCTTAACCAAGTCCTGAGCACGGTATGCAATTCCCAATCCAGAAACATCAAATAATTTAATATCATTAGCACCATCAACAACACAAACAATATTTTCCTTTTTTTCATCCCATTCAGCAATTTTTATTTTAGCAGATTTTGATTTATCAGAGTCCACATTAATTGTGACACCATCTAATTTACCATCTTTAAAGATTAAATCATTACAAAAAACATAATCCAAACCTAATTCTTTTTGTAATCTGTCCATCATTAATGTAAATCCACCAGAGACAGCCATTATTTTCCAACCAGCAGCTTTTAAGATTCGACATGCTTCTTTTGCACCAGTCATTATAGGTAAATTATTTGCAACTTCTTGACATACTTTTTCATCTAAACCTTTTAGTGCAGCAACTCTAGTTCGAAGTCCTTCCTCCCAATTAATTTTTCCTTGAATACCTTGTTTTGTTATTTCCCATATCTCATCTTCCTTGTTTAATTTTTCTGCAAGAATTGGGAGATACTCTTCATCCAACAAAACACCTTCGACGTCAAAGATTACCAACAATAGATTTCTGATCAGAGAAAAAAATTCTAATAATATTAAAGTAGTGTCGAAATAGTTATGAATTTATTTCATTTCTTCATTCATGATATTAAAGTTTAAAAAAAAATAATGCAAAAACTCTAATAATAAATCACGTAACATACTAAACATATCATGGCAGATGAACTTGAACGAAAATATGATGTAAAGATCTTATCAACTGAAGATAAAGTAAAATTTCCAGATGCATTAAAAGCCCAATTAAAAGAATCAGGAATGATGGACGATAAAGGTAAATTAAAACTCAAAGGAGTCAGTCCAAAAATGTTGAAAAGAATGAAACAAGAATTCGTAGAATGTCCTGTGTTAAAAGAAGATATTCAATTTGTACAATGTTTCATATGCCCTAATTTCCAAAGCAGAGTTATGGGAGAAGTATTCTGCAAAGGCGACCCAATCAAATAACTAGATAATTTTAGTTCGTCACGAAAGGCTCATTAATTAAATTAATTCTTAAAACTTTAGGTTGGGTAAACAAGACGTAGGTATTACAGTTTCAAAAAAAGAGGATTTCAGTGAATGGTATACACAAGTAGTCCTCAAAGCTAAACTTGCAGATTACGCACCAGTTAAAGGATTAATTGTACTTAGACCAGACGGGTATTCAATCTGGGAATCACTAAGAAGTACGTTTGATAAAAAATTTGCACGTAATGGAATTAGAAATGGGTTTTTACCAATTTTAATTCCAGAATCCCTATTAGGAAAAGAGCAAAAACATTTTGCAGGATTCAATCCAGAAGTATTTTGGGTAACTCATTCAGGAACAAATGAAATAGGTGATAGATTAGCATTAAGACCAACATCAGAGACATTGGCATACACTCTATATTCTAAATGGATTCAAAGTTGGAGAGATTTACCATTAAAAATTAATTTTTGGAATACAGCATTAAGAGCTGAAATCAAAGCAACAAAACCATTTCTAAGAACATCCGAATTTTTATGGCAAGAAGGACATACAGTGCATTCAACAAAAGAAGAAGCGGAAAAGGAAGTATTAAAAATTCTAGAAATTTATAAAAATACAGTTGAAGAAGAATTAGCTATTCCAGTGATAACAGGAAAGAAAAGTGAAAAAGAAAAATTTGTTGGTGCAGAATATACAACTACAATGGAATCAATCATGCCAGATGGCAAAGCATTGCAAATGGGTACATCACATTTCTTAGCACAAAATTTCTCAAAGCCATTTGAAGTAAAATTTGCAGATAAAGATAATGTAGAACATTTTGCATGGCAAACATCATGGGGAGTGTCATGGAGATTAATTGGTGCCATGATCATGGCTCATGGCGATGATAAAGGATTAGTATTACCACCTAAAGTAGCACCAATGCAAGTTGTAGTTGTTCCAATTTATAAAAATGCAGAAGATGGGGAGAAAGTTATTTCAAAAGTAGACGAAATTTTAGATAGTTTAGAACAAAAATCGATAAGAGTACATGTTGATAATAGAGAAGGATTATCACCAGGATTCAAATTTAATGATTGGGAGTTAAAAGGAGTGCCTCTCAGAATAGAGATAGGACCAAAAGATATAGAAAATCAAAGTATGGTAGTTGCTAAAAGATATAATCTTGAAAAAATTAAATTAAATTTAAACGAAATAGGAAAAATTCCAGACATATTAGATCAAATACAGATAGAAATGTTGGAGAAAGCTAAATCAGAATCAAAAGACAATACAAAAAATATCACAGATTATGAAGAATTTAAAGGAAAAATTGAAGATGGAGGATTTTTCAATTCACCATGGTGTGGAAAACTAGAATGTGAAGATAAAATAAAAGAAGAGACAGGCGCAGAAATTAGAGTCATACCATTTAACAGTGAAGACAATACCAAAAAATGCGTATACTGTAAAGAACCAAGTGTATCAATTCCAATATTTGCAAGAGGATACTAGAAAAAAATAGCCGCAACATAATAATACAAAAAAAATATTTTCCAAATATGACAGTAAATCCAGAATTGCAAAAGAATGGTTTGTTACTAGAACAATTTACAGAAACTAGAAACAGAACACTAGAATTAGTTAAAAATTTAGAAAAAGATGATTTTGTGGTTCAAACTGCAGCATATATGAGTCCACCAAAATGGCATATTGGTCATGTAAGTTGGATTTATGAAGCAATAATGAGTAAAATAGATAAAAATTACGAATTCTACTCAAAAGAATTATCAGAATATCTTAATTCCTACTATCAACAATTTGGCGTTCCACATGATAAAGCATTAAGAGGAATTACATCAAGACCAACAATTGATGAAATATTTCAATATTTCAATACAATCAATCAAAAAATAGAAAAATTTCTTGAGTCACGAGAATTTACTGAGGAGGAGNAAAAATTGATGGTNACAGGATTNCACCATGAATGTCAACATCAAGAGTTACTAGTGTATGATTTACAACATCTTCTTGCAGAACAATATCAACCAGTAAGAAAAAATAAAATTCAAGTTCAACAACAAAAGAAAAAAGAATTTGTGGATATAGAAGGTGGGATATATACAATGGGATATAACGGAAAAAATTATTGTTACGACATAGAATTGCCAGAACATAAAATTTATCTTGAAAATTTTAAAATTGGAATTTTCCCTATAACCAATCAGGAATATTTAGAATTTATGAATGATGGAGGTTATGAAACATACAAACATTGGTTATCAGATGGATGGGAAAAAGTCAAATCAAATAAATGGAATTCTCCAATGTATTGGGAAAAAATTAATGATGAATGGTATGTTAGAGACTTCTTAGGAATCAGAAAAATTAATCCTAACGAACCAGTATGTCATGTAAGTTACTATGAAGCTGATGCATATTGTAAGTGGGCAGGAAAAAGACTACCCACAGAGGCAGAATGGGAAAAAGCATCCTGTTGGAATGAAGAAAAACAGCAAAAATCAATTTTCCCTTGGGGAAATGATGAACCAACGGAAGAAAAATGCAATCTGTTAGAATCATATCATTGGGGATGCTCAGAAATTGGCACATATCCAAATGGAAGTAGTCCATCAGGATGTCAACAAATGA
>JGI20155J14468_10003257_pt1 | contig 11412 bp, 6 predicted proteins | sample COG_05_FD_14468 | JGI IMG/M metagenome (IMG submission 14468)
AATGTCTTCTCATCAACGTCTCTTGTCTTCCACGAGCAGACGCGCGCTCTCTCGATACGCGTCGACGAGTTATTTCTCATCTGCTGGTTCCTCTCATTCGTTTTCTTCGGTAGGAGCAGCACAACACCACTTGGTCTTTAAGAACAACAACATTAACAACAACATTAACAACAAAAAGCATGTATTCAGCACGACGACGGGAAGTCACGACGATTTTGCGGCCAAGTCGCACGTGGACGCGTCGAACGCGCACGAGGAAATCGCCTCGGACGTTGCGAAAGAAACCGTGGTGATTTACATGAAAGGAAGTCCGAACGCCCCTCAGTGCGGTTTTTCAAACGTCGCCTGTCGCATTTTAGACCACTACGGGATCCCGTACGCGTCGAGAAACGTGTTAGCCTCGGACGCTTTAAGGAACGGAATCAAATCGTTTTCCAACTGGCCGACGATTCCGCAAGTCTTCGTCGGCGGGGAATTTTTGGGAGGGAGCGATATTTTGATGACCATGCACCAAGACGGGAGCTTGAAGAAAGAGTTTGAGAGAGTTGGGTTGACCGTGAAAACGACCGAAGGGTCGGATTAAAGAACGACGACGACGACAACAACAACAATAACAACAACAACAATGAGAACAACAACAGTTACACTGCAACAACAGTTCAACACATCCACAACATCTCAAACACTTTTCTCTCTGCTATAAAATACAATTACATACATACCGGTATACAAAAGAATCATCACTCTCTCTATTTACGCATATTTATTATTCTCTCTTCTACTTCTTCTTCTTCTTCTTATCTTCTTCTCTAAGAGTTCCAATCGGCCACCACACCCTCCGCTCTTCTCTTCTCGCCTTCGTTTAATCCTCCTCCTCCTTTTCTGCTTTGTTGTTGTTGCGCTGTCTTCAACTTTGTCTTCATCTTTTGCGTTTTCACGCCTCGATTTTCGCTTTGTTTCTGTCTCAATTCAGCCGCTTTTAACATCTGCTCTCTCCGTTCTGCGATGACTTCCGGGGTGTCTTCTTCGACCGGTTTCGAACAACACGCGCCCATTTTCTTCTTTCGTCTTAAACTTCTTCTTCTGTGTTATTTTAAATACGTGTCAGTGCGACGTATGTCTGTCAGTAGTAGTGTGTGCGTGTGGATAATAAATGGAGTTATGAAGAGTGAATTTCCCCAAAACAAAGGAAAAAATGTTACTCGCGAGACGGTGCTTTTGTTCGTCGCATCATTACACCACCACCATGCAGCAGCGCGGCGTGTTTTCGTCGTGGTGGACTCGCACTTTGTCGGCTTCTTCTTTGTCTTCTTCTTCGTACGATCAAAAGAGCAGGAGACGGGAGAGTTTATTTTTTACTTCCTCGTCCTCGTCTAACGAACTCGTTGTTTCCGAGGAGGAGGACAACAACACAAATGTTCGAGAGATTATCGCCCCTTCTGCTTCAGCTTTTGGTGCGAATGATGGTGTTGTCGTTATTAAACCGTCTCGATTGGACGCGTTCATCGCGGAAAATTTACGCGAGGAGAAGATAACCCGAGGCGCGGTGGCGAGATCCATCGCCAACGGGAACGTCTTCGTGAACGGAACAAAGACGATGAAGAAAACGTACAAAGTGCAAAGAGGAGACGTTATTCGATTGACGATTGAACGAGCGAAATCGTTAACGGCTGAACCGGAGGATATAAAATTGGACGTGATTTACGAAGACGAGGATGTTATTGTTATAAATAAACCGGCCGGGATGGTGGTGCATCCAGCGCCTGGGCATTCGAGCGGGACGCTCGTGAACGCGTTGTTATATCACTGCGGATGCCCCGCCTTAGTCGTCCAAGAAGGGAGGAAGATTCCGAAGAGTTTAGATTTTGCAGAAGTACAGAACGAAGAAGAAGAAGACGATGATGACGATGACGATGATGATGATGAAATTATGCCGTACTTAGGACCAGAGGAAGAGGATACGACTGTTCGTCCTGGAATCGTTCACCGACTGGATAAAGGGACATCTGGACTTCTCGTTTGCGCAAAGAACGGCGCGGCGCATCAACATCTCTGCGATCAGTTTGCCGCGAGATCAGTCCGAAGACTTTACGTCGCGTTAGTTTTAGGCCATCCGAATCCATCTGCAGGAGTTGTAGAAGAGCCAATCGGTCGTGATCCAAAAAATAGGCTTCGCATGAGCATCGCCTCGAGTCTCAGAACAGGACGTTTCGCAAGATCAAATTATAGAACACTAGAGACATTCCCTACTTCAGCGGATACTGCGACTAGCGCAAGTCTCGTAGAATGGAAGTTAGATACTGGAAGAACGCATCAAATACGCGTGCACTCTAAATTTCTCGGATGTGGTATCCTCGGAGACGAAACGTACGACGGGAACAAGGAACGCGTGAAGAAACAGCTGTTGAACAATCCAGGAATAAAGAAAGTAAACGCAGAGGCAGTAGGGAAACGAAGCGTGAGACCCATGCTTCACGCGAGAACCATAGGATTTACCCATCCTAGAACTGGCGAGAGTTTGGATTTTTCTAGAGAACCTCCGCAAGATTTCTTAGAAGTCTTGGACGCCTTGAAAAAATGTTGATATGGGCGCGAGTCGCGTATGCGGAGAGGACGAGATATGTTTCAATATAATGTTAAATTTTAGTAGTAGTTGCGGTGCTTTACAATTGATTAATACAAACACAATTTTGTTAATTTTCTTTCTGTATACAGCAAAGATAACGCTTTCTCGAACTCTGCTTCGAACGTTACCTTTCACCCTCTTTCTATTTTTCTCTTTCTCTTTGGTTCGTCTTTCGCGATGAAATGCAAAAAGCACATTCTCGCGTCTGATTCGCCCTAGAGTGCTAGACTATAAACATTACCCACCTCTAGTTTTAATCCACATAATCTATTTCTCTCTTGCTCTCTTTTCCGCTAAACACCCTCCAAATGTTTTTCGTACAATTGGCTTGTTTTCCTTATGACATAAAACAAGCAAAACCTTCTACATTATTTACAAATGTATTTTAATTTCTGTTTGAACAATTTCGTTCTTCGAGAAAGCGCATCGAACACTTTTTACTTGTTGTGCGCCTTCTCGAGAAGAAGTCTTAAAATTCGCTTCCCGAAGGGCGAATTCTTAATGAGCGGTAAGTGGGGTCGAATTCTCTCCACTAAATCCGCATGTAATGGTCCTTTCGTGACCATAAGTGTGCTTTGAACGACGTAGTTGCCGTACGGATCCATCAAAAGTCGATCCAACAAAGGGCTCGACATGATTTCGCGAACGACGACGTTTCTGTGCTCCTCCAATTGCTGATCCGCAAGTTTCAAGCACTTTTCAACGACGTTTGAAGAGAACTTCTGCATAGATAACTCGGCATAATTCCCAACTAATCGCATCATGACTTCAGCGTTTGCCCAAGACAATCCGAGGTCCAAAATGTATTGCACCACGTAATTCCCAAAAGGATCGCGCGATAAAGTCAACGCTTGGTCGGCAATTTCTTGAACGAGCGGTCGTTTTTGCTCCTCAGTCGCGTGGTCAATACATCGTTGCAACACGCAACAGCCGTGACGGTGAGTAGCAATTTCAACCGAATGCTTCTTCGCGGCCTCATAGATGAACTGATTATCCTCAGCCGACAACCTCTGCAAGCAGCGTTGGACCACGTGGTTTCCGTTCAAATCTTTGATCAAGGTGACAACGCCAGGACGCAAAGCTTTCGTGGTGAGCTCAATCTCCTCGTCCGAGCTTAAAGTTTCGATGAGCTTCTGTACTGCTCTCGTTCCATGTGCGTTCAAAGCGATGGAGACCAACTCAGGTAAGCCTGTATTTGCGTTCTCGTTGACTACCGAAACGGCGCGCACGACATCAGCTCTTTGTTTATCCGAACAACACTCTAAAAGTTTCTGCAACAGATAATTTCCGAACGGATCCATCATCAAGTCAACAGCTTCTTCGATAATTTCGTCGAAGCACGCGTCGATAGCGGCAGAACCGTCCTCGTCAAACTTACGCTGGAGGAAGCGGCAACCATATTGGTCTCTGGCCAAGATAGAAATTTGACCCACGCACTCTTCGATGGACCCAAATCTCGAATCCATCTCCGCGAGTTCTTCCGCCGTCGGTGATCCGTTTGCACCAGGCACGGCAGAGTTCAGAGTAGCGAGCTCTGCGTTGTTCGTTAATGGATTGCCGCGCGGACCACCGCCACCCCCATCGTTACCCCACGCCGAGTTTCTTCCGTTGTTTCGTCCACCTCTGGAACCTCTCCTATTCCCACCTCCATCGTTTCTTTGACCGTTTCGTCCAAGATTACCACCCATGTTTTGTTGCTGATGCATGAGCGGATTCATTCCGTTGACAATGTTCGTGAAACCCAAGTGTGGATTACCGTTGAGTTGAGAGGCAAGCATTCCAGCTGCAGCGGCATTCGCGCTGTTCGTCAAATCTCCGTACGCTCCGCCAATGCCGTTAATTCCCGCAGCAGCAGCTGCTGCTGCCGCAGCTGCGTTCACATTTCCACCGGGGAACGCCATGTTTTGCGGATTAACCATACCGGCCCCACTTTGCATGCGCACCAAGTGCTGGAGTTGTTGCTGCTGAGCATACAAGGCAGCCGCGTAAGCAGCTTGATACACTTCCGCCACGGTACCTCCGTTTGCTGCAACTTGATTCACTGCCGAGGTATCAAACCCAGGTAAATTACCAGCACCGCCGCCAAGCCCTTGTTGTTGGAGATGGTGTGCCCCGCCAGCATTTGTATTATATTGCATCTGCTGCATAGAGAATTGATTAATTTGCGCTTGCTGCGCGGCTTGCTGCTGCAATAGTGCTTGTTGTGCTTGCAACCCAGAAAGATCTCCCGCCATGCCGCCGCCCATCCCAGAAGCGACAGCCGCAACTCCGGCAGAATTCGTCGTTTGATCACCAAGCCGAGACGAGTGATGCGCTTGCAAAGAATTCAATCCATTTCTAGAACTATGCGGCGGTAGTGGAGCAGTTGATGGTCGCGCTAAACTATTCGCAACTCCAGCCAAATCGATGTTACCAAACGCTGAGGCTAAACCGTCCGAGCTCGTCGGATTCAACCCTCGATGCACGTCCGTGCCGAGAGCATCGTTATTAAAAGCCGCTCCGTAACTTTGAGCAGCGGTCTTTCCACTCGAACCGCTTGGTTCTAACAGACTATTTGCATTGCCGCCATTTGACGTCAACGAAGCGGCATCGTTTGTATTCGCGAAACTCCCGGCGTGCTGATTCAAGTAAAACGAATCGCCGAAACCGCCCGTCTTGTTTAAACCCGAGGATCCGACAGCCGATGTCGCACCACTTCCTGCATACGGCTGTTTTTGTTGTTATAAATAATAGTGTTCAATTAGTAAGTATAATGACTTTTTTGAGAGAGAAAGAGAGAGAGAGAGAGAAAAAAAGATGTGCGCAGTGAAGTAACATATGTTGACTTTTGACTTTGACACGAAGTTTGCAGCCCACTTTCAGGTCGACCTGAGACCACAACTTTCGCCCTCTTGGACACAAAACCGAAATTTTGTTGGTGGCGGCTCACGGAAAACGAGCGCGTATGGCCACCTCCGAAGATTAAAATCCGAATCAAAACCCGTTTTCGAAAGAAGAACAATCATGAGTACGATATTGTGTAACCAAACGTACCAAGTCTACCGCAGATGCACTCCGTGGCGGCACATCTCCGCGCGTTTCAGTTTTAAGAATCTCATCACTCAATAACTGCGAAAAAGAAGTCTCGTAGTCCCTGTTTATGTATTTATGTATTCACGAGAGTACAAGAGAGCGGAAATAAAACGTTTGTCAGTGTTTGTACTTTCAAATTCTGCGTTTTCAGACGATTTCGCGACTTCGCGACATCCCTAGCGCGTCTAAAAGACGGAATTTTTTCCGCTAAAACGAGAAGGGAGCAAAAAGAGCACCCCGCAAAAACGGGAAAGAATAATAATAATAAATCCGAACGTACCGCCAGGACGGGGAGGTTGACAGATTGTCGCCCTTCCCTGGAGGACTCTTAGAAAAAGACTCCATGAGATTAAGGTCGCGTTTCCGCGATTCCTTCGTCGCAACACGGGGTAAACCACCGTTTTTTTATGGCGAGACCACTACTAAATGGTTTTTCTTCTTCTTCTTCTTCTTCTTCTTCGCCCCTCGTTGCTCTTGTTTTTTCGCTTTTTTCTCATCTCTCTCTTCTGCTCCTCAAACGCACTTTTCTTCAAATTTCGCGCACAGCACAATAATAATAAACCATCCTTCCCCCCCGCACACGCATCATCAGTCTCTTCGCCAAAGCGAGAGAAAGAGAGAAAGAAATAAACTCTCCATCAGAAAATGCGGAAGACGGCGAGTGCGAGCATGAGCAGAGGTTCCTCGGACTGGTTCTTACACCGACGCAAGAGCAACTCTCAATTCAACACGTCTCAGGAAGAATTGGACGCGACGACGGATGAGGAGGAGTTGCAGAAAGAGAGAGGTTCGGAAACGACATCGCCGGTTTTACCGGCGGATATTCAGACCATAGCGAGGTCTTTGCATCAACATCTGCCCAATAATGGTGCGAGTAGTAGCAGTGCTACTACCATTTATAATAATAATAATCATACAACGAGCAGTAATAACGAGAAGAAAAACGGTGAAGAAAAGAAATCGAACGCGAAGAGAAACTACTTTTGGAGGGAATACGTTTTAGCCGAGTTGGGCTTGGCGCCGTCAAACAGAGAAAACGACGAAAAAAGCAACGCAGAATTAGCAAACGCTCGGCAGAGAGTGTTTGATTTGCTCTGGCACTTGCCGAGAGAGTTGGAGCGCTTGTGTTTTTATGGTTGTTTGTTGTGCGGCGATGCGATTTTAGGCATCTTGACTTCGCTTCCCGTGCGAGTGTTCGTGTTAACATCCCGGGGTTTATTCGCGCTTATTTCGAGTTACTTTTTCAATCCTGCGAAGTACGCCGCGGCTGTTGGATTGAGGAAGAAAATGGACGCTTCTTCGCCAGATGTTGACGGCGATGGCGATCCGCCATCGCCAATGACGCGCCGACAGTCGTGGGCGAAACATCCTCTCGCGCGAGAGCAACTGTGCGATTTACTCTGGCTTTCCATGCTCGCCGCGGCTGTATTTTTAAGCTATTCGTTGGATGTTTCCGTTTTGTATCATTATGTTAGAGGCCAAGAAGTTATCAAACTTTATATGGCAGCATCCGTGTTAGAGTGCTTTGATAAATTATGTTGCTCATTCAATGGCAACGTGTTAGACGCGTTGACGCACTCGGTGGATAAAATTGTCGACACCGCGCAGCACAAGTTTTCGAGAAGAAGGGACGTTTTCGTCTGCGGTTTACAACTTTTTGTGGACGTGATCTTGTCGACGTTTGCCACGGCTTCGCATACGTTTGTGTTATTGCTCCACGCGGTAACTTTATCCGTGGCAATGAATTCACACACCAACGCGATGTTGTTGGTTTTAATTTCTAATAACTTTTCGGAAATGAAAGGCCACGTTTTCAAAAAGCAAGACGAGGCGAAGTTGTTCGGAGTGACGAGATTGGATATCATTGAACGCGTACATTTGACCGTGTGCTTGCTCTTTGTCGCCGCGCAAAGAATAATCGCTGCCGGGTCCATTTCCGGTGGTTTGACTAAAAAGTTTGCCACCGACTGCCTCTTGGTCTTGGGAAGCGAAGTCTTCGTGGATATCGTCAAGCATTCGTTCATGGCAAAATTCAACAGCTTACGACCGGCGACATACAGACGGTATTTTAGACAGTTCTGTCGAGAACATGTAAAGTTGGCGCAGTCGTACAAAATACACCGAGTAGTTGGTTTTGTCCCTCTCGCTCCGGCGGCTCTGTTGTTGCGAGTCGTTCCGCCGTTGTATGAAACCTTACGCGTTGGAGATTCATATCAATCGCGCGACTCCAAAGAAGAGACAACATACACGACAACAGAGTCTTTAGCAGTCAGTGTGTTAGGATTTCTTATATTAGTCGTCGTAAAACTGTTATTCGGCGTGTTATTGCATCACTGGGGCGTGAGAATGTTGGCGACTGAGATTGCAGAGAAGCAACGCAAACTCCAGCAGGAAGGAAAGAATAAAGATGCGGGTGAGGGTGAAGATGAAGCGCCAATACTAGACCATGGAAAAGTTGTGAGCGTCAGAAAAATGATGGCCGATAACGACACTTTATTAACGCCAAATTTCAAGGTTGCAATGTGAGGACATAAATAGAGATAATAGATACGTAGGAGCGTTGTAATGCTGAAAATTTTATAAAATAGGATGTATTTTTCTTCCTTCTCTTCCTCATCATTACAACGTGCGCTTCTATTCACTATTGTTAACGGCCTCCTTTTCAGGAGGTGATTCTTCTACGGAGATTGTTTGAGACCATTCTTGAGGGGATGCCCCGAGCTCCTCTGCCAAGCTGCGCCATACGCTCAAAGTTCTTTCTGCTTGGGCGACTTGCACTCGCGCTAATCCCAAAAGCATTTGTTCAAACTCTTCGACGCGCTCTTTCTCTGATCTCGCGAACTCATTCGCTTGTCTAGCGCGGATGCAATCGTATTCTCTTTTCGCATTTTCCGCTAATCTGTTTGTTTCTTCGAGTTCTCGCTTCAACTGTTCTATTTTCACATGTTTTGTGATATCAGGAGCGAGTTTGTTAATTCTATTCGTTAGTCTTTCTTGATCTGAGAGCAAAGTCTGCAGCGATAACAACGTGTCCGCTCTGAGCTGCGTGGCTCTGCGTACCGACGGCATCAAGTTCAAATGCGCGTGCAACGGATCCATCGCTTTAGCTAATTGCACAGTAGCAGCGCGTGCAATACGAGAGGCACGAACAGAGGCATTGCCGACTTTGCGGAAAAACTGGGCGGCAGTCGCTAGTCGAGTGCCAGGCTCGGAATATCGACCGGAGATTCCCGAAGCCTCTTCTTCAACACGGGCGAACTTCATGCACTCTAATCCAAAGGCACCCAACGAATCGGCGAATTTTTCTTCTCGTTGCAATATTTTCTCTGTTTTCAAGCTCAGACCGCACAATTCGGTCTCCAACTTAGTCGATTTCTCCTTGTCCACCAAAAATTTTGCATCTTCTTCGACGATTTTCGGCTTTGCGGCTTCGATCCCAAATGCCCCTCCGACCGCAGCAACTGCCGAAGACGTTGCCATTGATTGACGGAGCTCTCGAAAGAATTTACCAACCGAGGATCGGTTTGGCGTTGCTGGAGAAGTCGCGGATGGAGACGTCATCATCGACGAAGCCGATACATTTTGCTGCGTAAAAATTGCACTCCCTCCGTTGGCGGCGCCTCCTGGAGAAGCAGGATTCACCCCTCCGATCGGAGAAGAAGCCATCATGTGACTATCCGGCGCAAATTGCATGCTTGGAGTTGATGGTTGAAGTGTTTCTTGGTGGTGGTGCTGCTGCTGCTGCTGCTGCTGTTCTTGGTGCTGGTAACCCGCCGGAGAAGACATCATCGTTGAAGATGCCGCGGCGGGAACTGCCAGTGCGTGCCATTCTCGCGACTGCTGTAAATCTTGCTGCGTCAAAAACACTTTTAATGCCATAGATGTGCGAAGCGATGGGTGTTTGATCAACTTTTCGAGATAGTTTTGCAACGTGAGTTTCCGCGCTTGCACGAACGCTTCGTCGCCGAGTCTTTTTATCGATTTCTCCGGTCTCGGAGGAATGAAATATCCTCGATGCGATTCTAACAGTCTATCGTGTAACTGCACAAAATCCGAAAAACGGCGCCAAACGATCGCTTCTTTTTGCATAAACTTATCTGAATTCGTTTTGAAATTAATTTTATACCGCGTTACTTTCTTCGAAAGCCCAGGGCCACCTTGTTGATTAAATTCTGGTTCCGTTTTTGCCTCGGTGATGTACGCGACGAGCTCAGTTTTCTTTTCGTCGCCGAGATTGACTAAAGTTTCGTCTTTGGCTGGATCGTAAGGAGGATAAAATTGGAACGACGGCGAGAGAGCACCGCTCAGTTCGTGTCTGTTAAACGTCTGCTGAGGTAATGTTGGCGGTGGCGGCGCTGTTTGATAATACTGTGGTTGTTGTTGTTGTTGTTGTTGTTGTTGTTGTTGTTGTTGTTGTTGCATTGAAGATGCTTCAAATGTCTGCTCGGCCCTCATCACCGCTGGAGCTGATGAATTCATCATCATGGAATTTCCTGGCTGAATAGCTGGATTTGCGTACATTACCGAGTCCTGGTATGAAGGGGGTGGTGGATCACTCGTGGTTGACGCTGGAGGTGCTACTGGTTTATTGAACGGTGAATCAAACTGCTCCGCGACTCCGTGCTGTTGTTGACTATGAGTGGCATCATCGTCGTCCCCTAATTGGATTTCTACAATTTCGTCTTCCACTTGCTTTCTGTCGTTGTTCATGTTTCCTTGCCTGAATTCTGATCTTTCTCGTGCCGGTTCGTTACTGTTGTTGTTATAAGTAGTCGTATCTTCTTCCTCCTCTTTCTTCTTTTGCGCCGAGGACGAGGCTGCCAACTCTTGCTCTCGCAACAGCGCCGTTTTACTTCCCGGAATAACCGTCTCAAACGCCGCCAACGGCGACGCCATTTCATCATTTCCGCTACCTCCGTGAAATGAATACGACGTTTGTTCGTGATAACTGGCCATTTGCGACATTGGGCCGTCATTTTTTGACGAAAGAAACGAAGACATCACGTTGGTCGTTGCCGAGTCATCGTCCTCGTCGCCAAAGAAATTCTTCTTTTTCACTCCTTCTCCTCCTCCTCCTTCTCCTCCTGTTGCAGATGTCCTCTTACTCATCGTCGCTTTTTCTATCTGAACGTCGTTTTCGTCGTCCTCGTCGCCCCACAAGGAGGTCTTCTTCGTCGACGACGATGGAATTTTATTCGGTTGTTCAGTTATGGAAGAAGTCACCTCCTCCGTCTTCGTCGTCGTCGTCGTCTTTTCGCCAATTATTCTCTTCCCTTCTTCAACTCCTTCTTCTTCTGTGTTCTTGTTCACGATTTTTGGGGCGAGATCGTCCTCGTCGCCGCCGAACGGATTCTCGTCCATCGTCGTGTTCTTCTTTTTACGTACTGAGAGTGATGATGCCGCGTGTTATTAAGAACGGAATGAAATGAATGCCTTCCTTTTGTAACGTATTACTCTTCTGTCAACTTCCAAAAAGCTTCGAAGAGAGTTTTTGACGAACACTGACGAAGAGACCGCAAAAGAAATTTTCTTGTTTTTTGTGCGCGACCTAAATTTCAACCCCTCAATAATAAAAGCAAGAAGAGACTTTGGACCGACCTTTGGGTTTGGCATGACAAAAATTTAATACTCAAGAGCGAGTGGTCTCACTCATCTTCCTTCATAAAAACTTAAGTGACTGGCCGATTCTTCTTCTTCTTCTTGACTTCTTCCTC
>JGI20155J14468_10003264_pt1 | contig 11402 bp, 8 predicted proteins | sample COG_05_FD_14468 | JGI IMG/M metagenome (IMG submission 14468)
CCGTGTGATGTAGAAGAGTCGTGCGTTCAAGCTGCTATAGAAGGACACCTCGACTGTGTTCGATTTCTTTTCGACAAAGTGAAACCTTCGCGAGATACGGAAAAAGAAGCGGCACAACAGGCAGCATGCGGTGGTCACGTGGAGATCTTGAAATATTTCGTCGATACAAGAAAGATATCTGATGAGGTGAAGAGTGACTGCGTGGGAAACACTACAATGTATGGCGAACTCGATTGCCTCAAATACTTAGTCGAAGAGGCGAAAGTGCCTCTTCACGACTGGCGATACATCGCTTCGGCTCGGTACTACGAGCACCCCGAGTGCGTAAACTACTTACTCGAAAAAGGGTGCCCGGAACCAACGGAGGAAGAATACGCGCACGTTGTCGCGTTTTTTAAGGGACATAGGAGGCAAAGCACATAGGAGGCAAAGCTCACAGCGCACCGCGTAGGAGCTCCTCCGCGTTGTAAGTGAGTGCGCGTTAATACATACACACATATTTTTCGTCTCTCGTTTAAAACTCACCACAACAAGAATATCTCTCATAATAAATGCGCGTTTTTACGCGCGAGAAGCACACACAACACACGAAATAAAATATAAAGATGGCAGATTTTGTGGGGACCGGTGGTGGTGACGATGGTCGCGACTCGTTTTCTGTATTCGAGGCAGAAGAGAGGGAGGAGAACGCACCACTCTTCGTCGTCGAAGATGACGACGGTGATGATGACTCAGATTTTACATCTTCCCGAGAAGGAGGAGGAAGTGAAGAGGAGGAGCGGATGAACGGACACGAAAACCGAAAGACGGGCGGCAAAACGACGACGTCGTCGTCCTCGTCGTCGTACTACGCGGAGCGACGGAAAGTTTTCGCGCAGCAACTGAAGGAGACGGAGCCGAAAAAACTTGTCCTCGGGACGCTTTCGGTGTTGTGTTTTATCAAATTGCTGCAAAAGGTGTCGCAGAACGCGTTCGGGGTGAATCAACCGGGGAGAGGCTTGAAGCATCGATGCAATCGGTGCGCGAAGAAAGACGCGAGAGTGAAGTGTAATCGGTGTAAAAAAGCATGGTATTGCTCGAAGGAGTGTTGGAAAGCTGCGATTAAGTTGGAGATTTGTGAGTGTTGTTGACGAGTCAAAACTTCCCTCTCCGAGCGCTCTCGCGGAGCACTTTGTAGATGATTTTCAATCAAATAATACGAAACACTTTCAAACTATATCCTCATCGACACCTTATCACACGGTGCACAGATTAATGGTATCGGACAAGTGCAACAAACGCAGCATGGCCGTGTCTACTCCCCAGGCGTGCGATGCGCTCACCCTCGGGGACGTCGTGTCTTTCCTCGACTCTAACATTTTCATGTCGTAGGAAAACCCAAACAAGTTGACGACGTCGCACATCATCGTCGCTAACATAATTGCGTGTAATCCAGTCGGTAAGTTCGTCGGACACGCGTAATTCTTCCCTAAACCTAATTCGACGACGTCTTTACGTATGGCAAAGTACGAATCAATCTCGTGATTGATCGCCGGGACGGATAAAAAATAGACGTTTTGCGGATTGGCGGCGTTGGCGGCTTTGTAATACATGGCGCTACCGTAGTGCCAAAATAACCACGTTTCACCCTCTGGCGCTGGTTTTAACCCCCAAATTTCCGGGATTATCGATCGTTTTTTGTTAAACATGCGAAACGTTTGTTTTGTCCCGGCGAAATGCGTGTTATTGTCTTGCATTTTACCTTCCCTCTGTCCTAAGTTGTACGCGTTGAAACGAAAGACGGCTTCGTGTCGATCGATGGCGTCAGCGACGCCGTCCGCACGTAAACCCGGTCCATTCCCGACCAAAGCGCACGTTTTGTAATCTCTTCTCACGTCTTCGTTCATGGTTTCAATTTTCCCGGTTATGTGCATCCCGGTCTCTTTGTTATCTCCCAGCTTCATCGCTCTCGGGTTGCACTTTTTCGAGACGGTTAAACACGCGATTTTGTTCTTTACGTTTTGCGTCAACAGTTTCACCCCTGGCATTAATTTCGCCGTTTTTCTCGCATCCTCCGCGTTCGCACAATCTTCTAATCGGTTCATGCAATCCTTCAAATGTTTATGCGCCGTCGATCGACCGTATTTCGACGCCCGATACCGGCGCTCTCCTCGACATTTTTGCTCCAACGGATGCGACTTCGCGTACGCCAACAAATTTCGGCTTCTCCTCCTCCCAGTCTTCGCAATCTCTTTCCCGGGCGACCCTTCCGCTCTCCATCGCTTCTTATTCTCCGAAACCATATCTTTCACGTTCCCGTGTCTCATCTCGAACTCTTTCATGTTCGTTTGCGCGCGTTTCAAAGTCTCGCCGTTGTCGCCTAAAACTTGCGGATACGGCGCTCGGAGACATTTTTCCGAGGCTGAGGCCAGTCGCGTTTGGAACATCATCTCTTCGCTTTCGCTCATTCTCGTCGTCGTCGTTCTACTTTCTGCATCGTATTCTCTTCTTCTATCTCGCGCGTTCGTCTCGATGGCGTCGTCGTCTTCGTCGTCCTCTCCTTCTTCGTCTTCTCCTTTCCAACCCCTATTTTTCTCATCACTCCTTTTGTACACCATCTGTTGTTGTGCGCTCGATTCACCCAAACTCGCAGAAGAAGACATCGTCGTCATCCCGCGAACAATCTCGAACGCGCCAAACAGAAAGAAAATTCCACCGAATAGGATACAAAAGAAGACCAACAGGACAACTTTCTTCCTCTTTGAATACGACGACGGCGTTGAAGGTGATGAAAACGATGGAAAAGAAGAATTCATCTCATCCGCACCGACACCTTTGGGAAAAGCCGTCGAAGTATTCCCCGTGGTGTTGATGCCACCACCACCACCACCACCACCACCGCTGTCTTTAGTGCTTCTCCCACCATCACCACCGAAGAGCGCGTGAAGAAGGAACGACCTGAACATCATCATCGTCCCCTATCTGTTTGTTGTGTCGTCTCTCTTTTTTCTCTCTCTTTTTCTCTCANGAANTNATTTAGGGTCTTAAACCCTATTCNGAGAGCTCTTTCCGATTTTGCGCNAAACACAAACCGCACATCNAAAGAGGTTTGAGAGAAGAAGAAGAAGAAGAAGAAGAAGAAGATACTACACACCATGTCAAAGTTTGAAAACGTGCTCAAAGCGCAAAAGGTACGCAATAATAATAACGAATAGTCTTCTCTTTCGCCGCTTTTGTTCGTGCCAGAGCTTTGTAAAGAGCTGCTTCTTTTCTCTCTCTTTATGCGTGCGCTTATTCCTTTTTCTTTTATCATCCGACGAACGATCCGATGTCTCTCTCGCATCTCTCGCTCGTTCGTGTGTCCTCCGTGCAAATACGCGTCACGCGAAACAAAACAGTTTTACCAACAGCAACACAAACACGTGCACTTGAAAGGCACGACGGATATGATCTCGTCGGTTGGGATTCCATTGGCCATGGCTGCGGGCGCGATCGGGTTGTTGGCGATGGGGTTGAAAGACTTAGCGACGGGCTCGAATAAAAAAGATGGCTTTTAACAGAGCGAGAGGGGAAAACTTGTATTATACATAGAGTACGTATTCTACGCGTATTATCGTCACGGTTTACGAATATCTTATTTACGCGGCGCGCTCTGCTAAACTTTTAAATATTCTACTCGTCGAGTTTCTTCCGCCGCTGACTCTTGGCCCACGCCGGAACTTGCGCGGAGACCAACCATTGCGCTTCTTCGACCGTCGTTTCTCTTCCTAAGATTTCGTTCCGGTGAGGATATCTCCCGAACATTTCTAAAACCTCCTTGTGCCCTAATACATATTTCAACGTCCACTCCAGCGGCGTGTTCGCGCCGTTCTTTTCGATCATTCTCCTACAAAATTTCTCCGCCAACACGTGGTCCTCGACGAGCTCGGAGTGTAAAAACGGACTGACGATAAATCCTAGCGCGGCGGGTGGTAAATCGTCCCCTAACCGTTCGCGAACGATGAATTTCGAGTACCGCAACGCGCACTCGTCCCCTACGAACGCCTTTTCCGTCCCTCGAAACACGTTCCTGCTAATTTGGTCCAACAAAATAACTCTCGCCAATATCGCGTCCAACCGGTTGTCGCTCCTCGAAAACGCGTTCTTCGCCAGTTGCGCTTCGCTCAACTTTTCCTTCTGCGCGACGATAACTTCCGCGCGTAAAGCTGACGTGCACTTCTCGTCGGCCTCTTTCGATCCGGAATACCACAACTCTGCGCTCATCTTCGAGGAATACTCCCTCGTGCGCATCGTCTCCCGTTTCGGCCGTTCGGAGAAATACGCAACCTCCGTGAACCAAAACGAGAGCACTTTTTTCGAATCGATCGAATCTTTCCATCCGAAAACCTTCTTCGGTTTCAAAGTCGCAGGTTTTCGTGGTGATTCTTCTTTGCTCGAAAACGTTCTCGTTGGTTTCAGTATGCCTTTTACCGCCCCTGGAACGACCGATGACGACTGTTCTTCTTCCTCTTTCTTCTTCGAGCAGCAACATCCCATTTTTTTTCTCCCTCTCAACGAACCAACAACGAGAGAAGAAGAAGAAGAAGAAGAAGAAGAAAAGAAGAAGTTTCGTCGTCCGGGGATTCCTCCTCTTCTTCGGGAAAGGAGGAGGAAAAAAGAAGCCGTAATCGTCGTCGTCGTTTTAGCGTGTTGTTGTTATTATCTCTCGTCGTCGAAAGTCGCAAAAGGCCCGCGATTGATGTTCGTTACAAAGTGCACTAACGAATGGTGTTTCCAACTCCAACGTGTTTTTTTTGCCGGCTTTTAATTTAGGGTATTAAAACCTAATGCAATCCGTCTCGGGTCGTTTTTCAGGTTTTTGCGTGACTGTTTCTACCCGCATTGCGAGACACGCGCGGAAACGCAGAGACGATTTAGACGAGGACGACGAGCGAAGAAAATGGCGATGTTTGCGACGATTCAGACGACCAACACGACCACCACCAACGGGGCTTTGACAACTTCGGTGGTGGGGACGAATAATAGTACGAAGAACAGCAGCGGTAAATCTTTTTTATCATCATCCGTGCGTCGTCACCATCATCATCGGCGTCGTCACGACCAAGAAGCGCGACTCCAAACGACGAGGACGAGAGCGCATCGTCACCACCAAACGAGCGCGAGGAGCGAAACGGGCGGAGAGACGGACGTCGCGGTGGGGAGCTGCTGTTTGGAAATCGAGCGAATGAAAATAACCTCCTCCTCCTCCTCCTCTTCGAGGCTGATGGAGATTGGAAAAGAAGGAGAAGAAATAAACGACGAGTCCATCCCTAGAAGAGAAATGAGAACAGAGGATACTACTCGAGGAGGAAGAAGAGGTCAGTTACAAGTCGTTCACGCCATGGGCCGAGGTGGGCGCGGGCGAGGCGGACGCGGGCGAGGCGGCGGTCGCGGGAGGCGTTCGGGCGGCGGGCGCGGGCGCAAGGGTCCGTGGCGAAACCCGAATCAAGGCCCGCTGAGGAACGAGCAACTTTTGGATTTCGAGGAGCTGCGCGTTTTAGGCCCGGAGAAAGAAATGCTCGGGGTTATGAGCACGGAAGAGGCGTTGGAGAAAGGCGAGGAGTTAGGTTTGGATTTGGTCATCGTCAGTCCGGAAGCCGACCCTCCCGTGGCGAAGTTTATGGACTATTCCAAGTACAAATACGAAAAAGAGAAGAAAGACCGCGAGAAGAAACGACAGGCGAAATTGACGCAAGTGGAGTTGAAAGAAGTGAAAATGCGATATAACATCGACACGCACGATTACGACGTTCGATTGCGATCCTCGCAGAAGTTTTTAAGCAACGGGGACAAAGTGAAAGTGATTTGCCAGTTTCGCGGGCGGGAGAATGATTTTCGACACATCGGGAGAGAGATGTTCGACCGATTTATGGAAGATATCGAAGAGTATGGAACTTTAGAGAAGCAACCCGGTATGGAAGGGAACGCGATGACAATGTATATTGTGCCGAGAGTGACTAAAGAGCAGGTGAATAAGAAGTACGAACAGGAGAAGAAGATGAAGAATAAACGCGACAGAGCGGAGGAAGAAGAAGAAGAAGAAGAAGAAGAAGAAGAAGAAGAAGAGTACGAAGAAGAGTACGAAGAAGAAGAAGTCGAAGTGTAGAAAGTGCTAAAACTTTGTTTTTCAGTCGTGTGCGTGCGTGCGTGTGTGTGTGTGTGTGTGTGTGTGTGTGTGTATGTCGTGACTGTCTTTTTCTATTTTATACTCTATTTTATACATCGTTTATCTGTTTTAGTGTATCTCATCAGGTTCTTCTTGTTCTTCTTCTTGTTCTACTACTTTTTAGGCGCTCCCAAGAGCCGCTTTTGCACCATCAGCCGCACTTTTCATATCATCTTTCTTCTCTGGCACGACCGCTTCGGCGTGTACTTCGACTAAAAACTTTGGATCTTTCAACACCGCCTGCGTCGTTAATCGGACGGGTAAGTCTTCTTCCTTCATGCCGTTTCTTTTTATGAAAAACTCTTTCCACGCGCTCGCCGTCTTCTCCATGACTCGAATGTCGCTCACGTGTAACGTGACTCTTAACAAATGTTTCAAGTCAGTCCCGGCTTGCGTGAGCATAAATTTCATATTCTGCAAAGCAGAGAGCGTTTGTTCTCCCGCGTCGTTGGACAGTTCTCGAGAGACGATACCAGTGAGCCACAACAAACGTCCGAATTGAATGATCGGGTTGTATCCCGGGTTCGCGCCAGGAGCTTTAATCCGCTTTATTTCCGCCGTAGGGTCAAATGGAGGTAGCCATCCAGTTTTGATATTCTGCGACATTAACAAGCACTGGTCGGCGAGCTTCTTAATCGCAATATCTTGCTGCTGAATGCGCGCGTTTTGCGTATTCACAACTTCAAGAAGTTTCGCAATTTCCGCCGAATCTGCCACCGCAGTAACAATACCTCCGCTAGACTTGTTGTTGGGTACAGTCAACGCTAAAGAGGAGCTGCGTTCGTTTCGTTTCGTGCTAACGACCGCGACGTCTTTTCTTGGAACCGACGGTGAGGCGACTCCAAAGTCCGAGGAAGGCGGTTCGTTGCGCCGCTGTCGCCTCGTTCCGACGGTGCCCACTGCTTCTTGTAATTTTGCCGCTGGGGGTATTGCAGGCGTATTCGCATTGAACGCAGCGTTAGCTCCTTTGCAAACTCTCACGTGACCCACAAACCCAGCCTTATTCCTCAAAACTTTACCACATTTTTGGCACGTCAAGTCCGTCTCCGCGGGCGCCGCAGCCATGGCAGGTGCCTGCTGAAACAAAACTGGAGCGGATTTCGCAGCCGCGATACGAGCCGGAGGACGAGAATCCGGCAGAGTCAAAGGAGACGGAGACGGAGAAAGTATCCCTGGAGCGGCGTCGGGGTCGTATCTGGGCATTGTTGTCACCCCATCGACCGGAGAATTCGATACCACGACTTCCGTAATCCCGTGTCTCGTCTTCAAATGCGCCACCATATCTTCTCTGTTTTGGAACTTCTCGTGAGTGCAATACCCGCAGAACCTGGTTGTAGAACCAATTCGAACAGTCGTTTTCGCTTTCTTTGCTGCTGGTGGTTCTGTTCCCGGTACAACCTCGGCGGGTCTCTTCGCGACTCCTTTCTTTTTCGTATGCTTCTCACAAAACATATGTGTATCACCGGGAAGTTTAGCTCTGTTGCAGCACCAATTTCCTCCCCTGGCGCGGCACATCCAATCCGGCTTTCCGTCATTAGACTTGTATTGAATCGCCGGTGCTTCTGGCGGTGGCGGGGTCGGTTTTGGGAGTTTTTCTGGTACCATCGCAGTCACAGGCACATTTGAGGGAGGTCGACCGAGTGCGCCGACGACGAGGTCGTATTTGGGCATTGTTGTCACCCCATCGACCGGCAATTTCGATACCACGACTTCGGTAATCCCGTGACTCGTCTTCAAATGCGCCACCAAGTCTTCTCTGTCTTGGAACTTCTCGTGATTGCAATACCCGCAGAGCTTGGTTTGAAAAGCAATTCGAACAGTCGTTTTCGCTTTCTTTGCTGCTGGTAGTTCTGTTCCCGGTACAACCTCGGCGGGTCTCTTCGCGACTCCTTTCTTTTTTGTATGCTTCCCACAAAACACAGTATCACCGGGAAGTTTAGCTTCGTTGCAGCTCCAAGTTCCTCCGTTGGCGCGGCACATCCAATCCGGCTTTCCGTCATTAGACTTGTATTTTTTAATCGTCGGTGCTTTTGGCGGTGGCGGGGTCGGTTCTGGGAGTTTTTCTGGTACCATCGCAGTCACAGGCACATTTGAGGGAGGTCGACCGCGTTTCTTCATTGCAGGGGCGACTGGCGGCGCGGCGATACTCGAGCCGTTGCCTTTACACGATCGCACGTGCATCGTCAGAGGACCTTGACTTTTGCAAACCTTGCCGCATTTCTCGCACGTAAGCGCACTCGAAGCGGCAGCTTTTGCGGGCGGTGGTGGTGGGGCGACAGGAGCTGGAGCAGGCGCCGCCGCGACCTTTTTGACCACTGAGACCGATTTTACAGGCGAAGGTGTAAGTGAAACTGAATTTCGAATTTTCCCTCCCGCGTTTCGAGTTTTGGTTACGCACGCGCGAATGTGCGAAGATCTTCCCGGACTATTCTTCTCGAAACGTTTCCCACAATGCGGACAATCGAGCGTTTTCCCAGTGAGCGAGACCGGCTTCTTCACCGCATCACCAGACACGAGAAGGTGCGGCTTCCGACCTCGAAAGCTCGTATCTTTCTTATTCGGTACCGCTGTCTCATCCTCTTCCTCCTCTTCGTCATCGGTCAACAAATCTTCCTTCTCGGGTTCGATATCATCAACCGTCTGTTTCCCGCGCCCGGACTTTCCTTTTGCGACTATCGATTTCACATTCGCGGACTTTGGCAAATGTTTTTCGCAAAATATCGCGCCGGCAACCTTTTCTTTTGAACAGCGCCACACGCCGTTTGTTCGTGTGCACCTCAAAGCTTCTGGCACTTTATCATTCGATTTGTTCGCGAATTTTTGCGTTTGAAAAGCAGGTCGTTGCTCATCGTCGCTTTCGAAATCGTCCAATTTGTTGGTATTTTTCGCACCACCACCTCGACTTCTCGTTGAATTCGTCGCCGCTGGCGGGAAATTGACGTCGTCGCGAAGTAATCTCTCCGCGAGCGCGTCGTCGGGAGTAACTCGAACACTTGCACCGGCGCGTTGTTTTGAAGGCGTCTTTTTCTTTCGCGAGGCGACATCCGCCGCATGCGTTGCAAAATCTCGGTCGTCTGAATCGCTGTCTCCGTCACCGAGTAACGTTTCCTCGATGCCTTGCAAAGTGCTCTTCTCTTTACCCAACGTCGCGTTGTTCTTTTCATCACCGCTGTCTTTGCCTTTTTCATTCAATTGCTTTTTAGAAGGGTGAAAGATTTTCGGTTCTTCCGAATCGCTGTCGTCGTCCGTAGCTTCAGTCATCGCTTTCGATGGAGTCATTTCTGCAGACGCCGCGTCTTTTTTCCTTTGTTGCGCCGCGTCTTTNCCAAGCTGTAGAGCTTCGCGATGCTTAGCCGCCACGTAGGCGTTGATTCTGTCGTCAGTAAGTAAAGCCATCTTGCTACCACCGGCGTGCGCGCCACGACATTTTATAACGTGCACGCGCAACTTGGACGAGCCTTCGAAATCTTTCGCACACGCGGGACAAGATATTTTACCTCGATACTCTTTCGCGGGCCCGGCTAGCGGCACCACCGCTGGTACCGCCACCGGCGGTGCTGCCGCGCTTTCTTTGACAGAGACCGCCGCCGCCGCTTTCGTCGTCGCGGTAATACTGCTCTTTTTCGCGTTGTTATTATTATTTTGCACTTCCGGTGGCCCCGGGGAGTCCGTAAGGAGCGACTCGTTCTCGGTGTAGATCGCGTCCGCCGGCGGCGAGGCTCGTCTTCTAGACAGCGGTTGCGTTGGAATCACTTTAGTGGTGTTCGTATTCGTCGTCGCAGTAGTAGTTGTTGTGGCATTCGTAGCGTTAGATCGACTACCGCCGGCAGCAGCACCACTAGATAATTTCGTAGGTACCGATTTGTTCGTCACAGAAGTCGTCGTCGTCGTTGTGTTCACCGGACCGGCGCTTGTGGGAGCATCCTTTGTCGTCGCCGTGCCCATAGGTTGAGGATCTTTCGGAAATTTTGCGACTTCAACGAGTGGCGATTTCGCTTTCTCTTTTTGTTGTTGTTGTTGAGGTTGCTGAATTTGCTGTTTCGCCACGGGCGACGGTGTTCCCTTGCTCACATTACTTACTACCGTTCGTTGTTGTTGTTGTTGTTGTTTCTTCGTAATCATCGACGCGTTCGTTTGCGTCGCCACGGTCGATTTAATATTCGCAGTAGCTCCGGTGCTCTTGTTACTATTGTTGTTGTTGTTGTTCTTGTTGCTAGTAGTATTACCATTGCTCGCCGGCGGTGATGGCACCACTGCCGCCGTCGCTGGAGCCGCCGGAGCCGCCGGAGCCGCCGGAGCCGGCGAAGGCACTCCGTTCGGAGACGCGCCGCGAGCTCCTCCAGCCGGCGCCCATGGACTCGCCACCGGACGCGTCCACACGTTCGCCTTCTTCTGTCCAGTGCTCGCGGGAGGAGGATTACTCGCAACAGCAGCAGCAGGAGGAGGAGGAGGCGTGGGTGACTTCCCAAACGCCGGCTTATGCGTCGCTTGCGAACCAAACACGCCTTTCGCCTGTTGTTGTTGTTGTTGTTGTTGTTGTCGCTGTTGTTGCTCTTTTTGCTTCTGCTTCGCTAATAACACAAAATCCTCCGCGTTCATCGCACCTCCGGCGGGCAAAACGCTGTGTTCCCTCGACTTCGTGCCCGTCGACGTGGTGGGTATCATCGTCGTCGTCGCTGCTATTTTACCTTTATCGGAAGAAAAAGCCTCATCGGTGGTGGTGGTGGTGGTCAAAGGCGGCGACGGCGTGACGTAATTCGGAGGCGGAATAATCGAAGAAGGTTTCGACGACGACGACGGTTTCGTGATGTGCGCGAGCGAAATCTTCGTGTTATTATTATTCGTAGTAGTAGTCGCGGTAGCGTTGCTCTTCTCGTCGTTGATGTTGCTGTTGGTGTTGTTCGCCGCGGTGGTGGTGCTCGTGCCGTCGTTTTTCGGCGACGACGCGCCGTTCGCCGAAGACATTCTTCTTCTTAAAGAGAGATCTCTGCGTTTGAATTCTCTCTCGTCGTCGTCGTCGTCGGAAAAAAAAAGCGGTTTTTGTGTCTTCTCACTCCCTCTTCTTCTTATGAATGAGGAAAATGAGACGCTTTAGCAGAGATGATGCCCTCTCTTTCGTTCTCTCTCTCTCTTTCTTTCCTCCAAAGGAGAGTTATAGTGTAGTGCAAGACGCAGAAGAGAGAAGAGAGAAAGGTGTGACGATGAATTCAATTCTGAA
>JGI20155J14468_10003267_pt1 | contig 11393 bp, 9 predicted proteins | sample COG_05_FD_14468 | JGI IMG/M metagenome (IMG submission 14468)
CTACTTACTTTAAGTCGCCTACAGCTAGAGTCTTTAGAACTACCTCAAAGTATTGAGCGAGTATCACTGTTTTGTAATCAGTTCGTAGATGTAACTGAATCTAACTTTGATCTATTTGGCAATCAGGTTTTATTGGACAATCAAGCTTCTGAGTTAATCGATAAACTATATGCGAGACTAGGTGTCGATGCGCTATCACAGCTTGTGACAAGCGAAGAATATTTGCCAGAACTAGCCGGCAATACTCAGCCTCCTAGCAAGAACACTAAAACCAACTATATAGCATCGAAAGCCCCTCAACCATTATGGTTATTAAACGAACCAACACCCATACAAGAGCGCAACCAAAAACTCTACTGGAGACGACCACTAACGATTATTAGCGGCCCAGAGCGTCTTTGCGGTAACTGGTGGCAGTCCGAGCAACAGCGCGATTACTATCTTGCTTGTGATAGTAAAGGCGCTCGCTACTGGATATTTAGGGAGACCACAAACAAACGCTGGTTTGTCCATGGTCTATTTTCTTAAACGTCAAATTGCTCTTTTAGCTTAAACTTCTGAACCTTGCCCGCGGGGTTGCGGGGCAGTATGTCAATAATACGCAGTTCGCTGGGCAGCTTATAGCGAGCGAGGGACTCCCCCGCAAAAGCTCGTAACCCTTCAAGATCAAGCGTTGCACCATCCTCAAGAACAGCGACTGCCGTTACCGCCTCCCCCCACTTCTCATCGGGTAAACCGATAACTGCCACCTCGAGAACCGCAGGATGGCCATATAAGATGCTCTCTATCTCAGCTGGGTATACGTTTTCACCACCAGTAATCACCATATCTTTCACTCGATCACACAGATACAGGAAATCCTCGTCATCTAAATAGCCAATATCTCCACTGTGGAACCAACCAAGTTCGTCGATCGCCTCCGCTGTTGCCTCTGGACGATTCCAATAGCCTTTCATCACATTGGGCCCTTTGATACAAACCTCCCCATGGACGCCGGCAGCTACTGAATTATTATTTTCATCCACAATTCGAACCTCAGTAAACATCGGGGCCTTACCCGCCGAACCTACTTTAACCATAGCCAAGTCACTACTAAGCAAACTGGCAAAAGGTGCAGTTTCTGTTAGGCCATAGCCTTGGCAAAAACTAACATCTCTTTTTCCGTAAGTTTCAATCAAGGGCACCGGAACTGGCGCACCACCACAAATCAACGTGCTAATAGTCGAAAGATCAGTTTTCTCAAAATTTTCATGCTGAGCCATCATTAAAAACATAGTAGGCGCACCAAACATACTGCCAACTTTATGCTCCTCGATTAGCCTCAACACCTCTCCTGGCTCAAAACTCCGTAGCAGAACGACTTCTACACCTTTTGCTAAGGAAAGTAGCGTCGTGACGTTTAGGCCACCGATATGGAATAGTGGCGCACAGGTTAGAGTGGTGGTGGTCATGGTGTCTTCACCAAAGCAAACGTTAATACTGTTCCAGAAAATATTGCCATGGGTCAGCATCGCACCCTTTGGAAGCCCAGTAGTTCCAGAGGTATACATGATAAAAGCAACTTCATCAGCATCCACATGCTCACTCTCTGCGAGCATTGATGCACTCTCCATTAAGGGCGCTAATGGCTCCCAACCCTCTGCATCTGATTCAATAGTTAGGTAGCGAGAACAGTTAAGGTTTGATTTTTCACTCTCGATCAGTGGCCGCAACATGTCATCAGCAAACATGACAGTAATATCTGAATCATTGCCGATAAACCGCACCTCAGGTCCAGTTAATCGAAAATTTAATGGTACAAAGACCGCACCAACACAACCACAGGCATATAAAAGCTCCAAAAAGGCAGGGTGATTAAGCCCTATATAACCAATTCGATCTCCGCGAGACACTCCGCCATCGAGCAATATCGTTGCCAACCGACGAACTCTGTCGCCCAGCTCGGCGCAGGTCCAAGTTTGTCCCTCAAAAGTGAGAGCTCTTGCGTTAGGAGTAAGTGAGGCTCTACGAAGAATAGTGTGACCTAAACCAATTTCTGCTGATTGTGACGATGACATAAATGTGCCCTTAATATTTTTTAATGAATACAACCTTCCGCTGCACCCCAGTCCTGCCCAATAATGCTAGACAAAGCTGAGAAAACGAACAAGGCGAATGGTGCCATTTTATTCGGAATAAATGCCAGAAAATCATATTCGCCTATCAATGTCTAGTCGAGAGAATAGTAGGCTTGACAATTATACTTAACGTTATAATAAATAATTCTAAGTTGACTCTCCACCAGTTCCTATCAGTAATCTATAATTACCAGTTAAATACGAAAATATGGAAATCAATTTATGAAATTCGAAACTCAAGCAATTCATGCTGGATTTAATGATGATCCTGCAACCAATGCAGTTGCAGTACCTATTTACCAGACGACCTCATACAGCTTTCGCGACACACAGCATGGCGCGGATCTATTTAATTTAGCCGAGCCTGGCAATATTTACACGCGCATCATGAATCCTACCAACGATGTACTGGAACAGCGTGTCGCTCAACTCGAAGGCGGCATTGGCGCTTTGGCATGGCATCAGGCATGGCGGCGATCACCGCTGCGATTCAGACAGTTGCCCGTGCTGGAGACAATATTGTGAGTGTTAGCCAGCTTTACGGCGGTACCTACAACTTCTTTGCTCACTCTCTGCCAAATCAAGGTATTGAAGTACGCATGGCCTCTGGCGATGATATCGACGCATTGGAAGCATTGATTGATGACAACACAAAAGCTCTATTCTGTGAGTCGATTGGTAATCCAGCAGGTAACATTGTTGATATTCAAGCACTTTCAGATATGGCTCATAAACATGGCGTTCCAGTAATTGTCGATAACACCGTAGCTACCCCGATTCTTTGCCGACCTTTTGAGCAAGGAGCAGATATTGTTGTTCACTCGCTGACTAAATATATTGGTGGTCACGGTACCTCTGTTGGTGGAATTATCGTTGATTCAGGTAAATTCCCGTGGAAAGATAATCCTCGCTTTGCTGCCTTCAATGAGCCAGATCCTTCCTATCATGGTGTTGTGTATGCTGAGGCTTTGGGAGAAGCTGCCTTTATTGGTCGTGCTCGCGTAGTTCCTTTACGCAATATGGGTGCAGCTATTTCACCCTTTAACTCATTCTTAATTCTGCAGGGCTTAGAAACATTAGCACTGCGTATGGAGCGACATACTGAAAATGCTCTAGCTGTTGCTCAATACCTATCATCACACGATGCTGTCGAATGGGTTAACTACGCCGGCCTTGAGAATGATAAGTACCATGAATTGGCCAAGAAAGTAGTGAGTGGCAAGCCATCAGGAATCTTAAGCTTTGGTATTAAAGGCGGAGAAGCTAACGGAGCTAAGTTTATCGACGCACTCCAGCTCATTAAACGTCTGGTTAATATTGGCGATGCCAAATCTCTAGCATGCCACCCTGCTAGTACCACACATCGACAGTTAAATGACGAAGAACTTATAGCTGCCGGCACCAGCCGAGAAATGGTTCGTATCTCTGTTGGCATCGAGCACATCGATGACATTATTGCAGATATTGAGCAGGCACTAGCTGCAGCAGGTTAATAAAAGCAGGTAATATAAAACAAAAATGGCACCTCAGGGTGCCATTTTTTATATGCGAGCTTTAAACAATAACTTTGCTATTCAAGATCTGCAGAATCCTCGTCATCATCCTCTCCGCTCACTGCATCAACAACTGCTTTACCCACCTTGATAGGTGCCGTAACACCGCTATAGCCACATCAGTAACACCTTCAACAACTGCCACAGCTAAGCAACCTGATTGAGATAAACATAGCATTAAAATAACAAATAATTTTTTCATTTAATAATCCTTTAGCGTCTTCTGCAATTATCCCTTTTTAAAAGTTTATTTAATAGCCCAAATCAAAATATATCTTCGGTATTAGTGCATTTTAAAAGCTTTAATTTTAGCTTTACTGTTAAATCAAATTACTCTTTAATACTGTATATATATACAGTTATTGAGTTATAGCGATTATGCAATATGCAGAACTTCATTGCGTGAGTAACTTTACCTTTTTACGCGGGGCATCTCACCCGCAAGAATTGGTTAATACGGCGTCATCACTAGATTATCAAGCACTTGCGATTACCGATGAGTGCTCTTTAGCAGGTGTAGTTAAAGCCCATGTAGCTGCACTAGATTGCAGGCTACCATTGATTATTGGTAGTGAGTTTCAAATTGATGGCCATAAAATCATAGCCTTAGTAACAAACCGTCAATCTTACTCTGAATTATCAGGATTAATTACACTGGCTAGAAGACGCAGTAAAAAAGGTGAATACCGCCTAGAGTGGCAAGACCTAGAGTGTAATTTGAACAATGCTCTAGTCATTTGGATACCCTGTGGTAACTCTGAAACTGACAATGCTATTGGGCAACAACTCAGCACTTGGTTTAGTGGTCGACTATGGCTAGGTATTGAACACTTACTCGATGGTAATGAATCTACTCAGTATTACTATTTTCGTAACCTAGCGGCTATGTGGGAGATACCAATGGTTGCCTGTGGTGATGTTCATATGCATGTTAAGGAACGTCAAAATCTTCAGGATACTCTCACTGCCATACACCACAATTGCTCTGTTATGGAGTTAGGTAAAAGGCGCTTTGCCAATGCTGAACGGCGTCTACGCAGTCTTTCTTACCTTAAAAAACTTTATCCGCCTGCATTACTAGCCGAAACCATTGTCATTGCTAAGCGCTGTCAATTTTCACTTGAAGAGTTGCGCTATGAATACCCCTCTGAGGTTGTACCTGACCACTTAACCCCTGCTGAACAATTGCGATACCTTGTTGATGAAGGTGTTAAGCTGCGCTGGCCTGATCAGCCATCAGCAGTCGTTATTGCTCAAATTAACTATGAGTTAAAAGTGATAGCTGAGCTTGGTTATGAAAGCTATTTTTTAACTGTGCATGACATTGTCGCTTTTGCCCGCAGTCGTAATATTCTTTGCCAAGGGCGTGGTTCAGCGGCCAACTCCGTGGTTTGCTACTGTTTATTTATCACCGAGGTATCTCCTGACCAAATTTCACTGTTGTTCGAGCGTTTTATTTCAAAGGAACGCAACGAGCCTCCCGATATTGATGTCGACTTTGAACACGAGCGACGTGAAGAGGTTATTCAATATATCTACAAGCGCTATAGCCGTGAGCGTGCCGCTATAGCTGCCACTGTTATCACCTACAAACCACGAAGTGCAGTACGTGATGTGGGCAAAGCTCTTGGCTTAGACCCATTATTTATAGAACAACTGAGTCAGTCTTTATCTTGGTGGGATCGCCGTGCTGATTTAGAGAAACAGTTTAATGAGCAAAATAGTCAATCTGGGAGCAGTAGCACAGACAAACGTCTTATTGACCATTTTTATCAACTTCTTCAAGAAATCATGGGCTTCCCCCGCCACCTCTCTCAACATGTAGGGGGATTTATCATCACTCGCAGTCCTACCAGCACACTAGTGCCTATCGAAAATGCCAGCATGCCTGAGCGAACCGTTATTCAATGGGATAAGACCGACATAGAGGCACTGGGTTTATTAAAAATAGATATTCTTGCATTGGGTATGCTCACCGCTATTCACCGTTGCTTTGACCTAATTCAAAACCAACAGGGTGTTCAACTGAGTATGCAAAGCATCCCTAAGGATGATACCGCCACCTACGACATGCTCTGCAAGGCTGACAGTGTTGGAGTATTTCAAATAGAGTCTCGTGCTCAAATGGCCATGCTGCCGCGCCTTAAGCCTCGCTGTTTTTACGATCTAGTCATCGAAATTGCCATTGTTAGGCCTGGTCCTATTCAAGGTGGCATGGTTCATCCCTATCTAAAACGCCGGCAGGGACTTGAAGTAGCCAACTATCCTAGTCCTGAGATTAAAGCTGTATTAGAGCGGACCTTGGGTATTCCAGTGTTCCAAGAGCAGGTTATTCGCCTCGCGATGGTTGCCGCTGGCTTTTCTGGTGGAGAAGCAGATCAATTACGTCGAGCCATGGCAAGCTGGAGTAGCAAGGGTGGCGGCAACAATCAGCTGTCCAAATTTGAGCAAAAGCTCACCGACGGTATGTTAAAACAAGGTTATAGCCTAGATTTTGCCCAGCGTCTCTTTCGTCAAATTCAAGGTTTTGGTGTCTATGGTTTTCCCGAGTCACATTCTGCTAGCTTTGCCCTGCTTGCCTATGTATCTGCTTGGTTAAAGTGTCACTACCCAGCTGCTTTTTGCTGTGCAATCATGAATAGTCAACCCATGGGCTTTTACTCACCATCTCAGCTAATACAAGATGCTCAGCGTCATAATATAAAAACTAGGCCTATCGACGTTAATCATAGTTTTTGGGATCATAGTCTTGAGAGTGACGATGAGATTAGAAACAGTGATAAACCAATGATTAGATTAGGGTTAGAATCATAAAAGGTTTCTCCAAAAGGTCAGCTCTGCGTATTATCAAAACCAAAAAGCCTTTCACAACACTCAATGATTTGGCTATTCGCACAGGGCTGTCTAAAGCTGATTTAAGCCTGTTAAGTCGTGCAGGCGCACTGCAATCGATAACTGATCACCGCCGGCAAGCGCATTGGCAAACATTGGCTTTTAATAACGAAACGCCTCTTCTAAACAACATAGGCACTGAATCAAATATAACACTTGAAGCACCCACTGAAAGTGACGATGTCTATGCCGATTACAATAATAATGGCCTAAGTCTAGGCCGTCACCCTATGAGTATTTTGCGAGAGCAGTTTCCTTTTTTTCAGCGATGTAAGCGCCACCGAGACTTGGCTGAAATGGGGCATCAAAGATTTGTTCGTATGGCCGGCATAGTCACTGGCAAACAACGCCCTGGAACCGCATCAGGGGTGGTTTTTCTAACCTTAGAAGACGAAACAGGTAACAGCAATATCGTTATCTGGAAAAGCGTTCAAGAACGTTGCCGTCAAGCTCTTCTTAAAGCTCAACTACTAATGGTTAAAGGGGTCATTGAAACAGATGGTGCAGTGGTGCATGTAATAGCACAGGAACTCACCGACTGTAGCGAGTTGCTTTATCAAACTAACATCAGATCACGCAATTTCAGATGAACAAGAACATATATTGACACCATAAGTGCCATCTCATAAAGTAGAAATTGTCAGAATCAACTAGCAGCCTCTATTAGGGTCAACACTTATGAAATCATTCTCCAAAAAAGTCGCCGTTATTACCGGGGCTGGATCAGGCATGGGCCGCTACCTTGCGGTGCTGTTAGCAAAAGCTGGTGCCGACGTGGCAATCTGTGAAATTAATCAGACGACATTGGCAGAGACTGAACAGATGGTCAAAGTCTATCCGGTGAATGTCTCTAGTCATGTGCTAGACGTGGCTGATAAAGCGGCCATTGATGCACTACCGGCGCAAGTCATAGAACAACATGGCCATGTGGATATGGTTTTTAACAACGCGGGGGTTACCGTTGACTCGAGTTTTGAAGACATGTCTGAAACCGATTGGGACTGGGTAATGAACATAAACCTCCATGGAGTTATCAATGGTACTCGAGCATTTTTACCGCACTTACAAAAGCGACCCGAGGCTGCACTAATCAATATTTCCTCAATTTTTGGCATGATTACCGTACCCAACCAATCGGTTTATCACGTCGCAAAGTTTGCGGTTCGTGGCTTTACCGAGTGCTTAGCAAAAGAACTAAAAGAGAGTAAAGTACAGGTTCATTGCGTACATCCTGGGCACATTGGAACCAATATTGTCACTAATGCAAGAATGAACACCCGTGAAGACACGGTTAATCCAATGCAAGAAATGATGGGTAAGCTTATTGGAATAGGCTCCACCCAAGAAGAAATGGCAGATTTCTTTCGCAATAACGGCATGCACCCGAGTAGAGCCTCCAATATCATTCTCAATGGTGTACTGAAAAACAAAAAGCGAATCTTTGTTGGCGCAGATGCCAAGCTGATGGATCTTTCACAGCGACTATTCCCTATGCATTATGACAAGGTATTTCCGCTATTTACCATGCCGCTAACATTGCTGAGGAATAAAAAACCTCTTAATTTCTAGTGCACCGGTTTTCGAGGTTTGACCGTATAAGAATCCTATTAGAGATTGTAAATGAATCTGTACTTGAGGTTACTAGAGTCTAAAGCCACAGCAGATGTCACTTACAATGGAACGCTAAAGCGCCAAGAGCATTAATAAAAAGGACAAATTGGATATGAATGTTGAGCATACAGATGTTGTCATCGTAGGAGCAGGCTTGTCAGGTATTGGAGCAGCCTACCACCTCCGCGAAAAATGCCCTAACCATGAATTTCTTATTCTTGAGGGGCGTTCGGCTATTGGTGGCACATGGGATCTTTTTCGCTATCCTGGTATTCGCTCTGATAGCGATATGCACACTCTTGGTTACAGCTTCAAACCTTGGGAAAGCGCCAAAGCTATAGCTGACGGGCCTTCTATTCTTGACTACGTGCGCAAAACTGCAACTGAAAATAAATTTGCAGATAAAATCCGGTTTAACCATAAATTAACAAGCGCAAACTGGGACAGCGAAACCCATCGATGGACACTATCCATCGCAAAGGCTAACACTGATGAAGCTATAGAAATTACCTGTAATTTCTTATACATGTGTTCTGGCTATTATAGTTATGATCAAGCCCATGATCCTGGCCTTCCAGCTACCGACACTTTTAAGGGTACACTAGTGCATCCTCAATTTTGGCCAGAAGACCTAAATTACGAAGGCAAAAAAGTAGTGGTTATAGGGTCGGGCGCAACCGCCGTTACCCTAGTACCCTCAATGGCAGAAAAAGCCGCTAGCGTGACAATGCTCCAACGCTCTCCCACGTATATTGTTTCACGGCCCTCAGAAGACTGGTTTGCCAATGGATTGCGTAAACTGCTACCCCATCGCTGGGCCTATGCTCTAACCCGTTTGCGCAACACAAGATTCCAAGAACTGCTTTATAAACAGACACGCAAACGACCAGAAAAGGTTAAAAAGACGTTACTGGACATGGTACGTAAAGAACTTGGTCCGGACTATGATGTCGATAAACATTTTACTCCCAGTTACAACCCTTGGGATCAACGCTTGTGCCTTGTGCCTGATAGTGATCTGTTCAACTCTATAAATAACGGCAGCGCCACTGTGGTTACTGATCATATCGACACCTTCACTGAAACCGGCATTCAATTGAAATCGGGTGAGCACCTAGATGCCGACATCATCGTTACCGCCACTGGCTTACAGTTAATCATGATGGGAGGAGCAGAAATATCAGTGGATGGTGCATCTGTCGACTTTGCAAAACTCTGGACCTACAAGGGCTTAATGGTGTCTAGCGTACCCAATTTAGTTCAAACCTTTGGGTATATTAATGCCTCCTGGACCCTCCGAGCTGACCTTACTGCAGAGTGGGTATGCAAAGCTCTTAACCATATGAATGAAACAAACACAACAAGCATGGTGCCTGAAGTGCCCAGCGAATTGAAGGAGATGCCAGTTCGACACTGGATTGACGACTTCCCTGCCGGCTATATGCAGCGCGTCATGCACCTCTTTCCAAAGCAGGGGGACCGAGAGCCTTGGGTGAATACTCAGGACTTCAGAAGAGACCGCAAAATCTTTAATCAGGCGCTCGGTACAGATAGTGCTCTGCAATTTACATCAAAAGACACTCTAAATCGCAAGAGTGCCTAACATCTGTCGTTGAGCCGTTTGTTATAAGGCTTGACTCTAGACTATACTCCAAGGTTTATAGTAGACCTATGGAGCAATTTAAAATGTTAAAAATAGGTGAATTAGCTTCTCTTGCGGGAGTCTCGAGAGACACCCTACGGTTTTATGAAAAGCACGGCCTGATCATACCCAGTCAGCGCACAGAGTCTGGCTATCGTTTGTATTCAAATATCGACGTTGAGCGCATAAGCTTTATTGTGAGCGCCAAAGAAGTCGGCTTTACTCTTAATGAAATTCATCAACTCTTAGAGCTTGAAGTCACAAAAGACAAAAAGTCTTGCCAAGATGTAAAAGAGTTTGTCGACAACAAGATTACTATCGTTAATCAACGTCTTTTAGAAATAGAAAAAATAAAACACTCATTACAAACTTTGAGTGATGCCTGTTGTGGTGGTGATGAACCCGCAACCCAATGCACCATATTAGGTGCTCTAAACGAACAAGCAGGGTAATATAAGCTCATGTCTTTTACTCAACATTTTATCGGTCTATTTATTGAGTCAGCTCCTTGGCTACTAATGGGCTTTAGTGTGGCTGGCCTTATGAAGGCATTTGTGCCTAGCCAAGTATTGGCCAAACATTTAGGAGAGCCGGGGCTTTTGGCCACCATTAAAGCCGCCCTCTTGGGTGCACCCCTGCCCTTGTGCTCCTGTGGTGTCATTCCTGCAGCACTCGGCTTGAGACGCAGCGGCGCCTCTAAGGCTGCCACAACGTCTTTTTTAATATCTACACCAGAGACTGGCGTAGACTCGGTTACGGTGTCCTACGCGATGATGGGGCCCTTTATGGCTATAATTAGACCAATTGCGGCCATTTCTACCGCTATAACTGCAGGATTGCTAGTAGGCCCTGATAAAAACGATCATGCTCCAGCAGAGTTCAGAAACCGTTCAGTCCTGCTGCGCCAGCAAAACTGCTGAACCTGCACCTGAACCTGCATCCGCAGAGAGCTGTTGTAGTAAAGTAAGTGAAGAGAACAGCGCTGCTGATAGCATTGGTAATCGGCTCAGAGATAGCATGAAATTCACCTTTGTAGATCTTATTAGAGATATCAGTCTGTGGCTGATGGTCGGTCTTGGAATTGCTGCCGTGGTGAAGACTTATGTGCCAACCGAGTTTTTAACCCAGTGGGGTGATGGCTTTATGGCCTTTGTAGTCATGGCGCTAATTGGTGTCCCCATGTACATCTGCGCTCTAGCCTCCACTCCCATTGCCGCCGGACTGCTATTCTCAGGCGTATCTCCTGGAGCTACACTAGTATTTATGTTGGTAGGCCCCGCGACCAATATAGCCACAATTGGCTTGGTTAGAAATGAACTGGGTAATCGCGCCCTCGCGAGCTATCTGGGCAGTGTTGTTGGCGTGGGATTTGGATTTGGTTATCTCACTAACTATTTAGCCGGCCAATGGAACATCGACTTTCTTACTCAAACTCAAACCACACACGCCATGATTAATACGCCCATAGCGACGGCTTCAGCCATCGTACTTGCAGGGTTAATTGTTTTTGCCTTGGGGTCAAAGCATCTGGCCAACATCAAACAAAAAACACTCGTCACTCGTTGATAAGTAACATCA
>JGI20155J14468_10003277_pt1 | contig 11373 bp, 9 predicted proteins | sample COG_05_FD_14468 | JGI IMG/M metagenome (IMG submission 14468)
ATCATCATCGCTCTCCTTCACCTCCTCTTTCAAAACAGCATCGTCCTCGCGAAAACAACGACAACAACGACGACGACGAAGAGCGCACTCCTTGAACGACGAACTCGTCGTCAAAGCTGCTTCAACGAAAGATGCATTCGTCTCTGCGTTGAACGCGAAATTCGCCATCCCAACCTCCGTCTCGTTTTTCGATGATGAATGCGATGAAACAAAATCATCATCCCCGTACGTTTCTTTGACGCACAAAAACGGGTCCACGGCGAAAGTGTACCTGTTTGGCGCGAATTGCGCGTCTTGGACGCAACCGACGGGCGACGAGGTTTTGTTTGTGAGACCAGATGCGAAATTTGATGAATCGGTTCCAATTGCGGGTGAGTCGTTTGTTGTTTCAATTTAGGTGATTTTTAGACGCTTACCACCCGCGTTTCTTTTTAAACAGGTGGAATCCCGATATGTTTCCCGCAATTCGGAATGAACGGTCCAATGTCGCAACAACACGGGTTCGCGCGAAACATGCGATGGGAAGTCATAGGCACCTCCGCGGACGTGAATCCGGACGACCCGGAACCGGCGGTTATGTTGTCGCTGAAATCGAACGAGGAGACGAGGAAGATGTGGCCGTTTGAGTTTGAGTGCACGTACGAAGTAACTTTAAGAAGGGAGAAGTTGAAATGCGAATTTTGCGTGAAGAATTGCGCGGATGATTTGAAAGATGAGTTGGAGTTTACCGCGGCGTTGCACAGTTACATCGAGGTGGTGGACGCGACGGATTCGGAAAACGTGTACGCCAAAGGGAACTTGAAGGGTAAATCGTACATGGATAAAGAGATAGACGCGAAGAATCCACCGTTGATGACGTGCGACAAAGATAGGGTGACGTTTGGTACGAAACTAGTGGACTCGATATTCTTGAATACAGATCCAGAGGTGCTTTTGCACGTCGGTAACGGCGCCGCGGTGAGCGTGGAAAACACGACGGGGTGGAGGGACCACGTGATTTGGAATCCACACGAAAACATGCCGCAGTGCTATAAACAATTCGCGTGCGTGGAAAGTGCGTGCGCGGTGAAACCAGTGGTACTCCCAGGAGATGGGTACGTATGGAAATCGGAGATGAACTTGACCGTGGTGACTTTATAAACTACTCATCCTTTTATAATTGGATTACTGCCGCGCCGCTTTAGGAACTAATATGACTACCAGTACACAGTATGTACTCTTTCTTTCTTTCTCTTTCACTCATCTTCGTCATCATCAAAAGCCGTCGACTTCTTTCCGATTACTCTATGCATATCATTCTCGTTGCGGCCCAACCAATAAACGCCCCGATGGACAAGACGAACAACATTTCCTGCGTTTCCGACACCGACTCGTCACAACCTCCCGTCAACGCTGACGTGGAGCTCTTTGACTGCAAATCGCTCAATTTTTTCGTCAATCTATCTTTCGATTTCTGAACCTTCACGTATTCGTCCTCGAATTCACCCAAGACTTTGCAGTATTCGCGCAAAATAGTTGCATTGTGGCTAACTTTCGAGGATATAGTCAATTCAGTCTCGGAAGAAGGAAACGGATTTTGAGTATTCGTCGGTACGTTTGACTGCTGCTGTTGATGTAACGCATCCAACCAAATGACGTTGCTTTTCTTGGCTTCATCGTTGCTTGGTTTAGCGACGTGCTCGGCGTGCTCGACGGCGTCTACGAACTCGCTATTACGACGTTGTTTAAACATGTATTCGTCTGCGTGCCTTTTTGTGAAGGAGAAATTCTATTTTTGGCTTCCTCTTTCTCTCTCATTCTCTCTATTTGCAAAAAAAGCAACGAAAGAGTATCACTGGTATCGATTTTTAATCTTACACACTAAAACGGTAATATCGTCTTTCTTACCGCCGTTATATACCATATCGAAATGTTCCGTAGCCGCTAAACTGTACGGCGTCGTTCTCGATCGATCGTTCGCGTGTTCAAAAGCTTTTTGGGTCAACTCCTTGGCGCACGCGTCGACTTCTTTCTTATTCAAGAACGCTTGATTCGAACCGAGAGATGATGATGATGATGATGATGATGATGATGTTGATGCGGAGCTAGATTTTATGCGGTTTTCGATAACCGCAAGTATCTCTTTTTCAGAGACATTATCCCACAGTCCATCTGTGCCGACGACAATCACGTCGTCGTTTTCTAAGAAGAAGGTGGACAACATCGCGTCCGACGGCTTATCGGTAGCCTCATGATGACCGAGTTGAAACGGGCGACCGAAATCGTGTTCTTGAGGAGGAGAACGATACGCGATGAACCTTTGCGGCTTTCCATCATCATTGCTTTCATCTTTGCTCAACAAGTACGGAGCGGTGTTGCTAGTAGATGATGATGATGATGACGACGACGANGAAGAAGAAGAAGAAGAAGAAGCGTCTTGATTCAATCTGGCAACCAGATAGCCGCTGTCGCCAATGTTTGCCGCATTCAACACGCCCAATCGCGGGTCTAATGTGAGTAATACGCACGTCGTGGACCCTTTCACGTTCTTTTCTGCGACAACTTGGAACGCTCGTTCAAGCATAAACAATGGATGGGTGGTAGACTTTGAAGCTTCTGAAGAAGACGATGAAGCGGCCTTATCTGACAACGCATCCGTCGACTTTGATCCATCTGCAACTTTTGAACCGCTCAAAAATGTCTTCGCAGCTTCTCTCAATAGCGCCCTGGAATATAAACCAGCATCCACGCCTTCCCATCGCCACATGTACACGCCATCTGCGACGCCTAATGACAACTCGTTGCTGCTTTCTAAATCATCGTTCTTTGTCTCGACGAAATACGCGTCCTCGCCGCCGTACCCGAACGATTTCGACATTTTTGCCCTCGCACCTTCTTTAATCTTATCTTGGTGAGGAATCGTCGCCGCTCCGACGTCAAAGACGAAATCGCCCTTTTCTCTTCTCACTTTCATCCTCTGTTCTCTTTCTAACGCGACTTCAAAGTCATTCTTTACCGTCGTCACTTCCAAATCTCGATTATACGGCGACACCGTATCGTCCGCATCGGACGGTCCAAACCAGTCTCGACAGGTAAACTTATAAGACTCGTTCGTTTTCTCGCATTTGACACCGATATCTTCTAAAAACCACCCTCTCCCAGTGGACGTGCTATCTGGCAACAATCTCACCCTCGCCCTCCGAATCGGTCCTAAATGCGCAGCCACAGCCACCCGAAACGGCAACGTCGACCCTCGCGCGAATCCAGGCGCATCTCCCGCCGTGTACTCCAAATCAAACGGATACGTAAGTCCATCTTGGCCGATCAAAATCACGTTCACTCTCCCGGAAGTCCCAGCACCTCTGCACGCGCCCGTCGTCACTTCCAATCGATAGATGGCGTTGGCAAACGACGACGTCGCCGCGGAGGTTATGGTGGTTACGGAAGCCGCTAACGGTTCGCCCGTGTTGAGTATATCGTGACCAACTGTTTTTGATATCGTCGCGTAAAAAAAGAAGAGAAGAGAGGTGAGTAAAAGTATGCCGGCGGCATACGCATTCCCGCGACCGCCATCCGAATGTGTAAATACTCTCACCTTTATACTGTCGCTTATATCCAAAATTAGGCGCGATAAAATTCTCGTTCACGACTGGGTCCGTGTTCTCGGAATACTCAAACTGAATTTTCTCTCGCTCGCTGCTCTCGTCGTCGCAGTTGTTGTTGTTATTATTTCCAGCCGACGACGACGCTTTTGCAACAAACCGAACAGAGGACAACGACCGACGACGAATGAGATGATGATTCGTCGAAGAAGAACGAAAACAACGCGACGACGACGACGACGTAAACGATGCCAAAGCGATTAAAAGAGCGCTCAAAGAACTTTGCGAGTATCCGTCAACACGAGAACAAACCGACGACGTGCTGCACTCGAGAGACGTCAACGCTCTCATTTTCGCGAGAGATGCTTTTCGCAACAACATCTCGCGCTCCTTTCTGTGCGTAGGGGGTGTCTGCTTTTCTTTTCGTGTGAAATGGTGTGAAGTTTGAAAAAAAACCGTCGAACGGTGAACAAAAAACGTAAAAGAGAGCTAGTAAATTTCTTCGTCCTCGGAGTCGTATAACGTTCCGTGTTCGTATCGCCAACCAGGTGTGAGAGGACAGTTGTTGTCGAGGAGGTATTGTAAACATTCGGGTTGTTTGTAGTAGTGCGCGTCTCGTACGGCCAAATAGTTCCACGGCGCTTTGGCGGTTTCGCGCAAGTACTTCAAACAGTCCAAGTGACCTTCTCTGGCTGCATACGCACACGCAACTTCGTCATATTTATCAAACTTACTCTCAATAAGATATTCGAGTATGTGGAGATGACCATTTTGATGCGCCCAAGTGGCAGTTCTCAAATCCCACTTACACTTTTTCTCCTCTCGCGCCCACTTGAGCAACTCGAGTTTATTCGTTTGAGCAACTTGCAAGCAGAAAGATGTTTCGTTCCACAAGTATCCCGACCACCACGATTTATTCTCCCACGCAAACTCCAAAGTCGATATCGACGACATCTCTCTCACTTTAAACCTCTTCTTCAAATCCCCCGCGCGTGACGATCTCTTAATCAACGCTCTCGTCTCCTCATTCACGTCGTACAAGAATTTGATATCAGTCCCATTCAGTCTCGGAAGAATATGCGTGAAACAAATATCGTCGTTATTATTCACGATCAAATCCCACAACAAAGAATCTCTCCGACCAACCTTCCTCTTCCCCAATCTCGTCGGCACAGCTCCACTCGACACATTCATATCGAATACTCCACGAATTAGCCTTCTTCTTTTACTCTCTCTCTCTCTCTTCTTCTTTTTTTATATCGCGATATAATTAATGATGATCTCGCATGTCCATTTCCTTCAAAAGGAGGCGTTTTTTTTCTTGGAATTTTCTCCATTTTGACGCACAAAAACGACGCTCTAAATTAATACGAAGAAATGTCATCATCGGCCGCACCGTCGTCCTCCTCCAACGCGCAACCGCGCAAACGAGACGAACTCCACGAACTCTCTTTACTCCTCAAGAAATACGCCGGTCAATCCTCCTCGTCGTCCGGGGCAAATCAATCCGCGGAGGAGAAACGACGAGGGATTTTTCAAAGGTGTGTCGTTAAAACTACTTTACATTACTTTACTGACAACATCATCCCCTCTCTCTCTCTTTAACAACGACAGAGTGATACAAGCGTTAACGGCAAACATCGACCTGTCCTCATTATTCGCGGACGTTCTCATGAACGCGGCGACCGGGGACATCGCGACGAAAAAAATGTTGTACCATTACATCGGCGTCTACTCGGACACGTCGAAAGAAAGCGAAGAACTGGCGATGATGACGATTAACACGCTGCAAAAAGATACGAAACACGAAGATCCAACAATACGAGGGCTAGCGATTCGGTCGATGACGAGTTTGAGGAGCAAGAGTTTAGTGGAGTATTCGATCGAGTGCGTGAAGGAAGGGTTGAGGGACGCGCATCCGTACGCGAGGAAAGCGGCGTGCCTGGGGTGTTTGAAAGTGTATCGGTTGTGTTGCGCTTCTTCTTCTTCCGGAAGAAATGGAGCGGAAAATGAGGACATTTTGAATGCGTTTACAGAATCTGGGATATTAGCAACGGTTGAGAAACTTTTACTCGAAGACCGCGACGCGAACGTCGTCGCTAACGCTTTAGTCACCGTCGTGGAAATCTTTGGAGAATCCGACCCGCGGTTACAAAACGTAGCTTTACTCACCGCGTTGACGAACAAAATCCGCGACTTTGGCGAGTTATCGCAACATTTAGTCTTGAAACTGACGCATAGCTACGCCGTCTTGGCGAACGATGCGAGCAATAGTAAAAAAGTACCGCCGTTGCCGGACGACGTGAAGTACCAGTGGATGAACAGTCTCGAGTCGCGAATATCCTCGCCGAACACTTCCATAGCGTTAGCCGCCTCTCGAATCTTTCTCGAGCTGACCAAGAATGACCCGTCCACGCATCAACGCGTATATGAACGAATTAAACCGTCTCTGTTAACGTTAGCCACCGCGCAAACGAGCGGCGTCGAAACGTCCGCCGTGGTTTGGGCGCACTTGAAACTCCTCGCCTATCGGGCGCCGATTGCGTTCGTCACGGATTATAAGTCGTTTTACGTCCGAGTCAACGCAGATTCGTTCGAAATTAAAAGATGCAAGTTGAGAACGTTATCGTTAATCGCCGACGCGCAAAATTGCACGCGAATAGTCGACGAGTTGTTCGAATACGTCAACGACGTCCAAGACGAACACTTTGCGAGATTGGCGATGAAAGCCATCGGTCGCGTGGCGAGGAAGAAGAAGGAGAGTTTTGCGATGATGGACGCAGAGAAGAGGTTGATGGTGACGAAGAAAATATGCGATGTGTTTGTGGAAACGACTTCGCCGAGCTCGAAAGCGGATAGTTTAATCGAAATTGGTATGTGTTTGCGACAATGCGCGACGAGTCAAGATGGAGAAGAAGAAGAAGAATCGAAAGAGTGTCGATCCATTTGTTGCCAAGCTATTGAAAGCGCGTTAGAATCCGTACAGTTTTCCGTGCTTGATATGTTTCCTCAAGCGCACAGTGGTGTTGTTTCAAGCGCGACGACTAAATCTATAACAAGAGCTCGATCGATATTGTTATGGCTCCTGGGTGAATTCGGCGCTTCTGGTTTTATCGACTCCGCACCGTACGCGTTAGAATCTTCGATTGAGAACTTACCAGAGGAAGTGTATCCATCCATTCGAACGGAAACGTTCTTTGCATCCTTAAAATTGTTTTGCAAACGCGCGCCGGAAATGAGGAAGGCGTTTGAGACGTGTTTGAAGTGGTGCGCGACGGAAGATTCGGACTCGACCGCGCGCGCGACCGCGAGCGTATACGGAAGCTTGATGTGCTCCTCCTCGTCGTCTAGGAAGATTGCTAACGATTTACTTTTAGCCCACAGTAAATTGGGGTCGGTGCAGTTCAGCGAAGAGTTGGAAGAACAAGAACGATTCGATCGTTTATTCAATGAGATGGACACGCTGGCGATCACCTACGAGCTCGAAGAGAAGAAATTTATCGATGGTAGTAGTTTAACGAAAACGGAAGAAGAAGAGGAAGAGACGATTCGACAACGAGCGCAGCAGCGACAACAACAATTAGATCAAGAAACGTCTCTGTTACAGTTCGATGACTTTGAAGCGGCGGACGACGAAAATGAGAGAGAGTCATCATCATCGCTGAATCCGAATCCGTTCCTCGATCCGTCTCAATTTCAACTCAATTGGCAACTCTTTCCAGAAGTCGCGAAGAACCAATCCGTGATGATTTCTCCATCACTCGGCGCTTTAATAACGCAATCGACGTCGGTTTTCATCGATCGATTAAAATCGAACGGGTTCGTTACGGCAGCATCCGGCGGCGACGCGACGCAAATGAAATTTTACGTTTACACGCAAGCGACGACATCGGCAAAATGGTATCTGATTGAATGCATCGCGGCTGCGAATAAGTGCGATTGGACGATGAAAAGTGATTCTGTTGATAAACTGGAGGTGGATACAGTGTCGTCCCTGTTCAATTCTAGTCTGTTGTAATCTCTACATTTTGTACAATGTCGTGTTTAGTTCACAAGTTTCAATTTCCCAAGTTCTCGTAATCGTTCTAGTCGTACTTCGCCTTCGCTTTTGGAACACATTAAAGTCAAAGTAACGTCGTCGTCGATATCGTTAGTACCATCTGATCGACTTTTTTTCGACGGCGGAAACCAACAGGCGATGGTCACCGGACTAACTGCCGCGACTTCTTCCTCCACTAATTTCCTTTTATTCCCAGATCCTGAACTCTTCGCTCGCACCGCTAAGATGACGCAGCCTCTTTGGCATTCGCTCAGGACTTTTTTCTTCGTTTTGTCGTCGATACACAGCGGCGCGTTCTTCGATGTTGTCAATATTTTTTCTTGTTGTCTCGCTAACATGCTTTCCAACTCTTTAGGCGACACGCGCACGACTTGCTTCGAGATGGAGTCTTGGAACAGTTCACAGCCCGTTTGCGTGAAGCGGAACTCGCAATCGATATCGTCGGTTTGACTTTTTAATCCTTTCTTTACCGCTTGTCGCTCAAAGCAGCACAAGCCACATGCGAGGATTCGAAGTTTTTGTTGTTCTTGTTGATTTCTGCTGCACTTATCGAGAATCAATTTCGCGCCTTTGGAGAGACAATAGAGTCGTTTCGGCACAACGTCGGTATTGTTTCTTGTGATTATCTCCACCCCTCCGTTCTCTTCCTTCTTTCTCGCATCAAATCCATACTTTGCTTTTATTCGTTTAATGACTGCTTTGAATTCTGTGTCTGTTTTTACGCAAAATACCGGCGCAATCTTTGCACTCGCCCACTTTTTGGTGTTCGCGTTCGTCGTCCTCGATAACTTTTGTTCTTCTTTCGCGTCGATGTCAATCATTTCCGTCGGTAACGGTTTCATTTTTTCAAAGACGGCGACGAAGAAGCCGCCGGTGTCATTCAAATCCGGGTGAATGCGGAAACATCTGTCCAGATTGTGTTTGTGATTGTTGGTGTTAGCGAACATGCTCTTTCTTATTTTACTTTTTTGGCCTGCTCTGTTGTTGTTGTTGTCTTTAAGATACGAATCGTACGTATCGTACCATCTCCCGTTTTTTAAATCTTGGACGGACCATTTCGTCAAACCAGGCAATCGTTTCAAATCTGGCAGCATTTTTGAGCAGTCGACTAATTTGATCGCGCCTCGGCTTCTCTGCAGCAACTCCACGACGACTGCTTCGTTTTCCAACGGATTTAGAGAGCACGTGCTATAGACGAGCCTTCCCCCGCCGTCGTCGTATTTCAGCAATCTCAACGCCCTGGTTGCGACGTTCACTTGAATCGAGTGTAACTCTACGCCGCTCGAATTCGACCACTTCTTCCATAAATCCGTACTTTTACGCAACGTCCCGTCTCCCGAACAAGGCACGTCGCAAAGGATTCGATCGAACGTATTCTCCAACTCTAATGGTAACGTTTGCGCGTCGTGATTTACGACTACTAAATTCTTCGCCGCCGCTTCCAGTCGATAACATCGATGCGTGAGTAAATTCGCGCGCTGTAACGAAGCGTCGTTCGCGACGACCGCGCCGGATGCGTTCTTACTCAGCATAACTTCTAATATTTGGGACGTTTTCGAACCGGGAGATGCGCACGAGTCCAGGACTAAGTGACTCGGTTTTACGTCTAACAGTTTCACCGGAATCATCGAGACGAGTTCTTGCCGGCTCAAATCGCCGCCTTCGTTCGCGCGCGCTAAAAACTGATGCACGTTTGGATGTTTTGTTTTCAAATCATTTTCGTTTCCACTTCCGTTAGTTTCGTTGTTTACGAAACTGTTATCGATTTGAAACGTCCGCGGGTCGTTTAAGAACGAAATCGTTCGAACGTGTAGTACGTCCCGTTGTTGTTGTTGTTGTTGTTGTTCGCTTTCGATGATTCTTTTCAGCGCGTTGATGGTGCACTCGGTGTGCAAGTTTTTCGTGATTCGAAACGTGACCGGTAACGGTTTCGATAACGTTTGAAGCAACGATTGGAACGCTTTTTCGTCGTTCGAGAAGAGTTGATGCCGGTAGTAGCTTTCGAAATGCACGTTTGAGTGCGATGGATTATTATTATTATGATGATGTTGATGCGACGACGACATAGTATCAGTGGTGGTGTTGTTTCGTTTCGTGCATTTTTAGTGGCGGCGTACAGAGGAGGAGGAGGCGATTTGGCTTGTAACGGCGTCGGTCGTTCGCGAATGACGTAAGATGGGAACATCATCCGTAAAAAGTATCTTCTAAACCTAGTATTCGTAGTATTCTACTCATGCTCTTTTTTCTACGCCAGCTCTTTCTTTCTACATCCTATCGTTAATCTCTCTCTCTAAGTACCGAACCTTTGAAAAGACCGCAAGTAGTCTCGCAAAATCTTCTTTTGCGTCGATGTATCCTTCATCCTCTTCAAGGACTCCACGTGCGCTAACTCGCACTTGGAGAGTAAATAACCCGGGAATTTACCGACCGAGAAGATTTGGCTGACGGAGACGAGGAGTTCCGGAGTTGGGAGTTGGTTTTTGAGGAAATTTATTTTCAATTCGCGTTCGATTAACGCGACAGTCGCCGGCGGAGGCCTTCTTGTTGATGCGTCCTTTTTCGATGACGAAGAAGACATGGATACAAGCGAGGATAAAAACGCCTCTTTCTCTTCGTCGGTCTTCATTTGCCGTTTTCTCAACGATCGCGTGAAACTCGAGAGGATGTCGTATCCCGTCGAAGGCGTCAGGATGATGACATCCATCGGTTTATTCTTCTTCGTCTTCTCTCTCTCCGTCATCGTCGACGTCGATGTTCTCCTCCTCTGACGCGCCGCAGAGGATGATGCCGACCGCGTGACCCTTCCGCCGTTATTCTCAAAACCATTCGCGAACAAACCGTGATTTTCTTCTCCCTCTTCTCCATTCTCTTTGCCGCTGGAACCTCCCAAAACGTACTCTCCAACCGTCTCCATCGTCCTCGTCGAAGACGACGAATACCGCTTCACGCGAACGTTCCGCCGCGCGTGATGACTATTACCACTACTCCTATTACCACCACCATCTAAAAAACACTCCTCTACGTATCTCTCTAACAAATATTTCTCCTCGTCTGTGCGTCTCCCACCAATGTCGAAATAAAGCACCATCGATTCGCACGCCGCTTCCGTCGCCCAAAACGTCACCGTCTCTCGCAGTGCTTCTTTGACCATCTTTTTCTCGTCGTCTCTTCCCGTCGAGAAACCACCACCGCGAAAGAATGAGACAACGAAAACGACTTTGTGCGCGACGACGACACCAAAACGTCCGCACCGAACGCGAACGCGACGCACTTTGGAGGTTTCGTGGGCGCTTTTCCTTTCGTCGGGGTGTGCTCGTTCTTCTCGTCTTCACGTTCGTCTTCTTTTCCATTCCTTTTACGCGCGACAAAAAGAAAAAGAAGGAGAGACTTTCCGACGCGCAACGCGACGAGAAAGAAGACGACGACAAAGAACGAGGACATCATGGTGGGGTCGTCGCAGACGAGGGCGATGTTCAAAAACACCACTTTTGCATCTCGTCTTCTTCTCTCCGCGGAAAAAGTACGTGTTCGTGGTACACTTCGTTGGTGGTGTCGAGAGATTTTTTGTTTGAGGAGTTTCGCGTTGTGTGTGCACAAAGTTGATGAAAAATGTGTCTCTCTCTCTCTCTTCGTAATACAATCGAACGAACTTCTCAATGGAAACTGTTCTCCTCCTGAGACTCTCGCGCTCGCACGCTCTCGGCAAAAGCAGCGTATTCTTCGTCCGTTGGT
>JGI20155J14468_10003281_pt1 | contig 11360 bp, 5 predicted proteins | sample COG_05_FD_14468 | JGI IMG/M metagenome (IMG submission 14468)
GAAATGGAAGCCGATGAGTATCTCGAAAAGCGCGCGCTTTTTGCCGTCGGCGAACATCAGCCTTACTTTCTTGCAAAAGTATTCATTGAAGCTGCTGCAAAGCATCTCGCAAATGATCGTCGAATCAGACTACCATGCGAATCGACTTACGAGTTTGACATCAATAAGTATCCACCGATGCCGCTTCCTAAATTGAAGCACGGTCAAAGGCAAAGTTCGAGGGGGCGCCCGAACGAGAACCGGTTCGTACGAGCACCGAATGCGAAGCGTTGTGGCGTCTGCCAACGGTACGGTCACAATGAACGTACGTGTGAGTACTATGAAGTTTGGTTCGATTGGAAAGACCCAAATGATTTGTTATTCCGAAATATGTTCTCACGTTTTCTCAATCGGAACAGGAACCGCGCTCGCCGGGCGCAATAACTGCAGTGACTTTCCTTCAAAACCAGCTAAAAACCAGGGTAAATGGCGCAAAACACGCGGAACGTCGCAATGCAATTTTCTTTAAAAAACAATATAAAGCGTTCAAACATCATCATTATCATCACTTGTTCTTTCATGATCGTTTTTACTGCGTTTAATCATCTGTATTTGTCCATGGGGAGGTATTGGAATGTGCGAAGTGTTTGAGAGACGATTTTCCCTTATAAATTCTTCTCATCTTTACTCAACTCAACCTAACTATCGATCAACTCCGAATTATCCGACGAAAACGAAAGCACGCGTTCCTCTATCACTGTTTGTTGCTTTGCGATTGTTCTCGCGCGCTGATACGCGCTCAGGAGTACATATCACTCGTTTTTNCCAAAAGAGCAAAAATGTGCGGGTTTAGAACGTTTTGGCGAAAAATGTGCGGGTTTGCGTTTTTTCTCAAAATTTGTCTCATCAGATTTTTACTCGAAAGCGGCAAAGAAAAGAGCAAGAGAGAGAGAAAACAGCGCTCTGAGAGTAATAAAAGAGAACCGAAACACACAGACACACACAAACAGAGAGAGAGAGAGGACCCTTTGTTGTTGTGTGTTCTTCTTTTTGCTCCTTTGTCTTCTTCTTTTTCTTTTGTTGAGGACAAAAGAGAGAAAATTCCCGACACAAAATTTGAAGGCTGCCGCGGCTATATACGAGGTTGAAGACATTTCATTGAAAGACTACGACCAATACGAAAGAAGATGGGGAACTCGGATCAAGCGGAGAGAGAATACACGTCGCCGTACGATCTCACGAAACAAACGAGAGGAAGAGGAGGAGATGGGTCGTCGTCGTCGGTATCGTCGCGGTATTATTATGATTCCGCTGGAAGGCATTACCCCCAACAACAACAACAACAACATAAAGACGCGCTCGCGGAGCGGATGATGACATCATCAGCATCGAGCAGCAGCAGCACGAGCCCGATGATCGCACCGGGAGGAATAACGGCAATGTTCACGAATAATAATAACAACAACGAAAAGCAACAACAAAGAGACCAAACGAACGAAGAGTTGAAAGATATCGTCTTGAACGTGACGCAGAGAGTCATCGCGAATAAGAAGAGAGTTTCCGTGGAAGATTTTGAATCCGGGGAAGCGACCGCGGCGTTGAGCATGGGCGTGATGATTATGATGATTGTGTTTATGATTATCGTGTCGATCGCGTTGAGACAGTTGAAATCGAAGTGGGTACACGCGTCCGGGGCGGCGTTGATGTTGGGGATCGTGTTGGGCGTGATTACGTACCAGGCGAGGACGGATTTGAGCGCGCAAGTCGCGGTGGAAGATAAATCGAGAATCATCCAGTTTGTAGATTGGATGTTTTTCGACGTGAAGTTTTTCTTTCTCGTTTTGTTACCTCCCGTGGTGTTTGAGGCTGGGTATACTTTACATCCGGGGACGTATTTCGGGAACGCAGACGCCATCGCGACGTTTGCGTTTTTGGGATCCTTCATGAACACGTTCATCGTCGGCGGGTTGATGTACTTGTGCGGGAGTTTAGGTTTGTCTTACGCGTGGGATCCGATTTCTGCGTTGTTATTCGGTAGTTTAATCACGTCGACGGATCCCGTGACCGTTTTATCCGTCTTCAACGACATCGGGAACGTGGATCCGGATTTGAACGCGATGATTTTAGGCGAATCGGTGCTGAACGATGCCGTTTGCATCGTTTTGTTCGAGATGTTTTCGAAGCAAATCACGTTGACTCGACTGAAATCCGATTACGCGCAAGAGATGGAGCTGAAAGATTTGATTTTCGAATCTATCAAAGGTTTCGTCCTGACTTTCGGGACGAGTATGACCGTAGGTATCGTCGTCGGCATGGGGTCCGCGTTGTTGATTAAATACGTTTCTGTCACGAGCGAGCACGAAGACGGGTGGGTGTTTGATACCGCGCTGGTATTTTTGTTTCCATATTTAGCGTATTCGATTAGCGAATCGATGGAAATGAGTGGGATCGTATCGGTTCTGTTTTGCGGGATTGTTATGGGGAGATATACCAGGCAAAATTTAGAACGCGCGCCGAGGATGGTGTCCATGTGCTTGTTCAAAGTCCTCGCGTACGTTGCGGAGACGTTTGTGTTCATTTACATGGGCGCGAGTATGTATCGCGCGTCGTTCGCGTACATTACCACCGGTCTCGTCGCCTTAGTCGTCGTCGTAGTCAGTCGAGTCATGTGCGTCTATCCGTTGTCGTACATGTTGAACATAACGTCGAGAAAATCAAACGCCACCGGGTACATTCAAGGCAACACGCAGCATATGTTGGTGTTTTGCGGCTTGAGAGGAGCAGTCGCGTACGCGCTGAGCGTGAAGGCGGCAGCAGAGTTTGGCGCGGTTGGTGGCGCTATGCTCACGGCGACGACGTTTTTGGTGTTGGTGACAGTCATTTTGCAAGGCGCGTTTATGCGACCGGTGATGCAGTGTCTCGGATTCGGTTCCGCCGACGAAGACGGAAAAAATAGTGTTACCAAGGAGGAGAGCGGAAATTTGAACAGTGGTGATAAGGGTGGTGACGACGACGACGACAACGACATTCCAAACGTGGAATCCTTGCATCCATCGAGTGGGAAGAATAACAAACCGGACGAACCTTTGCGCCATCGCTCTTCTTCCTACCACGCTTTGGAAAAGTTTGACGCCAAATACATTCAACCATGGTTAATGTCAGAACCTCCTTCGTCGCCGAATCGAATGTTACGATCATCGACGAGTACCGCGAATAATAACAANAACAACGGTAACGGTAACGGTTCGCACCCGAACACGCCGTCAAGAGTGCGCAAAGGAAAGTCGTCCATCTCCGCAGCCGCCGCGGTGACTGCCGCGCAGAGAGACCTCTCCGCGAGCGACTTTTCCGGGCGAACGATGAACAAGTTCAACGCAGAATCCGGCGAACGCAAACCTTTACTTGGCGAACAAATACAACAACAACAACAACAACATCAACAACATCATCATCATCATGGGGGCAACAAGAAGCGTTCCAACTCCCCTCCCAGCACTCGCCGAAAAGAGGTCACCGCGGAGGATATCCGAGGCACTCTAAACTTTGACAAGTTTGGCGCGCACGACCGAGAAACCTCTCTGAACTCATCGACCATCGAGGAATCTTTGCGGTTATCGCGGAAATACGAGCGAGAGAAGCTCGGCGAGAACGTTACGCCACATCATCATCATCGTAAAGAGATTAGCGTCTCACTCGCCGCCGCCGCCGAGGAGACTTTTTACTGATGACATCAAAACCATACTCACGCTGCTCGCGCAATAATATAGCAACTATAATAATACTTTAGAGGTTTTAAATTAGATAACATAGGAGAAGAATGTTAAGAGAGAGAGAGAACAACGCGTACATAATAAACATCCTCCCGCTCGTCCGCCTTCACATTTTTCTCCTCGTAACTCGTGTCAGGAAACGACATTTAATACGTATCAATACCACGTAATACTACTANNAAGAAGAAGAAGAAGAAGAAGAAACAAACGCCTTAATTCTCGAAGACAACAGTGAGTATTCTTCGTCGTCGCCGTAATGTCGAACGCGTCGACGTCCGTCCTCTCTTCCTTTGCCATTCGTGGCGGTAAAAGTGATGTTTCCCGAACGCCGCGGGGAAAGAAATCATCGTCTCGACGAGAACAAAACGAGGAGGACGAAAACGATCGCACCGCTGATCTACCACCACCGTCTCGCGCGGAACACTTAATCTTAGCGTGGATATCGATCAACCCGAGCGTGAAACGGTTGTGCGGGTACGGTTTGGAGCCGTTTCAAGAGGAAATTCGATTCCTCTTGGAAGGGTTGCTTTGGAGAGAGATACAAAAATGGACCAAAAACGAGGAGGACGAGGAGGAGGAATCTTCTTTAGCTTCTTCTTCTGACGCGAAAGAAGGAGCTAAACGAGTGTGGGTGAAAGGCATTCTCGTTCGAGCGATGATGGTGTTTTTCATTCTGTATCCAAACTACGTCGTGTTGGCGACGTGCGCGGTGTTCGTCCGGGCGTCTTTGCGAGCGAGGCGAAGGGCGAGTCTCGAGAGGAGGAGGAATACGAAGGAGAAGAAGAAGAAGAAGAAGAACAAGGAGGAGGAAGATGTCGTGGTGCCTCGGATGAGCGCATACGGTGTGATTGTTTTAGAAACCATAGCGGACCGGTTGGAAACGATCGCGTCGATTGCGAGCGGGAGAGACCCGTTGGCGCTGAGAGTGGCGTGTTTCGCGTGCGCGTGGTTGTTCGTCTTGTCGTTTTTCGTGAGTTTCAGCGCGTGGTTCGCGGCGTTGGCGCTGTTTGCGACGAAACCAAAAGGCGCGAAGCGAGTTTTAGAGGCGTGTTTTAGATGAGTGCGCGTGAATAGAAGATTTTTAAGCCGTTGTTGTTTAAATGTAGAGTACTAGTAAATTAGATGATATTACTTCTTCGCCCCAAATTTGAAGGTCAACTTTGGCTTGGGCGGCGCGTCAACGTCCATCGGAGCAGAGACCGGTGCATGGGGAGCCGATGCAGGCGCAACGGGAGAAGGAGCGGGAGGAGGAAAACCAACGGGCTCGATATCCAGCACTTCGCCTCCGGCGCCAAAGATTTGATCCTCTTCCGATTTTAATCTCTGCGCTTCGCGCTCCTGCGCCTCTCGCATCTTTCTCATGCGCTTTTCTTCCTTCTTTGCGCGTTTGCGTTGTTTCTCGGCCATTCGTAAAGCCGCGGCTGGATCGATCTTGTGCAAATCCGCTCGGCTCAAAGGTTCCGGATGTTGCGTCGCTCTGAGAGACGCCTTCTTGATTGCTCTCATGACGTCGTCGATTTGATACTCCTCGATTTTCTCGTGACGAGGCGACTCTTTTATTTTCACGGTTAACGTTCGAAGAAGTTTATTTGCCGCGACTTTACACTTCGCGCCGTCTGTATACGCGCACGATTTCAACAAATTTAACGTTTCCTTTTTCGCGCGATAGTGCACCAACATTTTTTCGTAGTATTGATCGAACGTCTCTTTCGTTTGGCCCAAAGAAGCATCGTTAGCGGCGAGACTACTCTTTTGATGCGAGTAATTCGTCACCGCGTCAATCGTGTCCCACAACAAATGCACCCGAGCGAACGGGTTCGGTTCCTTGCCAATCACCTCTAAACACTCGTGTAAATTACCCGCATCATCGTTCACCCCGACGGCGTCGAGGAACAACGTCGAAATGCGGTCGCGTCTCCCTCTCGCGTTTTCCGCGTTCAACCCGACCGCGTCGTCCACGCACTGCAACGCAGACTCGATGACTTTTTGCCTCTTCTCCACTTGAACGTTTTCATCATCGAAAGCGAACCGAGCTAAATTCGCCAACGCTCGGTAACACGATCTCGCGACGACGTTACGGTCGGACTTGATAAACACCGGGTCTCTGTGCGCGTAACGAACCGCTTGCGCCATGGCTAAATCTCTTCGTTTCGCGTCCGGCGGCATGGAAATGGACAGAGCCTCCAACGCGGCGACGATTAAACCGACGTCCGAGTTTGGATTCCCCGTGTTGTCGTTCCTCGACAAGCGATCGACTAAACAATCAAACGCGCTCGTTGGAGTAGAGATGACTCCGTTCATGCTATTTGAATCATCCACGGATGCTCCGAGCGCGAGTAACACCGCCTCGTCGACGATCGTTTCCGACACGTCTCTCGTATCGTTCGGTTTCGGAAAGCCCGTGTTTGGATCGCACTGCGTTCGTCGGTAATACGAAACCAAAGCGCTCAAACCGAGAAACTTGGACTTGACCCCGGTGCTTTTCCCTAACGCCATCGCCGCTTCCGCTCGAACGCGACAAAACGTCGTCTTGTTGCTGCGCAAGCACTTCTCCAACGCCGCGCAGGCGGTTTGGGAACCAATCTTCGCTCTTTCGGCGAGGAATCTCACCGCGCTCGATTGCGCCACCACATCCATTTCTTTGTCCAACAGAAGCGCTTGCATGGACTCTAATCCGACTTGTTCAGTCGGCAATCGGATGTTGCAGAGCCATTCCCCGTCGGGATCGACCCGCACCCAGGATACCTGGTTATCTTTGGCCGTCAACAAATCGTTATTTATATCCGCCCCGGTTCCGGATTCGACGACTGGCGCGGAGAACTTTTTCTTTTCGTAACGAGATTCTTTCGTTTTCACTTGCAACGGCATCTCGGCAAAGTGTTCGTGTTCGGACGGGGCCACTGTTCCAGGAGCTGCTGTCGCGCCTCCAGCAGTCAACGCCACGACGTGATCCGAAGCCGTCGCGTCTTCTTGCAATCGAATGGTCACGCTCGTTCGATGATTTCTCGCCACTCTCGACGCGGCTTCATCGGCAGCAAGAGTCGCCGGCGAGTGAATGACTTTCAGGACAAACTCGAGCTTGTTTTTCCGTTTGCGAATGCTGTACTCGACATCGAACGTCGGCGAGCCGCAGCCGTAGACCCACCGTTCGACGAAAGAAGCAATTTCGCCTTTGCCTAAATTTACCGCCGAGCGACAGTGGTCCAGGAAGTGCTGCGAGGATATCCATCGCGCGTTAGAGGCTAACGCTTCCCGTAACTTTTCCATTCTCTGCGCGTGTTCTTGATTTTGACTTTCCTTCGCGGTCTTTTTGTTCGAAGCATCTTTTTTCGAGTCTTTGTTCTTGGCGGCGTCGCTTTTATCGCCTCCTTTGTTGTTTTCATCCTTCGAGCTCTCTTTCGTCCTTTTTTGCTGCAAGTTGGCGAAATATTTGCAGACTTTTTGTAAACCTTCGCGTCCCATGCGTCGTTCGAGCAGACCGACGACGGCGACGGATTTTAAGCGAAGTAACCGCTCGATTCTCGGCGAAAGCGACAAAGGAGAGTGACTTCCCAAGACGGCGATGTCGTCTAGAGTTTTCGGAAACGGATAAAGGGAATCCCCACTAACTAAAACTTCTTTCGGCTCGACGCTTTTGATAACTTGCCCGGCAGCATTTGCGGCGACAGATACTTGCGCGTTCTTCTTTCCGTTCGCCACCGCTTCCACTTTTTTCGCGTTTGAGAATCGTTGACCTTTCCCGCCCGTCGTGCATCCTTCTCTCCACAACCTCGTCGCTTGCGAGCACAACGGCGGCAACACTTTCCCATCGTCGTACATGGCAACCTCCTCGGCTTCTTTCGCGCGACGGTAACTGATTTCATTCGTGCCACAACATTTTTGCACGTATGCGTTGGCTAAATTTCCGGCTAATCCTTCCACCAACCACGAATCGGAGACGACGTCTCGAGGGAGGAGCAACACGCCAAACCATAAATTCGCCAACGCTTCAGCTAGACTCGCTCGAGATTCCACGCATCTCGGCCCATCCGTTGGGTCGACGATAAAAACGTCTTTCGAAAAGAGCACCGTCGCGTTCGCCAAGGAAAATCCTCTAGCGTTGTTTGGCGCGAGAGAGTTCGGTAAGAAAACCAACCGCGTGTGTTCCGCCGGGTATAAATTTCCCAAATAGGATTCAAAACTTTCCATGCAATCGTAAACGCCTCGACCGAGGAACTTTAATCGCTCGTAGTGTTCCAAAAACGCCACGTCCAAGTCTTCTTCGGTCGCGTTTGTCGCCATCGAAGTCTTTGGAATGTACATGGTGATGCCTTCTTTGCTTTGCATTTGATGCGTAATTTTTGTTGTCTGCTTTTTTGTTCTCGCGAACGGGTTTACCGGAAGCGCGTTCGGGTCGACGGTTTCTATTGTGGCGTCTCGATACGCTCTGTGCGCGCTAAACGGACCAACCACGACGCACACGTCCCTTGCTACGCACGGAACGACGCTCCTGAACGTGTGCCTTCGCCTAAACTGTCCGTCGATATCGGAAACTTCTGGTTCCCACACGGCTTCTTCAAACTGTCCGGGAGCGATGGCGACTAAATGGGGCGCACACGAAATGTCGAAATCGAACTCAGTCAAACAATCGTGCACGTCCACGCACGGGAACCAACACGAAGGCTTCTCTAAAGTACCAGGAGCTTTGAAAAATTCCCCGTCGCACGCGACGCTCAGATCGGTTATGACGTGTTTCTTCGTATTTTTTGACGAAGGCGATGAAGAAGATGACCAGAACGATCTCTGCGCGCGCTGTTCATGGTCGCCATCACCACCGTTGTCGTCGTCACCGGTATTATCGACATCGATAGCAACGATACCTTCACCATCGTCCTTTGCGGCGGCGGCGGCGGGAAAATTCCCCGATCGAAATCGCATCAAAACTTCCACCTCTCTCCCTTCGTCCTTCTTCTTCGTATTATCAGTCTTATTATCATTCATTTCTTCGTCTTCGTCTCCCGCATCCTCCATTGCCGCGTCTGGATCATCTTCACCTCCTTTCGAGTTAAAATCAATCTCCTCCCCGCTCTCGAGCTCGACGAGGACAATCGAAGCGCCTGCCCCCGCGAACCTACTACTAATGAGAGAAGCCGCGCCGGCGCTCCCGGTACTGCCGATACTACCGCCGCCGCCGCCAGTATTCATCGTCATCAAACTCTCGTCTTCGACCTGTTTCATGAGCTTAATCCTCTCCACGATGGAATCGTCGAAAAACGCATTCGTAGCAGCTTTTGGGGTAGTGTTAGTCGTCGTCGTGGTAAAATTCGTATCCTCTTCTTCGTCGACGAAAATCCGCCTCCACCTTCCTTTCTGTCCATCGATTTNAATCGAATCGATTTCCACCAAATCTTTCTCCGCGTGAAACAGGAGCGTTTTTACCCTATTCCTCCTCCTTTCAGTCGTCGTTTCCGTCGTTTGAATAATCTTCGACTGATCGTCATTTTCAGCAGCGTTCGCGTTATTGCGAGGAGGAGAGATGCGCATCAACGTCTCCCCTCGCACCCACGCTCGTTTCGCGTCGATTGCTTCAAAATCATCATCCGTCGGGTTTCCATACACGACGTCCAATGTGAGCGATTGCTTGCGTATTTTCGGGATCAATAGAGACTCCATTATGATTCGTCGTAGGTACTCTTCCTCTCCTCTCGAGCAGCCCCGGCGAAAAGAGGAGGAAAAGCGTTGTTCTATATTAGTAAGAGAATTCTGACGATTTTGTTGGAAAAAAGGGTTACTGACCAGGTAATATGTTATATGTAGGTATACCTTTAAAAAAATTCATCGCAACGGTTTCCTAAGAACAGGGGGTGTCAAGAGCAGCTCTACTCAACGAAAGAGAAACGTATTATTTATGCACGTAACAGAGATCGATCGACAGACTTTTCGGGTGTGTGACAACTTTAAGACACTTTAATGTGAACCGCGCGTACGTATATATACGCGTCGTCGTCACCGAAACTCGATCCGGACGTGTTTCCTGGTTTTGGCAACCTCGTGTCGCGCTTTGCTCATTTTCCTTCTCGCTTCTTTGTACGACTTTTCGGCGTCATTCCACTCTTCTTTCGCTTCGAGTAAGTTTTCGCGAGCGAGGAGGTATCGGTGGTTGAGTTTTCGTCGTTCGGCGTCTTTCCACGGCTTTTGAGTTTTGCGGTCGATTATGCGTTTGAGGAGACGGAAGGAAGAAGGGGAGGAGGAAGAGGAACCGTCGTCGTCGTTTACGTCGTCGTCTTTGACTCGAATCATCGATCGGTCCTTCTCGCTCGTCAAACACTCGGCGAGGAGGGTTTGAATCGATATCCACTCCCGACTCGTCGGTTGGAAGCCGAGGTACTCGAAGTATATGCGAATATTCTCGCACGCGGTTCGGGTCGACGCGTCGAAGAACATTTTCTCGGCATCATCGTCGGTCTCCTTTTCGCCGTCGCCGCCGCCGATGTTACTACTACTACTACTACTACTCCTACTGCTGCTATTACTCCTATTCTCCTCCTCTTCTTCTTCTCCCGATCCTCCTCCCGAATCACCCCACCAGCGTTCGTCCTCCACCAACTTCCACATCTGCGCCCGTTTCGCTCTCTCCATCCTCTCTCTCAACCGTTTCAACTCCAGCCCGAACTCCCTCGCCGGCGGCACGTTCTCCGGCGGATTCGCCAGCGAGAACAAACTCATTTCCGCGCTTTCCACGCGTTTCAATATCTTCCAATTCCATCGTTCGCTTATTCTCGTCATCTCTCGCATTCGTTTGTGCGTGAACGCGACGGGACTCCTACTCCTACTAAAGCTTGTTTCGCTGTTCTCGTTCTCGCTGCTCGAAGAAGAAGACAAAGAAGTTGAGGAGGAGGCGGCGAACACGCACAGAAGAAACACGCTCGGGTCGACCGCCGCCCCGGATTCCGCGCTCGTCAATCTCGCGAAACATACCTTTGACGTTTCGTTGTTTATCTCCCTCGCGTACAGTTCAAACGCAGTCGTTTGCGTCCACACTGCACCACCATTTTTGTCGTCGTCGTCGCTGATTTCATCATCTTCGCGAGAGGCGTTAAAGCTACTCTTCGCTGCCATCGAGCTTCTTTGTCTTTGTCTTCTTCGTTGTCTTCTTCTTGTCATCATAATCGATTGGCCGCCAATGCGAGGAGCACTTTTCCCCAAACGTAAAGAAGAAAGAAGAGATGAAACAACATGAACGTCAGAGGAGCAGCGTGAAAAGCTCGAAAGCGCCGAGGAGGACATCATCTTCGCACGAGGGAGCGCGATTAGTGTTTTGTTTCTCTCGTCTACTTCTCTCTCGCGCGCGCGTAGGAATGATGTGTTTATGTAGTGACGAATTCTTCTTGTGAGAATTCGTCACAACAGAGAAGCAGAGAAAAATGAAGAGCGGAAAAGAAGGGCTCGCTAACGCTCTTAAAAATCAACTACAAGGGCTCGCTAACGCTATTAAAAATCAACTACGGTAGTCTCTCTATCTAAGTATCTAAGTATCAAATCTATCGAGTTCAAATCTATCTTCTACAATCAAACGAACTTCTCAATGGAAACTGTTCTCCTCCTGAGACTCTAGCGCTCGCACGTGCTCGA
>JGI20155J14468_10003283_pt1 | contig 11358 bp, 11 predicted proteins | sample COG_05_FD_14468 | JGI IMG/M metagenome (IMG submission 14468)
TTACCCCGATACAAGTCACGACATCACTGACAGTGATATACTCTTGGAGTCTAGGATAGAGAAGATGAACGTTCGCGACAGTTTTATCGATATTTGGTTTTGGTTTAGTATGTGCGCCGAGAATTTATTCTGTGGGTGATAAATGTTTATGACCAGTAATCTCGACAGCGACTTCTGCGTTCTTTTTTTGCACGAGAACACGAACGAGAACACGCTGATGGATAACACGTTTTCAGAGGGATCGATTCGCGTCTTCTTTTTCGAAATTCATGGCGCCGTTGGTTCTCCACTTCTCAAAACGTACGCGATGAGAGAGTTTTGAGGGAGATTCCTCCCTTCTGGCACGATTTTATCGTACACTTCTTTCTCGTATGGTTTTGGGAATGTGAACGCTACAAAAACACGCGCAATACGCAGGGCATCGATAATGATGATGTTTACTCGTTGCTTTGTGCTTTTTTAAAGAAAAATCTAATTAGGATGTGTAGCGTGCGTATAAATGTGGCGAAATGTTTTTCTCTGGCGTCGGAGAAGAGGCAAACTTTGCATTCGAGTTGAATAATAGCGTATACTACTGTATATGATTTATGTATATATACTTTTAGAACGAGAAAACATACACGCGCGTCTAAACACTCCTCACGACATCTTCAAGATAAGAGAATGTCTCTTGCACTCCCTAGTCCTTCTTCTTGTTCTTCTTCTTGTTCTTGTTCTTCTCTTTTCTTCCCTACTTTCTTCTCGTAGGACTTTTTCATTAACGTATCGTAGTAATTGTTCACTTGTTCCAACATGTTCTTCATGAACGCTACGAAATGCGCGGGTCCGTTCTCACCCCTCTTCGTGTTTTTGCCCCATTTATGCGTTTTACCAAAAGCGTTGCGCCTTATACCGATTTTTCGCATGCCGTGCATGGCGTGTGAGATGCAAAAAACACAACTATTGTTCTCCGACCTCTGTTCGACGAACGCTTTCTTATAATAGTAGCTTTCCGTTGCTGCTATTTCCTCGCACGCTGCGTTCCTCTCTTCTTTTCTTTCTTCTTCTTCTTCATCTTTTTCCTCTTCTATTTCTGCTTCTACTTCTTCTACTTCCTCTATTTCATCTTCGATGGTGATGACATCTTCATCATCGATATCGCAGTAAATGGTTACGTTTTCCTCTGTTTGCTCTGCGAAATCGAAGACGGGCGGAAGAAAAGTATTCAAATGGTAAACCATGGGATTACCCGGACGATTGCTTCCAGACGCTAATGGATACGAAACGTTCACGTGCCCTAAGTTGAAGAGAATACTTTTGATTTTCAACCAAATTTCTTCGCGTCGGGTGGCATCTCTTCCTTTTTCTTTGACGCGAAGATCTCTGCAACAGAACGCTATGTCGAACGACAACAGGTCCGATACAAACGTTTCCATCGGTCCGACAGTAGAGAGCACGAATTTCCAAAAAAATCCAATCTGGTCGTCGTCTTTGTCGCTAAGACAATCTCTGAACTTGCCTAATGGCATCATTACCACCGCATTGCTGTCTCGTCTGAAATGGTACGATGTGGATTTACTATCGACGTTACCCGCCAACGCTTTCTCGTTGCCTTCGTCCATGTATTTTGCAGAAACTTTATCAAGGAGTTTCGCTAAAAAATCCACTTTTGCTTTCATCATCTCGTCGTCGTTCTCGTAAACTCCGTCGTAGGCTTTGGAGATCATGTGAAACACTTTCGACGTGCTGAACACAAAGCCAAAGGCGGTGGCGATTCTGTCGAACCACTCGTTATTATTGCGCAAGCGATCGTCTTTGATTATATCCTTCAAAAGTTTCAACTCGCTCGATATCGAGGCAATAACGGGTCGTGAGGCAATAACGGGTCGTGGTGTTGTTGCTTCGTCGGTTTCTTGTTGGAGTTTGTTGGTTTCTTGTTGGAGTTTTTTAGTCAGATACTTGATCTTCGTAAACAACGCTCGAACCCAATTCGCCCTTCTCATGTTTTTATCATAAACATTCGTCGTGAGCATTAAATACATGAGAATGCAGCAATATTTGCTCACGTTCGCATCGTCTGTCTTTTCGAACATCTTCATGAACTCGAACGCTTTCATGAGATCTTTCGTATTTTTATCCGAAAATTTGACCACGTTCGAAATTTTGACTTCGTCCGTTTCTTCACGAGCTTCCTCCTTTACTACGAGCTCTTGCATCATAGTCAAGAGGAGATTCATCATTTCGGGACTTCCGAAAGAATCGTCAATTGCGTCGATTGGGCATTTAACACTTGCACGAGGTTGACGTTCGATCAAAATCTTTAAAAAACATTCGCTTTGTTCGACCAAGAGAACTGACATCAGCGCGTCTGGTTCGTAATCGTCCACTTTCTTTAGAAACTCGTCCACGAAGTCTGGAAGAGACAATTTAAAGGTTTCCTCTTTCCCATTGTATTTAACGTTGACGGTGTACACCGCGTTGCTTTTGACGACGAGCGTTTCAATTTTGCCCTTTATCGTCAAAAGGAGGTTGTTTAAAGTTACCCTTTCGAGCCCTGCTCTCAACTTTTCGTTTCGTTTTGGAGGGTAGTTCAGCAAGTTTCTCTGTTTGACCAAGAAGCGAAACTTACTTTTATCTCGCTTCTTCTCTTCTTCCTTTACATAGTCGAATAACTTCTTCATGCTTGGCTTGACGTTCTCCTTCGCACTTCCATCTCCTCCATCGTCCTCATTCGCGTCTGGTTCTTCTTCTTCTTCTTTTCCTTCGTTTCTTCCTCTCTCTTCTTTTTCCTTCTTTTCCGTGTCTGGCGTGTTGACCTCCCCTTCTGCTGAACTTTCCTCTTTGCTTCCAGTGTCGTTCATGTTGAATTCGCAGCGACAACAGACTCTTTCCCGCGTGCGTTCGCGAGAGAACCTCTCGTCGTCGTTGTATATCCAGCGAGTGGTGCGCGCGCGCGCGCTCTTCTTTTGTGTGTGCTTTTGTGTGTGCGTGTGTTCTTTTATTCGTTTTGACGAAGGAGAGAGAAAGAGAGTTGTGACACGTATTTTTAGGAAGAAGAAAAAAAACAACAAGCATGCTATGAGTTGGGATTTGTTGAAAACCGGGAACCCCCCCTTCACACGACACGAGCGCGACAAAAATTTTCAAAAACGCGTCAGATTTTCAGCGCAGAAATGGTCGAACAACACACTTTCTTTTTTGTCTTGTGTTGTCACTTTTTCTTTTCTCCTCCTCCTCCTCCTCTCCCTTCTTCTTCTTGCGTTGCGTTCTTTCCAGAAAAGCAGCGCGTTTAATTTGGAGGATATGCGCAACAAATAATGAGGAGTATGGATAGATAGACGACACAAAGAGAAAAGAATGGGATTGTTAAAGCAATACCGAGCGAAAGCGACGACGTTTAGAGACGGGAAAAAAGCGGCGGATTTCGAGAGCAAAGAACAAAATTATACTTCCATCATCACGACGACGAAGAAACAACAACGCGGCGTAAACGAGGGGAAGAATGGCTTTACTTCCTCTCCAAACAACAAAAACAACAACGGTTTTGATAAAGGTGGAGACGCCAATACGAATAAAAAATGGAAGTCAAAAAGAGCCGGCGCCAAAGAACGACGAATTCGTATATTGCGTTCTTTACCACTCTCGAGAGCGCTGACGGAGCAAGAACTGGCGAAGATGTTCAAAACGGTATTACAACCGGTGCGAGCGAAATACGGAGGCGCTGGATTTGCTAAACCGAGCGTATACGTGGACATTTCCGACGAGTACTTTTCGGAAAAGTTCCAAGAACTGTTCGACGAGCACGTGGACGGTTTCGGCGGGAAATCTCTGACGAAGATGGGAAAGAAAAACGAGGAGATGTTGTGGAAGCAAAGGTTAAAAGAGAAGCAGGGCAGAGAACAGTTCGTGGTTGTCAAGAGTCACGACGACGACGATGACGAGGACAATAGTAGTCATAGTAAGAAACGACAGCGGCGGCGGCGGATGATGATGAGTAAAAAAGGAGAAGAGGAGAATGCGGCCACGCGAGGAAACGAGGACGATAAAACGAAACCTTTTCTCAGTCGCAAACAGAGGAAACTCGCCTTGCAAAGAGGCGAAGTCGTTCTCGAGAGTAACCACAGTAGCGATGATAAGAAGCACCACCGCAAAGCGTCTTTTGCGAGTGAGTTGCAAAAGCAAGCTTTGCTCGCCGCCGCCGAGGCTGGCTTTTAGTTAGTCGATGTAAAAATAGTACTTGATTTTTGGTTGATTTTGTTGGTTCCTTTTCTTTGTGTTCTTTTCTTTGTTTTTCTTTGGCAGTTTGGTTCCTTTTGTTGTTTTGGTCCACAAATGGCAAAATTCTTCTCAAAAAATCCAGCGTGGCAACGTCATCTTCCTCATTATTCAAAGCGCGTTTTATTATTATTATTATTATTAATCATGACCAACACTGCTGCCTTCACGTCCTCGGGGTCGCGCGTCTTCGTTTCGACGTCCAAAACCGTCGCGTCGTCTAAAAGAACGATCGTTCGAAGTTCTTTACAACAACAACATAAACAACAACAACAACAAAAATCATCATCATCGGTCGCGTTATCGTCGTCGACGTTTCAGCACTCATCATCATCATCATCATCATCATCATCGTCCAAAAGAGCATTGTCGTCAAAAACGGGACCAAACGTCGTCGTTCGCGCGGAAGGCGGCGATGGACAAGAGGCGGCGCCAGCCACGGCGGCTCCAGCAGCTTCCCCGAAAACGCAAGTCCCGGAGTCGTACATCAAACTTCTCTCGTTCTCCGACTTACCGAGAGGCGACCGAAAGAAAATCGACGCTTTGGGGAAGTCTATTTTACTCTTTTGGTACAGAGATACGATTTGCGCGATTGAGTCGAGATCACCATCAGAAGGCGCGTATTCCGAGGGGTTTGAGAGAGCTCGATTGACGCAAGACGCGTGCATCGAGTGCCCGACGACAAAAACGACGTTTGACTTGAAAACCGGGGAGATTAAAGCGTGGTATCCGGATAATCCAGTGTTGGCGAAATTAACGCCGCAGGAGACGTGTAGAAATATGGAAGTGTTTCCAGTCGTGGTCGCGGAAGAGGAGGATGCGATTTACGTTGGCGTGAAAGATGGGAGTTTAGGTCCAGGGTTTGTCTCGCAATCCTTTAAAGGTGGGTCGGACACGAGTTTGGAGAACAACAACGTTTTCGGCATCGAGCCGAGAATGTACACGGAGGATGGACAGGTATTGGAGGATGCGAGCTCGAGTGGATCAGCAAAGTTAGATCCGGGGACAGTAGCCGTGAGCATCGCAGGTGTGGCGGCGTTGGCGGTTGGCGGAACCGCGACGTGCTTGTATTTTGAAAACTACGTGCTTTTGGGTATCTTTTGGATCGCCGGGTTCGCAGCCGCGGCGAAGGTGGCGTTGGACGTGACCGGCGTTGATATTTCCGAATTGACTAAAGGTGATTAAAGCCACACTGAGAAAAATACTTATACTTATATAATAATATTCTGCTGACTTAAAAACATTCGCAATTGCTATCGTATATGCTCTCTTCTTAAGAAATCTCACCCACCGTGTGTAAACAACTCGTCGTACATTATTACCGCTACTTTCCTTCCCTCTCAAATTAAGTTTAAGCTTGGCCAGTCGCGGCGGCAATCTCAGCCGCGAAGTTAGATTCCTTCTTCTCGATACCTTCACCCAAGTTAAATCTTTCGAAGCGACGGATGGAGATCTTCTCGCCCAATTCCGCGGTGGCTTCTTTGATCAATTCTTCAACCGTCTTGGACGTGTCCTTGATGTAATCCTTCGGCAAGAGCGCCTTTTCGTTGACCATTTTGTCGATGCGGCCTTGGACAATCTTCTCTCTGATGTTCTCCGGCTTGGATTGGAGATCTTCCTTCTTCATTTCGATTTCCTTCTCTCGGGCAATCATCGCCGGATCGCAGTCGTCGGCGGAGATGTATTCAACTTCCGGGCACGCGGCGACTTGCATCGCGACATCCTTCGCGAGATCCTTGAATTTATCGCCTCTGGCGACAAAGTCGGTTTCGCAGTTGACTTCAACCAAAACACCGATCTTGGAACCAGCGTGAATGTACGAGAAAACACCGCCTTCGGCGGCGATGCGGCCTTGCTTCTTGTCCGCAGAGGCCATGCCCTTGACGCGCAACCACTCTTGCGCCTTCTGAACATCACCACCGTTCAGGCCGAGAGCTTTCTTGCAATCCATCATACCGGCACCGGACATTTGTCTGAGCTCCTTGACGGCAGCCGCGGAGACGGCAACCATCTCAACCGGAGCGTCGTCCTTCGGCTCTTCTTTCTTCGGCTCAGCTGGCTTCGGCGCTTCAGCCTTGACGGCAGTCGCCTCGGCAATCTCAGCCGCAAAGTTAGATTCCTTCTTCTCGATACCTTCACCCAAGTTAAATCTTTCGAAGCGACGGATGGAGATCTTCTCGCCCAATTCCGCGGTGGCTTCTTTGATCAAGATCTTCCTTCTTCATTTCGATTTCCTTCTCTCGGGCAATCATCGCCGGATCGCAGTCGTCGGCGGAGATGTATTCAACTTCCGGGCACGCGGCGATTTGCATCGCGACATCCTTCGCGAGTTCTTTAAATTTATCGCCTCTGGCGACAAAGTCGGTTTCGCAGTTGACTTCTACCAAGACACCAATTCTAGAGCCGGCGTGGATGTAGTCAATAACAACACCTTCGGCGGCGATGCGGCCTTGCTTCTTGTCCGCAGAGGCCATGCCCTTGACGCGCAACCACTCTTGCGCTTTTTGGACGTCACCGTTGTTTTCAATCAAAGCTTTCTTGCAATCCATCATACCTGCACCGGACATTTGTCGGAGCTCTTTAACCGTAGCCGCGGAGATGGCGGCACCATCAGCAGCCGGAGCAGCAGCTGGTGCGGCCGGTTCGGCAACTGGAGCGGCAGCAGCTGGTGCGGCCGGTTCGGCGACTGGAGCGGCAGCAGCGGCGGCTGGTGCGGGTTCCTCTTTAGCAGCTGGGGCGGCGGCCTGAAAAAATGAAAAAAACGTGAGTATTTTTTACATAAAACAATAAAAAAGTGTTGTCGTCATCTATTACAAATGCGCGGATTTACGTCGACGCGCGGGCTATTCTGGAGAAAAAACAAACGAGGTTTCAAAGTTTTCCCTATTAGCTACTTACCGCAGGTTCCTCAGTCGGTGCGGCAGACGTAGACATGCTCGCCGATGCCGATCCAGACTTCTTTGCTTGCGGGAAGTTGTCCGCCGATAATCCGATAGATTTGAACGCAAACTGAATCGCCGACGCCGACGATTCAACTTCAACGTTCATATCCGAAGCCATTTCGTCCAACTGTGGTGATGAGAAGAAGAGAGTGAGAGAGAGAAATGAATGTGGTCAGTAAAAAATTTTCTCTTTTCCTTATCTGTTCTCACGGCTTCTCCGTCCTTATCGAGATAAAAAGAGGAACGATGCTCCCGCGGTTTGCCGACGAAAAAAATCCTCGCGAGAAGGAGGATAAAAAGCAATCATACAATAAAATCAAGTGAGGCACTTACGTCGAGCTTCTCCTTCATGGATAATTTCACTTTGCTGCCGTCGACGCCTAAGACGCGAACGGTGACCTTATCGCCGACGTTGGCGATATCCTTCGCCTCGACCCCAAAGTCATCGGATAACTCCGAGATGTGAACCAAACCTTCCACACCTTCCGCAATTTCAACAAAAATACCGTAGTTTTGGATCGATTTCACTTCGCAGCCTTCCAAAACCGCACCCTTCTTCAAGTTACCCGCGATTTCAGACTGTTTCTCCTTTTGCAACTTGAACGCTTGTCTCGCCTCAAACTTTGCCTGTTGGTCCGCAGCTTGCTGCGCAACTTCCGCTTCCGTCGGCGGCTGCTTCATCGTCAAAGAGATGCGTCCTTTTTCAATGGATTTAATCCAAATCTTGACCTCTTGGTCAACGGCAACGACATCGCCGACGTTCTCGACAAAGCCAGACTGCAACTCAGAGATGTGCACCAAACCGTCGTTCTTGGCGCCAAAGTCCACAAACGCACCATACGCCGTCGTTGATTTAACTTTGCCGGTAAATTCCTTACCGACTTCGAGGTCTGATTCTTGCACCGTGACGGTCTTCTTCGGAAAGCGGCGCTTCGGCTTCGCTTCATCCGTGGTCGTGGCGGCTTCGCTCGAAGCTTCAGCTTCCGCAGCCGATACCGTGGTGGCGAGCGTTCTCGTCGTCGTCGTCGTCGTCGGTCTCGCCAAACTGTTGTTTTTGTAGTCAAGAAAATATGCAGAAAGAGTCGTTAGAAAGGCAAGTTCTCTCGAAAGTGATTTTCAATCTCGAAAGGGTACGCGAAACGAGCAGCGACGCGCGCAATGTAAAAATGCATCAAATCTCTTTCATTTCACTTTATCCACAAGCAAATGACTACGTGTCCCCGACGAAGAAAAAAAAAACTCGGAAACCGCCCGAATGACCACACGTGCGATATAAAGCGTACCTAAACTTGTTGGAATTTCTGATAGTGTTGGAGCGAACGACGCATGCCTGTGATTAGATGAGAGATTCGGTGAGTATTGAGTACACATTGAGCGCTGATTTGCCTCTCGGATTTTTGCACGGGGGGGGCGGCGGTGCGCACAAAAAAGCGACGTAAGAAATGCACCGCACAAAAAGAAAAAAATTGTGTTCGTAATGCGCTCGTAAACGCATCCACGCGTACCTTCATGGACATATTCGCGGCCATCCTGACGGCACTAGACATTGCAGACATTAGAATATTCGTTGTAAAATATTACTGAAAGCAAAAAGCGCTTCAAATAAGTGACGACGTTCACACGTTCGCGAAAGTTCCGGATTAACGCTGAGGCCTTTTTTTGGGTGTGGGCTTTTTTGCGTCTCAGGTTTTATTGAGATTGAAAAATCTCTCGTCTGTCTTTCCGCCTCGTCTCTTCTGGAGGAGTGCAGCTCTACTCGTATTTAAACCTGTTTTCGAGCGAAAAATGAGAAGCGCTCTTTCCTTCTTGCGTGCTCGAGACGGACGGAGAGAGGAGACTTTAATCTTTTCAACACCGCACTTCTTCACTCTTCGAGTACGATACACTACATTTTCCCCACACATCCAACATGATTAATAACAACAACAAAACGATGATTACGACGAAAGAGGAACACGGCAGAGGAATGCTACCGTCGATGACCTCGCCGATGGCGCAGTTAGGGAGAGCGATTGCCGTCGCATCATCCTCGTCGTCGTCGTCGTCATCGACGTCGTTTCTCTTTAATCCTCTGAACGAATTGCGACAAGCCGCTCGGTCTGGTTTCAACTCCGCCAGAAAGAACATTTCCGAGAACAAAGACGCGAAGAAGGCAAACGCGGTGTTTTGCGCGAGCATGAGCGCGGCGCAATATAATAGCAAACATAATAATAGAAGAAGTAATAATAATAAGAACACGATGAACGAAATCATGGTTCCCATCCGAGGAACAAACAAGTTTTTAGGCGCGATGATCCCGGGCGATTCCGCCGTTGAAGTCGTCTTAACCTCCGGGTTGTTCTCCACGTTGAACATATACAACACTCTGTTGATTGGAAGATTGATCGTCACGTGGTTTCCAGCTGCACCGCAGCAAATCGTGTACCCGTTGGCGACTATCTGCGACCCGTACTTGAACTTGTTCCGAGGCATCATTCCGCCGTTGGGCGGAATCGACCTGTCTCCGATTCTCGCGTTTACGGCGTTGAACTTCTTCACGAGCACGGCGGCGGCGTTGCCGGCACAAATTGATGGCGACGGTAACATTGTTGGCGTCCCGGAAAAGAAGAATGTGTTTAAAGGGTTGTTCGCGGAGAAGAAAGAGAAGCGATAATATTTTTTCTCTCTTGGCGTTGCGTTGCTATTGTTATAATATCATTATTATCATTTTATCATTATCATTGCTTGCTCAAATACCGTTTACTTCTTACAAATACAAAACTGTTATTACATGCGTTGTTCTACTCTCTCTCGTATAAAAATGACTTCTTCACAATTCGCGCGCGCGTGCTCTGCTTTTTGTCTAAAACAAAAATCGTCAACGTTTTTTTATTCGTTGCCCCCATCGAGTGAAGAATTCAAAGCTCTCTCCACGTTCTTCACGTGACTTTTCGGATCGTAATCTTCAAAGTATCGATGTCTCAACGCATCTTTCGCTGACACTCTCATGTGTGGCGGATACACCAACATCCTCTTCAATAAATCTAAACCAAACTCGTCGACTTTCGGGCACAACTCCTTCATCTCCTTCGCCTTCCATTTGGGAAACTCCTCCTTGTAATCCGGCAGTTGCGACACTTCTGGCCAAACGGTGTCGACTGGAGTCCCTAACCCGCGAAATATCTTAAATAACTGATCGATTTCAGAGTCTCCAGGAAATAACGGCGACTGATTAATCATCTCCGCGAAAATACACCCAATCGACCACACGTCCACCGGCGTGGAATATTGCTTCGCGCCTAACAAAATTTCCGGCGCTCGATACCATAACGTCACTACCTCGTGCGTGTACGCCCTCAACGGAATCGCAAACGCTCTCGCCAACCCAAAATCCGCTAACTTCAACGAGTTCGTTTCCGTATCGATTAATAAATTCTGTGGCTTTAAATCTCTGTGCAACACTCTGTGCGAGTGACAAAACGCGATGCCGGCGCACATTTGATACACGTATCCTTTAATCACCATTCGATCGTTCGATATGTGCGGACTCGCATCCATGTGCTTTTTCAAATCTAAATCTAAATATTCAAACACTAAGTAGAGCTTTTTCTCCAAGTGCACCACGTCCACCAGTTTCACGATGTTTTCGTGCCTGAGTTCTTTCAACAAAGAGATCTCTCGAATGGCAGTTGACGGGACGCCTTCTTCTTCTTGCTCTAAACGAATACGTTTCAAGGCTAAAATCTCTCCGGTCGAGCGCACCCGCGCTTTATACACGACCCCGTACGTGCCTTCACCAATCGTATCCACCTGATATATTTTGTTTTATTTTAATAATATAATACGACGAGAGAAGTTATCATTAGTATTAAATCGTTGTTAGTAATCTCATCGGACGGAAAAGAGAGAAGTAAAAATTTTTGTGTCGAAGAAGAGAGACATTTTTTTTAGAGGAAGAAGAAGAAAACTGGGTGGCGCACCTTCTCGTACTCCTCCATGTATCTTATCTGTCTCGTATATTTACTACTACTCTACTACCGCTGCTGCTACTTTCTTCTTCTTCTTCTTGTCGTTCTGTTCTCACACAAAACGAAAGACTTTTGACGCTTTTTAGTCCGAACTTTTCGACGAAGATGATTTGAGAGAGATGAGATGATGTTTTTTTTTGAGAAGATTTTATTGC
>JGI20155J14468_10003293_pt1 | contig 11339 bp, 8 predicted proteins | sample COG_05_FD_14468 | JGI IMG/M metagenome (IMG submission 14468)
GTTTTTTGATTGATTCAGTGAAATGTCAACATTATAAGGATTGCCCGATAGTAAATGCAAATTTAGATACGCTAAAAATTCGCATGAAAGAGTTGATTCTGGATGCTACACTCAGGAAATCACTTGGTGAGTCTGGCCAGTCATTTGTGAGAAAGCACTTTGACTATGTCACGATTAATGAAAAGATGTTAAGTCTTTACCAAAACTAATAGTTTCTAAAAAATGTTAAGAGCTTTTCTTGAAAATAGCACTATTTACGCGATTCCAACATTTATTAGTCGAGGTTTATCGCTATTTCTAATTCCGATTTATACGCGTGTTTTAAGTCCAGAAGACTTCGGTTCATTAGATTTATTGTTAGTCTTTGCAGGTTTGATAAATTTAACCGTCTCATTAGAGGTGAGCCAAGGTGTTGCACGCTTTTATAGATCTGAGCCGAGTGTTGGCTCGCAAATTGCCTATGCGTCTTCAGGCCTTTGGTTTACACTTATTTGTTATACGATCTTTGCTTTGCTTTGCTTTTACTTCTCCTCTTTTCTTGCGAACTTCGTTATGGGAAGGGAAGGTTTGGAGTCAGCATTTCAGGCTGGAATTTGTTATATTTGGATTAATGGCATCTACTATCTGTTGCTAAATCAATTTCGCTGGGAGCATCGAAGTTTACAATATGCTCAAGTAAGTCTTGTGGTGGCATTTTCGACTGCTGGGATGGCGGTTTTTCTTACCTACGGGTTGTATTGGGGCTTGCTTGGGTTGCTGTTGGGGATGGCTTTTGGTGCAATTTTGGGTGTTGTGATGAGTCTTTACTTGTTACGTCAGACCTTTCGGTTTCAATTGGATGCACAGAAACTGAAAGAAATGTTGGTATTTTCATCCCCACTAGTGATGTCTGGGATAGCGGTAATTATTAGTACCTACATTGATCGTATTATGATCAATCATTTTCTCTCAGTTTCCGATGTGGGTTTGTATGGGGTAGGATTTCGTTTGGCTGGAATTGTTGGATTGTTCATGGCGGGCTTCCAAGGTGCATTCACCCCCCTTGTATACAAACATTATCAGAATGTGGATACGCCGAGACAGATGGCGCGCATATTTCGGGATTTTTCATAGCCTTTTCGCTGCTTGTTTTTATGTCTTTGGTATTGTTTGCAAAGGATATTTTGGCACTGTTGACTACGCCAGAATATCATAGCGCATCACAGGTGGTTGTTTTTCTTGTTCCGGCTGTTCTGCTTTCACAGATGTATATCTTTGCACCAGGCATCGGTATTGCCAAGAAAACGCATTTGATAATTTGGGTGAATTTGATGGGGGCTGCGGTAAACACACTGTTAAACTGGGTGATGATTCCATCGTACGGTATTACTGGGGCAGCTATCGCGTCCTTGGTTGCTTATAGCTGTGTTTTTCTCGTATTTATAACTCTTAGTCAGCGACTCTATCGAGTGCCACATCAATGGACTCGTATGGTGATCGCCACTATACTGACATCATTAATTGTGTGGGTAGTGCCAATGTTTAGCTTCGAATCGATGGGAAGAGTTTTGGTGAACCTGTCCGCTCTATTTGTTGTCGTGGGAATTATAATTTTTACGGGCTTAATTCAATTATCAGAGTTACTACAATTGAAAAAAATAGTCAGAAGAAAGATTTTTTAGATGGTAAAAAAACATATAAAAAAGAAAATATTAGTCCTATCGTTCACGGACCACTACGCTGATCCTAGAGTGTTTCGTCAAACTGAAGCTTTATATAATGATTTTTATGTTATCACTGCAGGCACCTCATCTGGAACACATCAACAGACCGAGCATATTCAATTAACAAAAAATAGGCATACTTTTGTTGAAAAGGTGGCAATGGCAATCAAATTAAAAGCCCATTTCTATGAGACTGCTTATTGGGGGCAGCAGGTAGTTAAAACGGCTCTAGAGAAGTTGGGCACCGTTGAAGTGGATGCAATAGTTGCTAATGATTTAGAAACATTACCATTGGCGCTCAAATTAGCACAAGATAAAAAAATAAAGGTATATTTTGATGCACATGAATATTCGCCGAAAGAATTTGATGGTAATTTCATGTTTGATTATTTTCTTGCTGATTACCATTATTATTTGTGTGAAACTTACCTGCCTTCGTTAGATATTATGACAACGGTCTGTCAAGGAATAGCGGATGAATATAAAAAAGTATTTGGCGTGAATTGTAGGGTCTTAACTAATACGCCAGAATATGCCGACTTAACGCCACAAGAAACCAATAGCGAGCACATTAAAATAATACATCATGGTGGCATAAATACCTCTCGAAAAATTGAAAATATGATTCAATTAGTAGGTGAGAAATTAGATAAGAAGTTTCAACTGGATTTAATGCTCGTCAATAATGCTTCTGATTCTATGAATTCACTACAAGCTTGGGTAGATAAATATCCCAATGTTCGTATTATTGCTCCAGTTCCAATGCGGGAAATATCCGAAGTAATAAATCAATACGATATTGGCTTGTATTTACTGCCACCAGGATCTTTTAACAATTTTTTTTCGTTACCAAATAAAATATTTGAGTTTATTCAGGGACGGCTGGCAATTGCTATTTGGCCATCAATAGAGATGAAACGAGTTGTGGATGAGCATCAGCTAGGTCTTGTTGCTGATGATTTTACAATTGATGCTATGGCGGATAAGCTTAATAATTTAACGGTAGAAGATTTAAATAAATTTAAAAAAAATAGCCACAAGGCGGCAAAGATATATAACGCTGAAAATAATGCCGAACAACTAAAATTAATTTTATCAAGACTTTGCCAATGAAAATAATCACTATCATAGGTGCCCGGCCGCAATTTATTAAAGCTGCAACCATATCTAGAATTATTAGCGCAAGGGCCGGTATTGAGGAAATAATTATCCATACAGGACAGCATTATGACGCCAATATGTCGGAGATTTTTTTTACAGAATTAGAAATTCCTGAGCCTCACTATAACTTAGGTATAGGTGGTCAGTTACACGGACAGATGACAGGACGTCAACTTGAAGCTATTGAAAAAGTTTTAATAGATGAAAAAGCAGACTTGGTATTAGTTTATGGAGATACTAACTCAACTTTGGCGGGAGCATTAGCTGCCGTCAAATTAAAAATCCCCGTCGTTCATGTTGAAGCAGGGTTACGGTCATTTAATAAAAAAATGCCTGAAGAGTTAAATAGAGTATTAACGGATCATATGGCTGAATTATTATTTGCTCCCACAAAGACTGCTGTAGATAACCTTACTGATGAAGGGCTTCAAGGGGCGAAAGTTACGATGTCTGGCGACGTTATGCTTGATGCTGCTCTTTTTTACGCAAAAAAAGCAGAGGATAAAAAAGCGTTATTAGACGAAATAGGAGTTAAGTCAAAATCCTATGTTCTAGTAACTATACATCGAGCTGAAAATACTGATGATGAGTATCGATTAAAATGGATAGTGGAACAAATAATCAAAGTAAGTAAAAAAATACAACTCGTTTTGCCGTTACATCCCCGAACTAGAAAAATGCTTGCTAATCATGGACTGTTAGAATCCGTTGAAGAGTCAGCATTAGTTATCTCCCCTGTTGGATACTTGGAAATGGTTTTGTTAGAAAAGTATGCCCGAATCATTGTGACTGACTCTGGCGGTGTTCAAAAAGAAGCTTATTTTCATAATGTGCCTTGTATTACTTTGCGAAATGAAACTGAATGGATTGAGTTAATAAACAATGGTAGCAATAGACTGTGTCATTTTTCAGAAGATAATTTATTGAACATGATTTTTATTGAGCATGACGAAATTAAAACAGATCAGAGTATTTACGGGAAAGGTAATGCTGCAGAAATAATTGTAGATGAAATTTTCCGGTATACAATTTTTAAACAACAGCAAATATAATCATCTAGTGACTATAATATTTTACGTATAAAAAATAATAATAATAGATTAAATTTAATGAGAATTATGTAATGTGCGGACTATTTGGCTGGGTTACACCCGAAGCACTAAATGAAAATCAGAGCAGACAGAGTATAGACGCATGCTTCAAAGTCATGCATGGGAGAGGCCCCGATGATAAAGGGTTATTGATTCATAGCAGGGCTAGAGGTTGGAGTACAGTTGATAATTTAAAGGGAGCTGATACCGTTTTAGGCCACTTACGCCTTTCAATTCTTGATTTATCACCAAGAGGTCATCAACCGATGAGCTCAGCTGATGGTCGCTATAGAATTGTCTATAACGGAGAGGTCTATAATTTTAAGGAATTAAAAGTAGAGCTTGAACTTGAGGGACACGTTTTTAAATCAGACACTGATACAGAAGTTGTTTTGAAAGCACTCACTCATTGGGGTCTGAGTGCCTTAACTCGCTTTGTGGGAATGTTTGCTATCGTATTACACGATGATTTAGAAAAAAAGGTTTACCTTATTCGTGATTTCTTCGGGATAAAGCCTTTATTTTACGTGAAAAATGAATCTGGGATGTTTGGTTTCGCTTCGGAATTACCCGCCATTATCAATTTGCCAGAGGTGAAAAAGAAAGTTAATCCACAAAGATTGTATGATTATTTATTATTTGGAGACTATGATTCTTCATCAGAAACAATGATTGAAGGTGTAAAACACGTTCTTCCAGGACATTATATGGTGATAGATTCTATAACGGCCAACATTATAGAAGAAACGCGCTATTGGAAGCCTGAACTGGGCGTAATTGAACAGCTCAGCTTTACAGATTCTGCTGAGAAATTAAGAACACAATTCCTTAATAGTGTTCGTTTACACCTTCGTAGTGACGTGTCTCTTGGAGTTACACTCTCTGGCGGTATTGATTCATCATCGATTACAGCTGCGGTTCGTCATTTAGAGCCAGATTTTAACTTAAAAACATTCACCTATGTTGCTTCTGGAGATGCAACAAATGAGGAAGTATGGGCCAATCGTGTAATTAAGGATACTGGGGCTAAGTCATATAAAGCCTCAATAAATACTGATGAAATAGTGTCTGATTTAGATAACCTTATAAAATTGCAGGGTGAACCTTTTGGAGGCACCTCGATCTATGCTCAATATCGAGTATCTAAGTTGATCAAGGAGGCTGGGGTAACCGTAACTTTGGATGGACAGGGTGCCGATGAGTTGCTCGCTGGTTATTGTGGTTTTCCAGGTGAGCGTTTAAAGAGTCTCCTTGTTCAAGGTAAAGTACTTCAAGCATGGTCTTTTTTTAATGCAACCAGTAAATGGCCGGATCGAAATAAAATGATGGTATTTAAACGCTTAGTTAGTGCGTTAACCCCAAAACAGTTATACCCACTTTTTTGGTCAATAGGCCAAGGCTCGAGAATGCCTAATTGGCTTAGTTCAGAATGGTTTGAAGGGCAAGGTACTAAATTTGATGTACCGATGCCGGAAGATATTTATACAGGCTCAAGATATGTTCATAGAGCATTAGCGAACCAGTTAACTCAAAAAGGTTTACCTGCTTTATTACGACACGGTGATAGAAATTCAATGCATTTTTCAGTGGAAAGTAGAGTACCGTTTCTGACTAAAGATATGGCTGAATTTGTATTAAATATACCAGAGGAATATTTAATAGCGGATGATGGAACAACAAAAGCTGTTTTTAAAGAAGCGATGCGAGGAATAGTTCCACATCAAATTCTAGATAGAAGGGATAAAGTTGGATTTGAGTCACCCGACAGAGAATGGCTACAGCAACTAAGTCCATGGGTTGAGGAAACATTAGCTGAGGCATCAGATATTCCAGTTTTTAATCAAGAAAAGTTGCGACAAACATGGGATGAAATTAAGCTTGGAAAAAAAGAGTTCAATTGGCAAGTCTGGCGTTGGCTAAATTTTATTCGGTGGGTGAAGCTATTTGAAATAGAGTTTTCCTAATATATTTTTCACTGTAAGGGGGGGAAACTTGAAAGTTAATAAACCTATATCAGTTTTATATATCCATCATAGCGGTTATTTTGGTGGCGCCTCTCGAAGTTTATTGGAGATGATTGAAGCTTTTCCTGATAAAGAGGTTGAACCCTTTNTGTTAACACAAACTGGTCAAGTTGGAGCGATATTTCGCGAGCGAGGTATCGATGTAATTAAAACAGTTGGGATCTCTCAGTTTGATCACACGCGATATGGCCACTACCGCTCTTTTAGATGGTTGATTTTATTGAGAGAAATATTTTATTTTCCATTTACAGTATTAGCTATAATTAAAGCAAGACTTAAATGGAAAAATATTGAAATTATTCACATCAACGAAGTTACCAATATTCCTTCTATTATTTTAGTAAAATTATTTTTTAAATGTCCCATCTTCATACATGTTCGATCTGTGCAGCAAAATGAAGACTGTTTTTATAGAAAAAAGTTAGTAATTTGGACATTAGGTTTAGCAAAAAAAATCATTGCAATTGATTTAAGAGTTAAAAATAGTCTGCCAATAGAACAAGAGGTTGATATTATTCGTAATGGACTTAATAAAACAAATAACAATAAAATAGCTAAATATTTTCAAAAGGGTAATTTTAAAAAAGAAGTAATGACAATTGCTTTCATCGGAAGTTTATCAAAAATGAAAGGCATTTATGAGCTTTTAGAGGCAGCAAAACTTTGTGCCGAGCGAAAAGTAAATGTGAAAGTTTTAATAGTTGGCGAAAAACCCAAAAAGGCTTTGGGAGCTAAGACATATATTTTTAATAAACTAAACTATACTTCAAACGTCAGCGACTTTTGCGAAGACTTCATTGCGAAAAATAGTTTAGAAAACTTTATCGACTTTTATGGTTTTACGCTCGAAATAGAAGACGTATTTAATAATGCTGATGTGGTTTGTTTTCCCTCACACTTAAACGCTGTCGGGAGACCCGTCATAGAGGCAGCGTTGCATAAATTACCCAGCATAGTTGCTATCGATGATGAAGAGGATGATATGTTTTTTCATCAAAAAACAGGACTACGTATTCAAGAAAAAAGTGCTGAAAGTTTATTCCGTGCGATAAATTATTTCTATATGCATCCACAAGAGATTAAAAGAATGGGTGTTAATGCGTATAAATTAGCTCAGACTAAATTTGATATCAGGCTCAATTCAAAAAAAATGTTAGCTTTATACAAAGAAAGCTTAGGCAAAAACAAGTAGACCAGAATAATTTCGATTTTTTGGATAGTTTATTTTTTTAATTATAGAAAATCAGGCGAATTTATTTTCATAGTTATCGAAATAAGAGCTCTTTAGGTATGAATCTAGTTGAAGTTAACATATTCTAATTAATTGAAAATAGATCTTTTTTAAAAATATGTTATTACATCCAATTGCGGTGACAGTAAATTTTTTTTCAACAACAGCGCTTTTTATTATTGCTAGCCTGTGTGGTATGGAAGAACTATCTGCTGAAATAGCTGTTGCACAAGGAGCAATTATTGCTGTTTTTTTGTGCTTATCTGGTAATGCTCGTAGTTTGATTTTATCAGATCAAACCGATGATAGTGAACAGAATATATACAGGTTTAGGTTATTTATGGTTCTGCCAGCAGTTTTGGGATCGTTCTATTTGTCGAGCACTATTATAGAAATTTCAGCAGAACTTATATGTATATTAATTTTAAGAAAAACAAGTGAATGGCTTCTAGAAATAGAGTTAGCCCATAAAGAAAAACATAATTCTTCGCGTTTTGCATATATATATATACTTACCAACGCTTTCAGTTTTCTGATTATTTTTATACATTTTATTTCACAATCTACCAAGGAAACAATTTATTTTAGTTTGTTTTTTTGGGCCTTGATACCAGTTTTATTTTTACTACCTAAAATTTGCAAGTCGGATGATAGAAAAAAAGACAATTTTAAATTCATAAGATATATCCCCAGCATGGGTTCAAGTGCGATTATTGGAATAACAGTGTATGTTTTTCGAGTACTGGTGGTTTTATTGGCGGGTAAAGCAATAGCTGGTCAAATATTTACAGCTTATGCTTTAGGAGGCCTTGCTAGTGCAATATATACATACGCAATAGGACCCACTATATTTTTAAAAAATGAAAATAAATCTGAAAAAATTGCATTAATATCTTCAATCGCTTTAATCGCTGTCGGTCTTGCCTTTGCTTTAGGTTCTAGATTTGTAGAACAAAACCTTTTTTCTTCACTGTTTGTAGATGCAGTAATTTTTTCGATAGTGGGAGGGGGAGTAATGTTATTTGCGCAATATAAAAAACTACATATAATTCATATATTTAAGAAAGATGTTTTTATTCCGGATACATTAGCAAATATTCTTTTTCTATCGTCAGTCCCTTTTGCTTTTTATTATTTTGGCAGTGGGTCATTAAGCTTCTTTTTTTTATGGTCGGCATTACTCAATTTAATATTGTATTCTGTAGTAACTATGAGAATAAAAATTTTTAGGGATACTTAAAAAATTGCAGCAACTGTATAAAGAGTCTAATTTCTTTCATCTTCAAGCGGTATGCTTGTTTCTATTTTTGTTCCCTTTGTTTTTTCAATTATCTGGTTCGATATTCATAAGTGACGAAATAATTTTCAACTCCCAGGGCCGCTTAAATTTGGTTCCATTACCAATCTCAGTAATAACTTGCTTCATTGGTATAATAATTATGCTTCGCTATGAGGATAGTTATAGTGGAGTTGGTTTCATATTTTCAATATTCATGTTGATGATGCTATCCACTTTGATAACTACGGATAACCAAGGGGAAGTGGGATTAGAAAAACATATACTACTTATACAATTTCTGCTTCCAATGTTTGGCTTGGTGTTAGGACATACATATGCAGAACCCAAATCTGACTATTTAAAATTTGAAGCGATCGCTTTGTATGTATTACTAATAATCATACCTATTGAAGTGGTTGCGACGTTGATAAATAATACGACCATACTTACGCCAACGTTATATATTTTTTCTCTGTACCAACACATACAGTATTTGCCTGTAGTTTTTGTGAGTTTATACTTCCTCTCAATTGTTACTCTTTTTGAAAATAAAAATTTAAAATATCTTATTTTATTTTTAGCTCCCTGGTTCGGCGCTTATGTTTTCGCTTCATCTTCGTTGATAACGGTGTTTGCCGCCTTAATTTTGATGATAGCGAGTTTGGTTATTTTATTATACAAAGGAAAAAAATGGGGGAGTTTAATTTTGATTACTTTATTTGCAACTTCTTCATTTAGCTATTATATGTCAGCGCAAAATTATAATTTTATTACTCCCACTAGCATTAAAGAGATGCTGGTCGAAGATAGCGTATTAACAGAACATAAAAAGAGCTCAATTATTGAGTTCGTAGAAGTAAAAAAAAATATAAAGAACAAATATAGTCAATTTGCTGTATTTGAAGTGTTACCGAAAAGTATTAAAGAGCGATTTGTTTATTGGGATTTTTATATGCAAGAAATACTAGCCAGTCCAAAAGTATTTTTATTTGGTCATAACACCAGACCTGATAGAGAGCTATATCCAAGTGCGCACAACTATTATCTAGATATCATTTATTATTTTGGTATTATCGCCTTGATCCCTTTTGTATATTTATTTTCAATATTAATCATCAAGACAGTAATAATATTGAAAGAAGGTAAAGGAACAATTGAATTATTTGCTCTTTTACTAGTGGTATTTTTTTTTATGGCGTTAGACAATTCATTAAAGGTGAGCTGTCGTCAGCCTTATTCAGGTATGGTGATCTTTTTTTTGATAGGAAAACTTTTAATGCAGTTTCCGGTTTCTTTAGACTTAAAATCAAAGTTTAGGGAGTGGTAAAATGCAATTAAATTACAAGAGAGAACCCATTAGCTTGTTGCAGATGAGTCGTGGATTACTATTCTTAAGTATGTTCATTTTATCTGGATTTGCTCTTAAGGAATATCAAGGGCAAAGCCATATTTATATTTTTTTTTCTTTTGCATCTTATTTATTAATTTATTTCGGTTTTAGGGAAAACGCTCTATTTTTCGATGGCTTCATAGGGATATTTCTTTGGCTTGGTTTTTGGTTAAAAGCAACAGTAAGAATTATATTCTTCGATGGTAAACCTTCTGTCTCAGCAGGTGAATTTAGTGGTACTGGTGCAGAGTATGATCAAGTACTTCTAATTAGCACATATGCATTTTTAGGTATTTTTATTGCAAGCTGGCTACGCCAAAAATATTTATTTACATATCCTAACAAAGTAGATGAGGTATCTCAGCCGGGCCTATACAATATATACGTAAAATATAGAAAACTAGTATTATTCCTATTTGTTCTAATGTTTGTGAGTGTAGCTGCCACCAATGCATTACTGGGGATTTATCAGCGTGGAGAAATAACCCAAACTATTTTACCTTATGGGCTAAATGGGATTTTTAAGTGGTTATTGCTTTTTGGATTAGCTTCATTTTCGGCAATATTACTGAAGTTTGAATATCTAGTTGAAAAAAAAACAACTTTTCTAGTTGCCATTATTGCATTATCAGAAAGTTTTGTTAGTAACTTATCTTTACTTAGTAGAGGTATGATTCTCAATTCAAGCAGTCTAGCCTATGGCGTTCTAAGAGGATTTAAGTTTTGCAAAATTAAACCTAATTTTCGCTTTTTTCTTGGTTGCTTTGTCGGCTTTATCTTTTTATTTGCTAGTTCAGTTTTAGTTGTAAATTATATTAGAGCGCTATCTTATACATCGGAATTATCAGGAGAAAAGCTAATCAAACAAAAGAATGATTTGATTTATAAAACCCAGAAAGACTCTAGAATTTTATTCATTGATCGCTGGGTTGGTCTTGAGGGTGTTATGTCGGTGTCTAGCTACCCTAATAAAGGATGGGACCTATGGCGACAAGCTTGGCAAGAAAAATACTCAGAAAACACAACTAGTTTTTACGATATCAATCTGATTAATTCAAAGTATCAGTACATAAAAAATCATCATTATGTTTCGCTACCTGGTATAGTTGGATTTTTATTTTATCCTGGTTCTTATCTTTTTCTGTTTGTCTGCATGATACTGATCAGCTTGAGTGCATCTTGTTTTGAGATATTTATATATAAATTTGGCGGAAAAAATATAATACTCTGTTCTCTACTAGCGCAGGTTATTGCATTTCGATTTGCAAGCTTTGGGTATGNTCCTGCGCAGAGTTATTTATTATTTGGAACTATTTTTTTAAATATTGCGATCATCTATATAATAGAAAAAATACTAAATATCCGCTGTAAGCCATGCAAATAGTTCAAATATATTGGTAGTAATAAAGTAAAGCTTAAGATGCAGGTTAATTTATAGGACTTGAAAATTAATGCGTATT
>JGI20155J14468_10003295_pt1 | contig 11339 bp, 13 predicted proteins | sample COG_05_FD_14468 | JGI IMG/M metagenome (IMG submission 14468)
ATAACAACGTTCTCTAAATTGAATTTGATGCTTGCGATATAATTTTCAGGTTCTTGGTTTTCACGATGGTGTTCACACACAGCAATCAGTGTGTCATTAATCTCATCAATGATTAGGTCGGCAAATCTCCAAGGTCCTTTGGGTGTAATCGCTTTCGGTATTTTATTGCCGGTCAGATCAAGTTGATAAATACGTTGATCGGCTGCGTTGACGAAATAAAGTATGTCTTTAGCTACGGTATACGCCGCACCACCGTATTCATGCACCTTACTAGAGTGGCTAAACGGGCTAGAGAAAAGATCAACAATTTGGCCATCAGCTTGTTTACACATAATGACACTGCGACCTGCTTCCCATGGACGGTTTTCCACCCAAAACAATCGATCGCCATGAGACTGCACCCAGTTAAGACTGGGGGCTGCACGAGTGATGAGCTCGGCAGTTATTTTTGAAGGCCAGCTACCGAAGGGCGTAGTGATCTTTGATTTCTGCACCCTAACCCCCAGCTAATTTAGCGGTTAAACCGCGTTTTTCCAGCTCGACCTTAAGTATTTCACGGTGATCACCTTGAATTTCAATCATGCCATCTTTGACTGTTCCGCCAGTGGAGCATTTTTGCTTGAGTTGCTTGGCCAGAACTTTTAGCTCTGATTCAGACATACTAAACCCACTTAATGTGGTAACTCCCTTGCCTTTGCGTCCTTTTGTTTCTCTCCGAATACGGACAATACCATCTCCTTGCACGATTTTAGAGACCTCAGGCTCTGTGATCCGACCAGAATCAGTGGAGTAAACGAGACGAGAGTTTTTAGTACTCATTATTCAGGTATTTCCTTGCTATTAAGCAGTAGAATTTTGCCGATATGTTGATTACTCTCCATCAAGGTATGACCTTTGTGAGCGTCTGTCATCTTTAGTCGGCTATGAATAATCGGCTTAAAATTGCCTGAGACAATCAGCGGCCAAACTTCAGATTCAACACCGGCGGCTATTCGCGCTTTGTTTTCTAAGGGTTGTGCGCGCAGAGTAGAACCAGTTAGTACAAGCTGCTTTAGCATGATGGGCATCAGATCTACTTCAACCTTTGAGCCGCGTAAAAAGGCAATATTTACTATTCTGGCGCGAGGAGCACAGGCAGAAAAATTCTTCTGTACATAGTCACCACCCACCATATCCAGTACTACATTTACTCCGGAGTCTGTGAGCTCTTTACAGGTTTGAACAAAGTCTTCCTTATTGTAATTAATCGCTTTAACTGCGCCCAGTTGCTCACAGGCAAGACATTTTTCCTCGGTTCCTGCAGTGGCGATAACATTGACACCAAGACTAGAAGCAATTTGTATGGCCGTAGTGCCAATACCGCTGGAACCTCCATGAATTAATAGCCATTCACCGGCTTTTAACGCGGCGCGCTCAAAGAGATTGTGCCACACGGTAAAGCAGGTTTCTGGCAGTGCAGCGGCATCTTCAAGTGCGAGGCCTTGTGGAATGGGGAGGCACAAAGACTCTTCGGCAATTGCATATTTAGCATAGCCACCACCGGATAGTAGAGCGCAGACCTGATCACCAACCTTCCAACGATTGGTAGCTGACCCTACAGACACTATCGTCCCAGATACCTCTAATCCTGGAATGTCTGTCACCCCTGGAGGTGGTGGATAGAAGCCCAAGCGTTGAAAGACATCAGGACGATTTATGCCAGCTGCAGCAATCTCAATTAATACTTGAGTAGCTGAAGGCTCTGGTATTGGTCTTGAAGTGGGTTGCAGTACTTCTGGCGCGCCAGGTTCGATAACTTCGATACTGATTTGATTAATGATGAGACTCCTATCAATTGGGTCGATTTTAAGATGAGAGTTTAGCTGTATTTGGCTTGTTAGCTCAATCTACTAAAAATTGACTGTGATTATGGACGTTTGAGTGATCTTATAACTTTATTTAAAATTCTTCCATCAATGACAGTCAATCCCAAGCCGATGCAGAGCATACCGATGAAATGCTCGATGTAGAGGACTTCGTCCAACACAAGCCAGCCTAATAGACTTGCAGTTATTGGGACCAAGAAGGTAACTAAGACAACATTAGTGGCACCTGCGGAAGATAATATACGAAAAAATAAAATATAGGCGAATGCCGTTGAGAAAATAGCAAGAGATAAGATTGCTAGCCAGATAGAGATACTCGGGTTGGGTATTTGATCTGGCCTCTCTATGAAAAAAGTTAAGGGTATTAAAATAATAGAGGCCGCCGTTACTTGTCCAATGACAATTGTTAGCGGAGATATTCCCATTGCCTTGAAGCGTCGACCATATACGGTGGCGAATCCATAGGAGATGGCGGCCCCCACAATTGCTAGCTGCGCTGTACTGTCTGAATTTGTGCCAGCTAGTACCGACGGCCCGATTAATAGTATGACGCCCAAAAGTCCCATAATAACCCCAGTTAATTTAGCCGGGGTGATATGCTCATCAGATAAAAATATACCTGCGATTAACACAGTAAATAGCGGCGTAGTTGCATTGATAATAGATGCTAGACCCGATGCGATATGCGTTTGCCCCCAGACTATCAGAGAGAAGGGAATAACATTATTAAGTAAACCTAAGACAAAAAATGTACCCCATAGCTTTAAAGATTTGGGGGCTTCACCACCAGTAACGAGCAAAAATGTCCAAAGCACAACCGCGGCCAAGCCAACACGCAAGGTAACAATCGTCAGTGGAGGGAGTTCTGAGACAGCGATTCCGATAAAAAAGAATGAGCCGCCCCATAGGCAGGAGAGTAGCAACAGCATTGACCAGTCTTTGGCAGACATTCTTTGATCGATCATGATGAGTGTTCCACGCCTTTTACGCTATGTCAGTGTTAATAAAAATTTTGAGATACTTTAGCATTAAAAGAGTGATCTAGAAATTCTATAGTATGTTTGGATGTCCATTGGTTAGCCGCTAGACTTTTAATGTTCTATAGTTTGATCTCGGAGTATCATCTGTACTNGTTTAACTTTTTCTACCAAGGTNGGGATCATGGTTGANTTATCATTGAGAGACAGAATTTATCAAGTTATCTTTGGTACGGATACAGTTGCTGGTCAACGCTTTGATATTGTTCTTATCTATCTTATTTTAGTGAGTGTTTTAGCGGTTGTGCTGGATTCTATCGCTGGGATACATAGTGATTACGGTTCTTGGTTGTTTTGGTTGGAGTGGGGGTTTACAGCGCTTTTCTCATTAGAATATTGTCTGCGTATCTATTCTTCGCCAAAGCCATTGCGTTATATATTTAGTTTTTATGGTTTGGTTGACCTACTATCGATTGTACCAACCTATCTGGCATTAATTTTTCCTGGTGCAAGTTACTGGCTAGTCATTCGCCTGTTGAGGGTGTTGCGGATATTTCGGGTATTCAAGTTAGTGCGTTATTTAACCGAGGCTAATCTCCTACTTCGGTCAATCTATGCTGCGCGCCGTAAAGTGCTAGTATTCTTTCTGGTCGTTCTCATACTCAGTGTTATTTTTGGTAGTTTGATGTTTTTAGTTGAGGGTCCTGAGAATGGTTTCACTAGTATTCCGAGAAGTATTTATTGGACTATTGTGACCATTACGACCGTTGGTTATGGCGATATTACTCCGCAAACGGTGTTTGGCCAGATTATCGCTACCATGGCCATGTTGACTGGTTATAGTATTATTGCCATCCCCACGGGTATATTTACCGCTGAAATAGCGCGAGAAATGGGAAGTCAAAGTAACAATCGCCAATGNAATGTNTGTGGCCGAAATGGACATTATCTTGACGCAGAATATTGCCATCAGTGCGGCGTTTCGTTGCCAGAGAGAATTGTTAAAGATTAACTATGTTGATTTTCTGGAATAGTAGGGCGGTAACTTAAGGCTTCCTGATAATGCCGAGATTTAGGGTATTCTTACGCCTCAAGGTCAGCCAGGCTTCTAGCTACCTTTAACACTCGATAAAAGCCTCGAGCAGACAGGCCGAAACGTTCTATAGCTTTATTCATCAAATCCCTGAGCGGCTCATCGAGAGGGCATACTTGTATGACAAGACTACTAATAACCATCCTTAGTTAATTAGGGTCGCTTTAAGCGTTATTTTTGGTGATCAGAGTTTCAATTTCCGCTATCTGTTTTTCTAGGACATCAATTTTCTCACGAGATCGCACTAGAACTGCTTGCTGAGTATCAAACTCTTCACGAGTTACTACGTCTAAGTTGGATAAAGTTTTATTCATTGCCGCGCGCAAGAGTTGGTGCATCTCAGCACTCATTGCCTCTGCGCCTGAAAGAGTTTTATCAAGATGAGATTGAAACTGACTATAAATATCTTCGCTGTCCATTTTTCATGCTCCGTTCCTGATCGCTATTATTCAATGTTTGGCGATCATTGTCAGCTTATTTTGACATATTAGGGCCTTCTTTTCGGTGTATTTTAAGATTACTGTTTTGGTGCATTACAAAGAACCAAGCAGTGAGTTGTCGCACCAATTTAGCGCATAAAGCCTACCTTTTACTTATAAAACCCTGATTGGAGACGACTTTCAAGAGTTGGCACGCAATATGCAAAGGCTTAGATACTGACCGAAAGGTGAGACACAAATCAATTGACAACACAATCTTGGGAGATTACTTAATGAAAGCAATAAAAACTGCAGTTTGGGCTGCAACTATGATGACAGCAGCGACAGGAATGTCCGCCGAAATTTCAGGAAACGTAGCACTTGGATCCGAATATTTTTTCAGAGGCGTCGATCAAGCTGGTGGAGAAGCGCTATCAGGCGGATTTCGATGTCAATTTTGAAAATGGTATTTATGTGGGTACATGGGCTTCGAGTATTGATTTTAGTAACGGTCCAGAGCTTGATTATTACGTGGGATATGTTGGTGACCTAACTGAAGCAGTGAGCTTCGATGTGGGCTACTTGTTCTATGGTTATCCCGGAGATTCGACTTTAGATTTTGAAGAATTGTATGGGAGCTTGTCCTTTGGTGATGCGACCGTTGGTTTTAACTTTTCTGACGATTACTTTGCCTCCTCAGGTGAAACTACTTATGTCTATGTAGATTATGGCTTTTCTTTGGGAGAGAACTGGAGCTTAGGCCTTCACTACGGAACTATTTCAGCTGATGACAATGTCGCCTACGACGAGGTTTTTGGCGACACAGTGGATGATTATTCGATTTCTCTTAGCACTGAAGTCAGTGGAGTCGGCGTTGACTTTAGTTTTATTGATTCATCGGGAAGCGGTGCCCTAGATGCTGATGCTGAATTTGCAATTACCATCTCAAAGTCGCTGTAAGCGCTGAGGTATTTTCTTTTAAAGCAATATGAGTGGCTTTAGCCACTCAATGGAGGATCCATGAAATTAGTTACTGCAATTATTAAACCTTTCAAGCTGGATGAAGTTCGTGAAGCGCTCGGTGAATTGGGTGTTTCAGGCGTAACCGTAACAGAGGTAAAAGGTTTTGGTCGACAAAAAGGTCACACTGAGTTGTATCGAGGTGCTGAGTATGTTGTCGATTTTTTACCAAAAGTAAAGGTAGAAGTGGCATTGACCGATGAGTTGGTTGAAAGCGCCGTTGAAGCTATCACTAAATCCGCAGCAACAGGCAAGATTGGCGACGGTAAGATTTTTATCAGCCAGCTTGATGATGCTATCGAATCCGTACCGGGGAAACCGGTCCAGAAGCCATCTAAATTAAGGAAGAACAATGAACGAGATATTTGAATTACAGTACGCGCTCGATACATTTTACTTTTTAATGTGCGGCGCATTGGTTATGTGGATGGCAGCTGGGTTTGCCATGCTCGAGGCGGGTTTGGTCCGCTCTAAAAATACTACCGAAATATTAACCAAAAATATTTCTCTATTTGCGGTCGCCTGCACCATGTATATGGTCTGTGGATATCACATTATGTACGCTGACCTTGGCGATCTGTTGTTAAGAGGCATCACTGGTGACGGTGCTACAGGCATGGAAGAGCCAGCTACTTATGCCCCCTCTGCTGATTTTTACTTTCAGGTAGTTTTTGTTGCTACAGCAATGTCTATCGTCTCAGGTGCGGTGGCAGAGCGAATGAAATTATGGGCATTTTTAGCTTTTGCAGTTGTGATGACCAGCTTTATCTATCCGATGGAAGGATCATGGACTTGGGGCGGACAGTCCGTCTTTGGTTTATATACTTTAGGCGATCTTGGATTTTCTGACTTCGCAGGATCGGGCATCGTACACATGGCGGGTGCGTCTGCAGCCTTAGCCGGCGTTCTCTTGCTAGGAGCACGAAAGGGCAAGTACGGAGCGGATGGCTCAATAAATGCAATTCCTGGCGCCAATCTACCCATGGCCACTTTAGGAACCTTTATTTTATGGTTGGGCTGGTTTGGTTTCAACGGAGGATCGGTTCTTGCTACCGCTTCAGTTGAAAGCGCGAACGCTGTTGCGGTGGTATTCTTAAATACTAATGCTGCTGCAAGTGGCGGATTAATTGCTGCCCTTATCGTTGCTAGATTCATGTTTGGTAAAGCTGATTTAACGATGGCCTTGAATGGAGCGTTAGCAGGTCTCGTCGCTATTACCGCAGAGCCGTCAACCCCGACCGCTTTACAAGCAACGCTGTTTGGTGGATTAGGCGGTGTCTTAGTGGTCTTTAGTATTGTGGCTCTTGATAAGTTAAAGATTGATGATCCGGTAGGTGCTATTTCTGTTCATGGTGTTGTTGGTTTACTAGGCTTGCTGTTAGTGCCGCTAACAAATGATGCTTCAACATTCTCTGGGCAGTTAATTGGGGCCGCAACTATCTTCATCTGGGTATTTGGAGCCAGCGCGGTTGTGTGGAGTATTCTGAAGTCTACCATGGGCATTCGCGTCTCTCAGGAAGAAGAGTTTGACGGAGTTGATCTTTCAGAGTGCGGAATGGAAGCATACCCCGAGTTTGTGAGTGCTAAGTCATAGATTACAATAACCCCTAGATTAACCGGAGCCTTGTGCTCCGGTTTTTTTTGTCCTCAGTTAACCAAAATTATTTCATGATTTTTGATTTTATCCTGATGCAATTTTGGAGATAAAGAGGTATCTTAAGGGATATAAGTCACGTGTAAGGAAATATGTAAATATGAAACTGATTACTGCAGTAATTAAACCGTTCAAACTGGACGATGTTCGCGAAGCTCTTGCTGACTTGGGAGTCCAAGGCATTACAGTGACGGAAGTCAAAGGCTTCGGTCGTCAAAAAGGGCATACTGAGCTGTATCGAGGTGCGGAATATGTTGTCGATTTTTTACCCAAAATTAAATTAGAGATTGCTATATCCACGGATTTAGTTGACAGCACTGTGGAGGCGATCACTAAATCAGCAGCGACTGGAAAGATAGGCGACGGTAAGATCTTTATTTCTTCATTAGATGAGGTGATAAGAATTCGTACTGGTGAAACGGGCGCCGATGCAATTTAGACCGTCTTTGAGCTCAATAGAGACGGATTTAGAGTGCTAGTTATGGCTTTTACCACTCCGCTATGTTTTAAATTACAATTTATCCGAGACAAAAAATAATGAAATCTTTTTCAACTTTGCTGACGTGTGTCTTAGTAATAACTTTGGCATGCGCAGGGTCGACTCTCGCAGATGATGATCAAGTCGTTCGGCAGACCATAATCTCAAAGCTTAAGGCGGCGCGGTCTGATTTAGATTATAAGTTTATTGGTCCATCCGAGATTCCTACATTTTATGAGGTACAAGTAATGGGAGGACCAATACTTTATGTCTCTGAGGATGGAGAATTCTTTTTCGATGGCGCGCTTTATAAGGTCAAAGTAGGTCAGTTTGTGGACGTTCGTAACTTACGGCTCGACGTTGATCGTAGAGAGGCATTTGCTTCTTTATCAACAGACGAAATGATTGTTTTTAAGTCTTCCATACCAACAAAAGCAATTATTAATGTTTTTACTGATGTGGATTGTGGTTATTGTAGAAAGCTCCATCAAGAAGTGCCGGAACTGAATCAAATGGGTGTCGAGGTCAGATACCTTGCATTTCCAAGAGCTGGAGTAGCATCTGCCTCCTATGACAAGATCGCTACTGCTTGGTGTTCCGATGATCCCCAAGGTAGTTTAACGCGATCTAAAAATGGTGATGATGATCCATTAAATGTTTGTTCAGAAAATCCGGTTGCAGAGCACTACAATCTCGGTCAGCGGTTAGGAGTCACAGGAACACCAGCGATTGTTCTTATGGACGGGACGATGCTTCCAGGGTATCAAAAGGCCGAGGCTCTGGCGAAAATTTTAGGTATAGGCTCTTGAATTTTTCACTGTGGAAAAATACTTAGCTAATAAACCCGAATAAATTCTCAAATAGTATAAAATTGTTGGTAAAAGAGGCTGGCGGATTTTACGTGCCTTGAATTCAGGAGTATTCAGAGGTAATGAGGTGAGAGTAGTAAACATTGGCATATGCGGTCTAGGAACCGTGGGATCTGGCGTGTATAACGTTATATCCCGAAACTTGGCGGCAATCAACGCTAGAGCAAACTGTGAAATTAAAATAGCACAGATTGGTTGCCGGCGAGATAACCCTGACTGCGCCCTCTCTACGACTCCTGTTACCCGCGATATATTTGAGGTAGCTAAGAATCCTGATATTAACGTCGTTGTTGAGCTTATTGGAGGAACGACGACAGCTTATAAATTGGTGATGACCGCGCTAGAGAATGGCAAGCATGTTGTAACTGCCAATAAAGCACTGATCGCAGAGCATGGTATGGAAATTTTCTCTGAGGCGGAGTCACGAGGGTTGATGGTTTGCTACGAGGCTGCTGTGGCTGGTGGTATTCCAATCATCAAATCTCTTCGCGAGGGCTTATCCGCTAATCGTGTTAATTGGCTTGCTGGAATTATTAATGGTACGACTAACTTTATTTTGTCTGAGATGGATACTAAAGGCAGAAATTTTAATGACGTTCTAATTGAAGCCCAAGAGAAAGGATATGCCGAGGCTGACCCAACATTTGATGTCGAGGGAATAGATGCCTCACACAAGCTGGCCATTTTGGCCTCGATTGCCTTTAGCACGCCTTTATCACTTAAAGGTCTTTTCACGGAGGGCATTACAAAATTACAACCTCAAGATGTTGCTTATGCACGAGAGCTTGGTTATGCGATTAAGCATCTTGGTATAGCAAGGCAAACAGAAAATGGCGTGGAATTGCGGGTACATCCGACCTTGGTTCCTCAGCGATCTTTAATAGCTGGGGTGAACGATGTTTTGAATGCGGTTATGGTCAACGCTGATGCGGTTGGAACTACTCTTTTTTATGGTCCTGGAGCGGGTTCAGAGCCTACAGCCTCTTCCGTCATAGCTGACATAGTGGATGTAGCAAGAAATATGGACTCATATCCCGATGCTTGGGTACCAGCGCTGGGATGCAAGCTTACCGCCCTCAAAGAACAACCATTGTTGGGTATTGAAGAAGTTGAGACGGGATTTTATATCCGATTTTCTGCGTTGGATAAGCCAGGTGTTCTGTCGAATGTGACGAAAATAATGGCTGACGCTGGAATTAGTATTGAATCTATTATTCAACGTGACCAACCCGCCGGCGAGAGTTATGTCAATGTCATTATTCTAACGAATGTGACCAAAGAAAAATGTTTAGATGAGGCTGTGGAGCATATCGAGCAACTTGAGACTGTGCGTGGCCCAGTTAACTTCATACGCGTTGAATACTTAGACCAAGCGTGAGACAAATTAAGATAAGCAATAAGTCATTATTGGGAAGTCGTTAGATGGAATACATTAGCACTCGCGGTGGTGGAGAGCCTAAAAGTTTTGAAGATGTCATCTTGACCGGGTTGGCGCCAGACGGAGGTTTGTATGTGCCGAAGTCATTGCCACATTACAGTCATGAAGAAATTGCCTCTTGGGCTGGATTATCCTATCAGCAATTAGCATTAAAAGTGATTACTCCTTTTGTTGATGGAGCAATTCCTGAGAGCGATTTAGAGCGATTGATTGAGAAATCCTATGGTAATTTTCGTCATGAAGATATTGCTCCGCTGGTAAAGACCGGGGATAACGAATGGATCTTGGAATTATTCCATGGCCCCACTCTTGCATTTAAAGATTTTGCCCTACAATTTTTGGGAAATCTACTGGACTACACGCTAGGAAAGCGGCAGCAAAAGGTTGTATTATGGGCGCTACCTCTGGCGACACTGGCTCTGCCGCGATTGAGGGTTGTAGACGATGTAAGAATATCGATATATTTATTCTTCATCCTTATCAACGAGTGTCAGATGTACAGCGACGCCAAATGACAACAGTTCAAGCAGATAATATTCACAATATCGCATTGCATGGAAATTTTGATGATTGCCAAAATATGGTTAAAGCAAGTTTTTCTGATCAGTCCTTTTTGCCAGATGGTCGACAACTTGTTGCAGTAAACTCGATTAATTGGGCTCGTATAATGGCCCAGATTGTCTATTATTTTTGGGCCTCCTTGCGACTTGGTGGGCCTGATCAAGCTGTTTCTTTTTCTGTTCCCACGGGCAATTTTGGAGATATTTTTGCCGGTTACTTGGCTTACAAAATGGGATTGCCAATCAAACAGTTAGTGATTGCAACTAATCAAAACGATATTTTACATCGTTGTATTAGTGATAATGATCATACCTCCCGGCCTCTTGAGCAGAGTTTGGCGCCGAGCATGGATATCATGATCTCTAGTAATTTTGAGCGTCTGTTATTTGATCTTTATGACCAAGATGGTGCTGTGATTGCTCAATTAATGAATGATGCGAAAGCGGGATCGATGCAGTTGAGTAACTCTGCTTTAGATCGAGCGAGGGAGTTGTTTACTAGTTTTCGATGTGATGACAGTGGGATGATCGACCTCATCAGCACGACAAACAGAGATATTGATTACTTGCTTGACCCTCATACGGCCATTGGTCTTGCGGCGGCACGGGCCTGTCGCGAAGATACAAGTACTCCGATGGTGACTCTTGCCACTGCTCATCCTGCCAAATTCCCCGAGGCGGTTAAGGAAGCTGGGTATCCAAGAGATCCTGATTTACCCAACCATATGGCAGATCTTTTTGACCGTAAGGAGCGTTTTACTGTTTTAGACAATGTGCAGTCAGAGGTGCAGCAGTTTATCGCGGAGAATATTCTAGCCTAAGGTCTGGGCTACAAATGACCGCGTATAAGACGGAAGCTAAAGTTGAGATGAGAAGATGTCAGAAGAAAACAAGTTATCAAAAGAAGATCAAGATCGCGTAGATAATTACCTAGAAAGTGGGTTCAATAGTGTTGAACGGAAACCC
>JGI20155J14468_10003303_pt1 | contig 11317 bp, 9 predicted proteins | sample COG_05_FD_14468 | JGI IMG/M metagenome (IMG submission 14468)
TTGATGCATTCGAAACTGATTTAACATATTTATATAAAATTCCTTTATCAATTTTTGGATCTGGTTGAGTCCAATTTTTAATTCTATTTGTTATCTCATTTTCTGAAATATCCACATTTATTANATTTTGCTCAGAATCAATTGTAATAATATCTCCATTTTTAACAATTGCTAATGTACCTCCTTCATATGCTTCTGGTACAATATGACCAACAACAAATCCATGAGTTCCACCAGAGAATCTTCCATCAGTAATCAAGGCAACATCTTTTCCAAGTCCTGCACCCATTATTGCAGAAGTCGGTTTGAGCATTTCTGGCATTCCAGGACCACCTTTTGGACCCTCATATCTTATAACAACAACTTCTCCTTTATTCACTTTAGATTGCTTTATAGCCTCAAGACATTCGAATTCACCATCAAAAACTTTAGCTGGTCCTGTAAATATTAGACCTTCTTTACCTGTTATTTTTGCAACACATCCAAGCTCAGCAAGGTTTCCTTTGAGAATTTGAATATGACCTGTTTTTTTAATAGGATTTGAAATAGGAAAAATAATATCATTAGAATTTATGTCTGGTGAGTGAATTTCTGATAAATTTTCTTCAAGAGTTTTACCTGTTACTGTCATACAATCTCCATGTAACATATTATTCTCTAGCATATATTTTAAAACTGAAGGTACCCCTCCAATTTTATGTAAATCCTTCATTAAATATTTACCACTTGGCTTAAGGTTGGCTAAAAAGGGTGTCGAGTCACTTATTTCCTGAAAATAATCTATTGTTAAATCCAAATTAGCAGCTCTAGAGATAGCTAAAAAATGAAGAACTGCATTAGTAGATCCACCAAGGACTGTAATCAATCTTAAGGCATTTTCAAGAGATTTCTTTGTAACTATATCAGATGGCTTAATATCTTTTTCAATGAGTAATTTCATGGAAGAACCAATTTGATTACACTCACTAATTTTATCGTCACTTAAAGCTGGATTAGAAGAATTGTAAGGAAGTGACATACCCAAAGCTTCAATTGCAGAAGCCATAGTGTTGGCTGTATACATACCCCCACATGCACCAGCTCCAGGACAAGCATTTTTAATTACATTTTTATATTCATTTTCATCAATCTTTCCAGAAACTTTTTCACCCCAGGCTTCAAAAGCTGATACAACATCTAGCTCTTTATTATTGTAACAACCTGAATCTATTGTACCACCATAAACAAGTAAACTAGGTCTGTTTAATCTAAGCATTGCCATTAAGGCTCCTGGCATATTTTTATCACATCCAACAACTGTGACTAGACCATCATAAGACATAGCTTGAACTACAGTTTCCATTGAATCAGCTATAATATCTCTAGAAGGTAAAGAATATCTCATACCTAAAGTTCCCATTGATATTCCATCACTAACACCTATGGTATTAAATATTAAACCAACATAATTTGAGTTTACTATACTCTCTCTTATTTTTACAGATAAATCATTTAAATGCATGTTACATGGATTCCCTTCATAACCAGTGCTAGCTACTCCAATAAAAGGTTTATCAAAGTCCTCTTCAGATAAACCTATAGCGTGAAGCATAGCTTGAGCAGCAGGTTGAGAATCGTCCTTTGTTACTATACGACTATATTTATTTAACATATAAAATAAATCTTTTCCTTAAAATTATTACCCTGTCACTTTATTTCTTAATGAATCTTAAAGTTAAAACTACGTCCAAATAAATATATTAATATTCAAGATATTGTAAATCAGTTAATTAAGTTAATAAATATATTACATCCAAATGTTATATATAGATATTTAATTTAAATAATTAAATTTAGCACGTAATGGATAACAAAGAAATTGATATTATAATTAATTCACAAAAAGAATTTAATAAAACTAACTCTAATTCTGTCAACTATAGAATTCAAATTTTAAATTCACTTTTAAAGGAAATTAATAAATCAGAAAACAAGATCTATGAAGCTTTAAAAAAAGATCTAAATAAACATGAGTTTGAATCGTTTTTATCTGAAGTTCTTCTTGTTAAAAGAGAGATTAAATTATTCGTAAGAAAATTAAAGAAATGGTCAAAAAAGAAAAAAGTTAAAGGATCTATATTTAATTGGCCATCATCAAATTATCTTATACCTGAACCCTATGGTCAAGTTCTTATTATTACTCCATGGAATTACCCATTTCAATTATCACTAACTCCTCTTATTGGTGCAGTTGGCGCAGGCAATACAGTTATAATAAAACCATCTGAATTAGCTCCAAACACATCTTCGGTGCTTAAGGAATTGATTTGTAATGTTTTTCCTCAAAATTTAGTTTCTGTTATTGAAGGTGATGCTGAAACTGCCAAATATCTTCTTGATAAAAAATGGGATTATATATTGTTCACAGGAAGTACAAAAATTGGAAAAATTGTAGCTGAAAAAGCTGCAAAACACTTAACTCCTACAACATTAGAACTTGGAGGAAAAAGCCCATGCATAGTAGATAGTAATGTTGATATAGACAAAACAGCAAAAAGGATAGTTTCTGGTAAATTCGTTAATTGTGGTCAAACTTGTATTGCTCCAGATTATGTGCTAGTTAATAATCACGTTAAAAGTGAATTGATTTCAATGCTAAAAAAGAATATTATTTCAACTTTTGGAAGTATTCCTTATGATTCTAATAGTTACGGAAGAATAATAAACAAAGGCAATCTATTAAGATTAAAAGAAAATCTTCATAATCAAAATATTGAATTTGGAGGAAAAATTGATGAAAACAACCTTTATGTCGAACCTACACTGGTTATTAATCCTGACTTAAATTCAGAAATCATGAAAGAAGAAATTTTTGGACCTGTTTTACCAATTATATCGTATGAAAATGAAAATGATTTAAATAAAATACTAAACTTCAACCCATCACCACTCGCATTCTATATATTTTCAAATAATCAAAAATTTATTGATAAACTAATTAATTCAAATAAGTTTGGAGGATGTGTAGTAAATGATACTTTAATACATTATGTGAATTCAAATCTGCCATTTGGTGGGATTGGAGAAAGCGGAATGGGTGCTTATAGGGGCAAATTTAGTTTTGACACTTTTAGTCACTATAAACCTGTTCTTAAGAAGAAATCAATGATTGATATTCCATTTAGATATGGACCTTACCCTGACTCATTTAAATTTATTAAAAAATTATTGGAGAAACTATAGAATGGAGAAGACTGTAAGTGAGGCCATAAAATATAGAAGATCTGTAAGAAAGTTTGATCCTAGTAAAGAATTAAACTCAGATATTGTAAAAAAATGCATTGAAAATGGAGTATTAGCTCCTACTAGTAGCAATCTTCAGCTTTGGGAATTTTATCATATTACCAACAAGGAACTGTTAAATAAAATTTCAAAAATATGCTTTAATCAACCAGCCGCCTCAACAGCTAAACAAATTGTAATAACTGTGGTTAGAAAAGATTTATGGAAAATCAGAGCTTCTCAAAATATTGATTTTTTTAATTTGACAAAAAAAAACCTTAGTGATAGAAATTACGATTTAACACAAAAATATTATAAAAGAGCTATCCCTTTTGTATACAAAGATTTTTTAGGTGTAATAAGTTTCATTAAATATATTATTGCTTCTGTAATAGGACTATTTAGAGTAATGTACAGACAACTTAGAGCTTCTGATACTAGAATAATTGCTCATAAAAGTGCAGCATTAGCATCTCAAAATTTCATGATAAGCATGGCCGGGTTTGGTTATGACACCTGTCCTATGGAAGGCTTTGACTCACTTAAAATTAAAAGTTTGTTGAACCTGAAAAAAAAGTCTGAAATTAATATGATAATTGGGTGTGGGATTAGATTAAAGGAAGGAGTCTACGGTGAAAGGTTTAGAGTTCCTTTTGAAGAAGTTTATATTAAAAAATAAATTAATTGTTTGATTCTTCAATCGATGAATCTAACCAGTTTTTAAAATTTTCCTCTGATGTAAATTGAATAGGTTCAGTTAAAATCTTACCTGAAGGAAGCATAGCTACATAATAAGGCTGTGATGCATTATTGAAATTTATCTGCTGAAAAAGAGACCATTTTCTTCCTATATTATTCACATATTGAATATTTCCAGAATTATTTAAAAATTTAAACTCTTCTTCTATTGAAAGCTTTGTTCTATCATCAACATAAAGGGAGATAATAACAAAATTATTATCTAAAAGATTAAATATAGCTGGTTTTGACCATACATTTTCTTCCATCCTTCTGCAATTAGCACAAGCCCAACCTGTAAAATCTAGCAAAATGATTTTTTCATTTTCAATAGCATAATTTTTACCATCTTGAAAGTCTTTAAAACATTTTAGTCCAAGAGGACAATCATTAACTTTTTCTTCAATAGAGTAAAACTCTGGAGGCAAAATACCACTTAAGAATCTTACATTTTTACTATCATAAAGTCCACTGATAAGATAGAATGAGAAAAGCATAAAAAACCAACCTGACAAACTCTTAAAATTAAACTTTAATTTTCCAAAGTATGAACCAAACAAGTATAGGGACATTGTTAAGAAAATTAGTATCCAAATAATTAAAAATACTTCTCTCTTCAGAATACCCCACCCCTCTACTAAGTCAGCGTTTGATAAAAACTTAAATGCTAATGCTAATTCAATGAAACCCAAAGAAACTTTTAATTTTTTTAACCAAAGCCCAGATTTAGGGATCAATGATAAATATTTGGGATAAAATGCTAAAAAAGTAAATGGAAGTGCCAAAGCAAAACCAAATCCAAGCATACCTGAAGATAGTTGCATTGCACCAGATTCTGCAGATGACAAAGAACCAGCTAACAGAGAGCCTAATATAGGTCCTGTACAAGAAAATGAAACTAATGCTAATGTTAGTGACATAAAGAATATTCCAATCACCCCTCCCTTTTCAGATTTTTTTTCTGAACCTGAAATAATATTACTAGGAATTACAATATCAAAGTATCCAAAAAATGAAATCGCAAAAAATATAAAGACTAAAAAAAAGGTAATATTTACATAAACATTAGTTGAAATAGTATTTAAAATATTTGGATTCAAACTATCAAATAAATGGAATGGTACACTTAATAAAATATAAATCATTACAATAAAGAAACCATACAAAGAAGCTGATGTTAAACTATTATATTTTAATTTTTCTTGATCAATGAAATATGACACGGTTAATGGTATCATTGGGAAAATACATGGTGTTAATAAAGCTAGAAAACCTGCTAAAAGTCCGAAAATAAATATCTCGAAATAATTAGATGATTGAACAACATCAACACTATTGTAGTTAGATTTATCCAACTCCAATTCCAACGAATTATATTTTTTTATATCATCCAAAGTAACATTATCATCTTGAAGGATTTTCTTGTTTTTATCAAGAACTATATTAAACGTTTCATTTCGAAAAATACACAACTCATCATCACATGATGAATATTCAACTTCAATCTTAACTTGGTTAACATCTTTGTTGTTTAGCCTTAAAGATTGATTAAAATTTGCTTTACCTTCAAAATAAAACAAATCCATCTTGAACACATTGTCATATCCAATTATATATGGATCTTCATTAAAAATTTCATCAGCAAAATAGTTATTGTCATTATTTAAAAATTTAAAACTAGTTGCTACAGATCCCTCTTCAGGCGAAAACTGAGAATATAGTTTCCATCCATCAATTATTTCTGCATTTAAAGATATCTCATATTCTAAACTGTTTAGCTTTGTTAACTCATATGTCCAAGAAACAGGTTCTGTTTCTTGAGCACTAAGTGGCAGAAGGGTAATAATTCCAAAAAGTAAATTTTTAATCATTTGAAGTGATTATTAAGAATTTTTTATTCTTTCTTATTAGATGTGTATTTGAACTAATATACTTGCCTGTGTCAGAGTCAAATAATTTAATAATTTCTTTAAAATCAATTTTATACTCTTTAAATAAATGATGCATATAATATTCCAAAGGATCTAATTTTTTTAAATCATCAATTTTCACTTTTATTTTATCAGTTTCAAAAGTGAAGATTCTATTCTTTGTTTGATCAAGAATAGTATCTGCAAATATCATAGTAGAGTTTAGGTTATCAATCGTTGTTTGAAATTTTAACATAACATTATCATCAAATTTTTTAAACTGAGGAATTATTAAATTTCTTATCATATTTCTAAAGTAATCATTTTTAGAATTTGATGAATCCTCTCTAAAATCAATGTTATTTAACTTAGCATATACTAAAATATCATTCTTCAAGACTTTAAGAAGGGGTCTCAATAAAGAATCTGTTTTCTCAGTAATACCAGTTAGTCCTTTTAAACCAGAACCTCTCATTGAATTTATTAAATATGTTTCAATTTGATCATCTAGGTGATGAGCAGTAACTATATAATCAAAACCGTAAAGATTCTTGAGTTCATTAAACCATTCATATCTTAAATTTCTGGTACCTTCTTGAATTCCAAACTTATTTTTGACACAATAATCATTAGTGTTAAATTTTGATATGTAACACTCAATTTCATTTTTTGAAGACCAATTAAAAATAAATTTTTCGTCATCATCACTTTCTTTAGCCCTTAACTTAAAATTACAATGTGCTACAGAAAAACTTAAATTATATTTAAGGAATAAATTTGCAAGAACCATACTATCAACTCCACCACTTAGAGCAATTAAAAATTTAGAATGCATAAGTGATGAGATTTTACTTTGAAAAATTGTTTCAATTTTGATTCCCACCCAGTAAAAATAACTAAAGTTTAATCAAATAAGTATTGTATTATATTTATGGTTAGGTTTTTTTTTCTGAACTTGTAGAATATAATTTATATTTTGAAAGATAATTCTAGTGTAAATTTACCGATTGGAATAGCACTACTTCCTATTTTTTTTCTTGTTTTACTCCTTAGTATAAATGTTTTTATATATGGAGATGATTCATTAAATGGAACCAATCAGTTTATTCTAATTTTATCGGGACTCTTTGGAGCATCTTTAGGTTTTATTTACAATGTATCATATAAAGAGATACTTAAAAAAATCTCAAATAGTGTAAAATCAGTAACTGGAGCATTATTGATATTATTATTTGTAGGAGCCCTAGCAGGTACTTGGATGATCAGTGGGATTATACCTGCAATGGTTTATTATGGGCTTAAAATACTAGACCCTAATATCTTTCTTCCAGCTTGTGTAGTAATATGTTCTATTATATCTGTAGCAACAGGAAGTAGTTGGACTACATCTGCAACAGTCGGTATTGCATTAGTAGGAATTGGGAAGGCTCTAGGCATTCCATCCAGGAATGGTTGGAGGGGCAGTAATTGCAGGTGCTTATTTTGGTGACAAACTTTCTCCGCTTAGCGATACAACTAATCTTGCTGCAGCTGTTACTAAAGTTGATTTATTCAGACATATTAAATATTTAACATATACTACTATCCCTAGCATATCAATAACTCTAATTGTTTTTATCATTCTTGGATTTATGCAAGTTTCTGATGGTTCAACTGATAATACTTATTTGCTTAGCGCTATTACTGAGAAAGTTTAATATTACATTAATTCTATTTTCTGTCCCAATATTAGTTTTAATTATGATTATTAAAAAAACACCTCCTTTAATTGCATTAGTAATTGGAACATTGGTTGGTGCTGTATTTGCCATAATATTTCAACCACAAATTATATCAGAACTTTCTTCTGGCAGCTATTCTAAACTCACTAGTACATATGTTGTAATTATGGATACAATAACCGGTCCTATAAGCATTGAAACTAATAATGTGATATTAAATGATTTATTTTCAACAGGAGGGATGCTAGGTATGATGAATACAATATTTTTAGTCATTGGAACCATGGTGTTTGGTGGTGTTATGGAGGCTATTGGAGCACTTAAAACCATTAGCAAGACACTTTTACAATGGGCTGACACATCATTTAAGTTATTTGCAAGTACTGTAGCATCTTGTTTGGCATTAAATGTTAGTGCATCAGATCAATATCTTACAATTGTAGTTTCAGGTAAAATGTTTGAAAAAGCATTTAAAGACAAAAATCTTGCACCCGAAAATTTGAGTAGAACTCTTGAAGATTCTGCAACAGTTACATCTGCTCTAATTCCATGGAACTCATGTGGTGCCTACCACTCTTCTGTTCTAGGAGTTGGTGTTGGTGAATACTTTATTTATGCAGTTTTTAATTGGATTAGTCCTTTCATGACATTAATATATGCTGCATTTAGAATAAAAATTAGGACTTTAGGAGATAAAAATTAATTATCTAAACTCATCTTTGTATTTTTGTATAATACTGTTTATCTATGAGAAGCAAGAAAAAAGCCGATGTAAACAAATTTAAAGTTATACTTGGCTACATTCTTCTATTTCTTTCCGTAATACTTTTCACTTCATTTATATCATATATGTACAATTGGAAGGTTGATCAAAGTAGTATTGGAAATCTTCTTGACAGAAGTATTGAAGTTGAAAATATATTAGGGAAAATTGGCGCATCAATAAGTCACTTTTTTATTTACAATCTATTTGGAATTTCTAGTTTCATCCTTCCTGTAATTCTATTTATTTCATCCTATTATTTACTTTTTAATAAAAAAATACTTGAGTTAATTAAAAGAATTAATTGGCTATTAATACTAACTATATGGATGACTCTATTAACTGGATATCTTAGTAATTATTTTCCAATTCAAACTGGTATTGTTGGGTTTGAGATAAATTCATTTCTTAAGACTTATATTGGAATGACAGGAATAGTTCTAATAATATGTTTCATTTTCATTTTATCAATTGCAGTCTTATGGAATATCACTCCTAATTCAATAGTGATCTTATTAGGTAACCTTTCTCTTCCAAAAAAATCAAAAGAAAATCCACAAGAAGATAAGCTTAAGGATGAATTATTTGAGGATATCAAAGTTGAAGACTCGGAACTAGAAGTTAATCTAGAGTCAAAACTTAATGATGGAAAAGAGATACAATCAGAGCCTACTGAAGGAAATGATGATAGCGTTTCAATGGAGGTTGAAGAAATAAATTTTGAGGAAAAGAGCACTAAAAATATCAGCTTTAATAAGGCTGATCTTAAGAAATTTGACCCTACTCTAGATTTAAGTAATTTCAAAAATCCAAGTATTGATCTTTTGAAAGATTATGGAGATGGAACTATTAAAATCGATCAGGATGAACTGGAAACCAACAAAAATAAAATAGTTGACACTCTAAAGAATTATAACATTGGTATAAAGCAAATTAAAGCTACCATAGGTCCAACTGTTACATTATATGAAATAATTCCTGATGCAGGAGTTAGAATTTCAAAAATTAAAAATCTTGAGGATGATATTGCTTTATCTCTTTCAGCACTTGGTATAAGAATAATTGCCCCAATACCAGGCAAAGGAACTATAGGTATCGAAGTTCCTAATAAAAAGAAATCTATTGTTTCAATGAAGTCTTTAATTTCTTCAAAAAAATATATTGAGTCTGAGATGGAACTTCCAATTGCAATTGGAAAAACAATTAGTAATGAAACATTTATTGTTGATTTAACTAAGATGCCACATCTTTTAATGGCAGGAGCAACAGGTCAAGGTAAGTCAGTAGGTATTAATGCTATCCTAACATCAATTCTTTATAAAAAACATCCAGCTCAAGTAAAGTTTGTTTTGGTTGATCCAAAAAAAATTGAATTGTCTATTTATAATAAGATTGAAAGACACTACCTAGCAAAACTTCCAGAATCAGATGATGCAATTATTATAGATAATGATAAAGTAATTAATACACTTAATTCATTGTGTATGGAAATGGATAATAGGTATGAACTTCTTAAGGATGCCATGAGCAGAAATATTAAAGAATATAATACGAAGTTTATATCTAGAAAATTAAATCCAGAAAACGGACATACTTTTCTACCATATATTGTACTAGTAATAGATGAGTTTGCAGATTTAATAATGACAGCTGGTAAGGAAGTAGAGACTCCTTTAGCTAGATTAGCTCAACTTTCAAGAGCAGTTGGTATCCACTTAATAATTGCTACTCAAAGACCTTCAGTTAATGTCATAACAGGTTTAATTAAAGCAAATTTTCCTGCTAGAATTGCATTTAGAGTTACTTCTAAAATTGATTCAAGGACAATTTTAGATACTGGAGGAGCCGAACAATTGATTGGAAGAGGTGATTTATTATATTCCCAATCAAATGATTTAACTAGGATTCAATGTGGTTTTATTGATACTCCAGAAGTTGAGAAGCTGTCTGAGTTTATTGGATCTCAAATGGGTTATCCAACTGCATATGAACTTCCTGAATATTCAAAAGATGATAGTGGTTCATCATCTGATATATCAATTGAAGATAGAGATTCAATGTTTAATGAAGCTGCAAGAGTAATTGTTTCAAACCAACAAGGTTCTGCCTCTTTACTTCAGAGAAAACTTAAACTAGGATATAATAGAGCTGGAAGATTAATTGATCAAATGGAAGACGCTGGTATTGTAGGTCCTTTTGAAGGAAGTAAACCAAGACAAGTATTAATATCAGATTTAAATTCATTAGAAAGTTTGTTGAGTAGTGGACAAAAATAAAATACTTATAAAGTTTATAGTAATTCTTTTAGGTTTTTCAAATCTATCTGCACAAGAGGTTGCAATTGAAGTCCTTGAAAGAGTTAGAGAAAATGCATTTTCATTAGAAAATGTATACTATAAATTTGAGATTTCTTCCAAATTTGAAAATAATCTTTTTCCAATTAGTGGAGAATTTTATATTAAGCAGGGAAGCTATTTGATAGATACAGATGAAGTTGATCAAATATATGACGGTGAAAGATTTTACACATTTATTCATGAAAATAAAGAGATAATAATAAGTACCGAAAACACTTCATTTTTTAATTTCTCGCCAAATCAGATTTTTAATTATTTTTTAGAAGGATTTAATTTAAAAAAACAAAATACATCTGATGACTTTGATCTCATTATAGCAGAGAGTAAAGAAGAAAATGAAATTATTTATAATTTATTTATTAATTCTAATCTTTCAATTAAAAGAATTGAAATGATTGAAAAAGAAACAGGCGAAGAGATAAATAGGTTTTTAACATTAACTTATGATTATAATTTAAACCTTCCATTGTCTTTATTTAAATTTGACTTAAAAGATTATAAAGATTATTTAATAGTTACTGAAAATTGAAAATACTAGACAAATACATACTAAAATCATACTTGACA
>JGI20155J14468_10003307_pt1 | contig 11300 bp, 8 predicted proteins | sample COG_05_FD_14468 | JGI IMG/M metagenome (IMG submission 14468)
TATCAAGATATACGACAAATTTACTCAAATAATTTCAAGTATATTCTGGTTGATGAATATCAAGATACAAATTTCATTCAAAGTAAGTGGCTTAAATTATTATCAGAAAAAAATAAAAATTTGTGCTGTGTTGGTGATGATGACCAATCTATTTATAGTTGGAGAGGTGCAGAAATAAAAAACTTTTTAGAATTTGATCAGGTATATGAAAACACAAAAGTAATAAGATTAGAGCAAAATTATAGATCTTCACAAAATATTTTATCTGTCGCCTCAAATCTAATTGCAAATAATCAAAATAGAGTTGGTAAAATGTTAACAACTACTATGGATGAAGGAGATCTGGTTAAATTAAATTGCTTTAAGAATGGTAAAGATGAAGCTATAGGAGTTTCTGATGAAATCGAAAAAAAAATTAAAAAAAAATATTCATATAATAATATAGCGATATTAGTAAGGGCAATATTTCAAACAAGAGAATTTGAAGAAAGATTTTTAAAAGTTGGAATTCCATATAGAATTTTAGGGGGAACTAAATTTTATGAAAGAGCAGAAATTAAAGACTGCATAGCTTACTTAAGGTTAATACACCAAGGAAAAGATGATTTAGCTTTTGAAAGAATTATAAATAATCCTAAAAGATCTATTGGAGATACCACTATTAAAACAATGCATAAATTCGCAAAAGAAAATAATTTAAGTTTAGAATTAACATCAATAAAAATGATTGAACAAAACTTAATTAAGCCAAAAACAAAAATTGGTCTTAGTTTTTTTCTAAATTCATTAAATAAATGGAGAAATGACCTAGAAATTAAAAAAGTTAGCCACATTAAACTATTACAAACAGTGCTTGATGAGTCAGGATATTCAGCAATGTTAAAAAATAAAAAAGATATAGATAATGAAAATAGATTGGAAAATATTAAAGAACTTCTTAGTGCAATGAAAGAATTTGATAACTTAGAGGGTTTCTTAGAACATGTCTCACTTGCAACATCAGTAGACCAAGAATGGGAGGGTGAAAAAGTAAACATGATGACTATGCATGGTGCAAAAGGTCTTGAATTTGATGTAGTTTTTCTTCCTGGTTGGGAAGAAGGTCTTTTTCCTCACCAAAAATCAATAGAAGAAAAAGGTCAAAATGGATTGGAAGAAGAACGACGTTTAGCCTATGTGGGTATCACTAGAGCCAAAAATAAAGCTATTATATCATTTTCTATGAACAGGTTTTATCAAGGTGACTGGATAGATAGTATGGCTTCAAGATTTATAGAAGAACTTCCTGAAAAACATTTAGAAAAAAATTCATTTTTTGAGGAAGAAATTGATGAAAATGATTTTGATTTTAATCAAGACTTTGAAATAGAAGAGGGATCCAGAAGCCCAGGATGGATAAGATATCAAAAAAGAATTAAATGAATAAAACGATCAAAACCTTAAGAAGTAAATTTAAGAATTATGAAATTGATGGATACATAGTTCCAAAGAATGATGACTATTTCACGGAATATTCTAAAATTAACAGATTAAAAACTATATCTAATTTTAGTGGTTCTGCGGGTTTAGCTATTATTTTGAAAAATAGAAATTATTTATTTACTGATGGAAGATACACTCTGCAAAGCCAAATGGAGTCTGGTAAAGATTTTAAGATTATTGACTCTAAAGAACTAGTAAATTGCAAATTATTCAAAAATAAAACTTTGGGAATAGATCCTAAATTGTTTACTTATAATCAAATTAATAATTTTTTCTTAAAAAATAATAAAATTAAATTTATAAATAAAAACTTAATAGATAAAATTACAAAAAAGAAAATTATTAAAGATTCTCTATTTTTTTCATTAAAAAAAAATATTGTTGGTGAAAGTCATAGATCAAAAATTAATAAGATATGTCAATATTTAAAAAAAAATAAGTGTGATTATTTATTTGTTAGTTCACCAGAAAATGTTGCTTGGATCTTAAATATCAGAGGTTCAGATGGGCCCAATAGCCCTATACCAAATTCTAGACTAATAATTAGTAAAACTAAAAAAATATTTTTTTTTAGCAAAATTAAAAAAGCTAGAAAAATTATTAAAGAAAAGATTATTGGACCAAATGAAATTATTAATATCAGTAAATTTCAGAAAAAAATATATGAATTAAAAGGTAGTAAATTTATAATTGATGACAAGTCGTGTTCAATATATTTTGAAGATATCATTAAATTAAATTTTAAAATTAAAGAAAGAGAAGACCCCACATATCTATTAAAAGCTATCAAAAACAAAGCTGAAATCAACAATATGATTAATGCACATATTTTAGATGGTGCGGCTTTAACTAAATTTATTTATTGGATAAAGTTTGTTAATAAAAAAAATATTAATGAAATCCAAGCACAAAATAAATTAGAAAGTTTTAGAAAATTAAATAAAACATATTTATATCCAAGTTTTGATACTATTGCAGGTGCTGGAGAAAATGGTGCAATAGTTCACTACAGAGCCAAAAAAGGCAGTTGCAAATCAATTACCAAGAAAGATATCTTTTTATGTGACTCAGGTGGGCAGTATAGATATGGTACCACAGATGTAACCAGAACAATTTGTTTTTCTCAGCCAAAAAAAAATATAAAAAATATTTTTACTAAAGTTTTAAAAGGTCATATTGCGGTAGCAACTACCAATTTAAATAAAGATAATATAGGAAAAAAAATTGATGTTAGGGCTAGAAAATTTTTAAAACAAAGTAATTTGGACTATAGTCATGGAACGGGTCATGGTGTTGGTTTTTTTCTTAATGTCCATGAAGGACCACAGTCAATATCTAAGTTTAATAAAATAAAAATACGTGAAGGAATGATTTTAAGCAATGAGCCTGGATATTACAAAAAAAATGAATTTGGAATTCGTATAGAAAACTTAGTCTATGCAAAAAGAAATGGGAGAAATTTTGTATTTGAAAATCTAACACTTGCTCCAATTGAAAAAGATTTAATTAATGAAAAACTTTTAACTTCTTATGAAAAAAATTATTTATTTAAATATCATTTTGAAGTTTATTCAAAAATATCTCAATATTTAAATTTAGAAGAGCGTAAATGGTTAGCTAGTTTTATTTAGCAACTTTAAAAATTGATCTTGATCTATAATAGTGATTTTAAGTTCTTTAGCTGTTTCAATTTTTTTTTTTGTTGGCTTTTCACCAATAATTAAATAATTCAATTTTTTTGAAACGCTGCTTACTGTTGTACCAGAATTTTCTTCTATTAAAGATTTAGCTTCAGCTCTACTGATACCATTAAGTTTTCCTGTTAACATAAAAGTTTGATTATTTAATAATCCATTTTTTTTTTTAGATATTGCATTTTTAATATTTAATATTTTGTGCAATTCATTTAAGATATTTATATTAACTTTATTAGAAAAAAAATTTTTAATTGATTTAATTTGAGTTTCTCCAATACCATCGATATTTAATAATTCATTATACATATTATTATTAGATAAAGATTTAAAATTTAAAAAAGATTTAAAATATTTTGAAAGAATTTTTGCATTTTCAAGCCCAATATGTCTAACTCCTAAAGAATAAATAAATCTTTCTAAAGAAATATTTTTTTTAATATTTATTGAATATTTTAAATTTTCAACAGATTGAGTGCCCCAGCCCTCCAATGTTTTTATTTTTTCAAAATTTAATTTAAAAATATCTTGAGGTTGTCTAATAAGTTTNAAATTATANAAATTTGTAACAATTTTTTTTCCAAATCCATCAATATTAAATGCATCTTTTGATACAAAATGTTTAATTTTTTCAATTGCTATTTTTTCACATTCATATCCTTCACTAGTGCATCTTCTTACAGCATCTTTTTTTTTAGTTATTAAATTAAATTCTTTAATTGTATTTGAGCCACAAGATGGACATTTTTTTGGAAAAATAAACTTTACACTATCTTTATTTCTTTTTTTAATATCAACTGATAGTATGTGAGGTATTACATCTCCTGCCCTTTCAACTGTAACTGTATCTCCAACTCGTATATCTTTTCGGATAATTTCATCCTCGTTATGTAATGTAGCATTTGAAACAATCACGCCACCTATATTAACAGGTTTAATCTTTGCAACAGGTGTTAATGCTCCTGTTCTTCCTATCTGAATATCAATACTAATTATTTTTGATACTGCTTTACTTGAAGAAAATTTATGTGCGATAGCCCATCTGGGTGCATTTGCCACAAAACCAAGTCTATTTTGAAGTTTAAAATCATTAACTTTGTATACAATACCATCTATATCAAAATCTAATTCTAATCTTTTTTTTTCAATTTCTTTGTAATTCATTAATAAATTTTTAACTCCAACAATTAATCTATTTAATGAGTTAGTATTGAAACCCCATTTATTTAATTTTTTTAAATACTCAGATTGACTTTTTGATTTTAACCCTTTTTCAAAGCCATATGTATATGCAATGAACTTTAAAGGAATTTTTTTTGTTTCTTCGGAATTTTTCTGTCTTAGAGAACCTGATGCAGCATTTCTTGGGTTTGAAAACTTTTCACTTAATTTTATAAAATCACTATTCTGAATAAAAACTTCTCCTCTTATATCAATTTCCTCTGGAAAATCTTTATCAAGAATATTTTTTGGAATATCAGTAAGAGTCAAAAGATTTGCTGTTATATCCTCACCTTCATTGCCATCTCCTCTAGATAATCCTTTTATAAATTTCCCATTTTTGTAAACTAAAGATGCGGAAATTCCATCTATCTTTGGCTCAGCACTATAAACAATTTTAAAATTATCATTTTGTGAAATAAAATTTAATATTTTTTTTTCAAAATTTAACAAATCCCCTTCATTAAAAGCATTAGCTAAAGATAGCATTGGAACTTTGTGCTTAACTTTTATAAAATTTTTTGATGGTTTGTGACCTACAATTTTAGAGGGTGAATTTTCTGATTTGAGAAACTTATAATTTTCTTCCAATAAGTAAATTTCTTTTTTTAATTCATCATACTCCTTATCTGAAACTTGTGGAGCACTATCATTATAATAATATTTATTATAAATATTAATTAATTTAATTTTTTTATTATATTTTTTTTGGATTTCTTTTATATTCATCTCAATTAAGCAGAGATTTAATCTTTTTTATAAGAGACTTTTCTTTTGTTTTCTCTTTATTTATTTTTCTTTTATTTTCTGTATATTTCTTATTAAAAACAGCATAAGATTTTTTATACCACTCAGAAGATTGATAATTGTAGCCTAAAAGGGTTGCATATTTTTGCGCTTCCTCGTTTAAGCCTATTATATAATGAACTTCTACTAACCGATGCAATGCTTCTTCGGTATATATTGTAGTTTCATAATCATTTATAACAGTTTGAAATCTATTGATTGCTGGTATCCATTTTTTTTTATCAAAATAGTACCTTCCAATATACATCTCTTTTGAAGCAAGAATATCATTTATATAATCTAATTTAAAATTAGAGTCTATTGCATACTCAGTATTTTCATAATTCTTAATAACTAATTCAAAATATTTTTTTGCATTAATTATTGATTTTAAATCTTTTTTTTCGTCTACGATTTGTTCATAATAAGAAACAGCAAGCAAATAATAAATATAATCTAGATCTTTATATTTTGGGTACACTCTTAAAAATCTTTTCAATTCCGCTATGGCATCACCATAGTAATCTTGAACATAATATGAATAAGCTGCCATCAATGCAGATTTGGGTGCCCAATCAGATTGTGGAAATAAAATTTCTGCTTCATTAAATTTTTGTGCTGCAAATAATACATCTCCTTCTTCTAGAGATTTCATGCCCTGCTCATATGCTTCTTGAACTTGTAATTCTAAACTTTTTTCATTAATTATTGATTTTTTCTCTACATCTTTAGAGCATGATAAAACAAAAAACATAATTAAAAATATTGAAAAAATATTATTTATTTTCATGACCTGTTTATACTTTGTTAAATTGTAATTTTAAAGTTATCTATATTATTAAGCTATGGATCTTAATAAATTTCTATTTATAAGAGTATGTGAAAGGTTTTTTTCCTTTATTTCTATAATCGAAAAATTCTCTTTATTTTGAAATACTTTTCTTAACAATTGGTTAGTTAAATAGTGGCCACCTTGAGAACAAACAACATCAGCTACAATTCTATAACCTGATGTATACAAATCTCCAATACAATCTAAAATTTTGTGATTAACAAATTCTTTTTCATTTCTCAAGCCCTCGGGGTTCAATATCTCATTGTCTTTAACAACTATTGCATTGCTTAAACTGCCCCCTTTAGCTAGACCATTTTTTTTGATTAATTCAATATCTTCATATAAACAAAATGTTCTAGAATTGTAAACATTAGTTAAATCATCTTCATAAACTTTAACTTTATTTCTTTGATTACCAATTTTCTTATTTTTATATTTTAGTTCAAAATCGATATTTAAACTTAGTGCAGATGGTTGTATTGAAATAAACCTTGCTCCATCTGAATATTCAATTTTTTTATTAATTTTAATAATCTTAATTGGTGCATCACATACTTTTATTCCTGATGATATAATTTTTTGAATAAATTCTTTTGCAGAGCCATCTAGAATAGGCACTTCCTCATTGTCTATTTCAATTAAGGCGTTATCAATACCTAGACCAAACAAAGCGCCCATTAAATGCTCTATTGTTGACACCTTTACTCCAAACTCATTTTCTATAGTTGTATTTAGAGAGGTATTTGTAACATTCATGAAATTTGGATAAACTAAGTTGTTATTTTTGATGTCTATTCTTTTAAAAACAATACCAAAGTTTGGTTGAGCTGGTTTTATACAAATATTTACATTTAAACCACTATGCAGAGCTACACCTGAAAATGAAACTGAGTTATTGATTGTTTTTTGATTTAAATATGACACCAGAAATATTTAAATTGTTTCTATGAAATTTTAAAAACAACTAATATTACAGGAAAAAACAGCTTTAACTAAATAGTTGAAAAAATTTTTCAAAAAAACCCTTATTTATAGTAGTTTTTGAAATTAATTTAACCTCATTTTGATTCAACCCATTATTTAATTTATTTGCCATCACTGGAAGCTCAGTTTCATCTTCACTAAAAAAGCTTTTAATGTAAGTGCCTGACATATATTTTTTGATTTTGATTTGATGATTTTCTAACAGTTTATCAAAAATAAAAGTTAAGCTATTTGAAATAGAAATGAAATTTATCTCCAGATAAGAATATTCTCTTTTTACATCAGCACTATTTGATAAAAAATTATTTTCATTAGAATCTTGATTAACAATAATCATATGCATAATGATTTGATCTTGGTAACTTTCTCTAAATATATCTTTTACTTCTTTTAAAGTATTTTCTAAATACTTTTGATCAATATGTTTATCATAATTCTTTTTTTTTACCGAAATATTAGTATTTAAAATTTTATTATCATCTATAATTAAAATAATATTTCTAATAAAATTATTTGTCATCTTCTCAATTTTATAAATATTTTCATCAAGAAATTTAGAAAGATTTCTTAACTCAATATCATCTTCAATCTTTAATTCTATGTTATATAAATTTGTTAAATTATTTTTATCATGAACAAATATTTGATATTTGTATTTAGAAATATAAAGAAAGGTTTCAAAATCAGTTTCGTCAATCATTTAGAATAATTTGATTTTCAATCCTGGCATCTATAATTTTATTATCTTCAAATTTATTGTCATTTAAAAATTCTAAAGCTAAATTAAGTGCAAGGTTAGTATTATTGTTTGGTAGTTTAATTATAGTATTATTTCTTAATTCTAAATCCCATCTTTTAGATGGAAAAAAATATAAATTTTTTATCTCTGCATAAGAAATTTTAGATTTATCGATAATTTCTTTAATACTGAAAAATTCAATTATATTTGGATTTCCAAAAATATAAGGTAATTGATTATTTGAAAAATCATTCTTTATAAGTTTTCCATTTGAACCCAAATAAAAAATTTGGCCACTTTTATTAATTTTTGCTAAAAATATAGTTTTTTTAATTTTAATATCTAGTGAAGATGGGTATCTTTTAAAAATTAAATATTTTTCTACTAAAGAATTTAACTCAATTTCATTAATTAGATCAATGTTATTGATTGAAAAAATATTATTTAAATTTAAATTTTTTATTTTTTTAAGTAAAATTGACTTACTCTTATCATCTAATCCAATAATATTAATATCATTGATGTTATGTAATTTTAAATCATTAAGATTGATATTGTTAATAGAGCCAACCAATATCAGTAAAAAAAAATAAATTAAAATTTTTTTACTTTTTCGTTGTTGCATCTTTTAAAATCCACTCAATTAGTTTTATAAACGATATTCCTCTATGCCTTGCTATTTCGGGAACAAGAGACAGCTTTGTCATACCTGGTTGTGTATTAATTTCTAATAAATAAAAATTATTTTTATAAAATTTAAAATCTGATCTGGTAACTCCATTGCAGCCAATAATCTTGTGTGCCTTAAGTGACAAGTCCATCACCTCATCTAATTTATTTTTTGGAAGTTGAACTGGAATTATATGTTCTGTTTTTGCATTAGCACTGTATTTAGCTTTGTAATCATAAAATTTTCTTTTTGGCTTTAGCTCTATTGCTCCTAATTTTTTATTACCCATTATTGCAACTTGAATTTCTCTTCCACCAATAAACTCTTCTATCATTATCTCTTTATAAATTTTCATTGAATTTAGGGTTTTTGAAATATTTTTTTTATTACAAATAAAGACGTTTACACTTGAGCCTTCGTTAATTGGCTTAATTACAACAGGAAATTTTAATTTTTTTTCTATAATTTTTATTAAATCATTATTTTTTTTTTCATAAGAAAATTTTATATATTTTGGTGTATTAATTTTATTTTTAATAAAAATTTTTTTTGATATTGCCTTATCCATTGCTAATGAAGATGCGATTACTCCTGAGTGGGTATATGGTATTTTAAATCCCTCTAAAATAGTTTGGATGTAACCATCTTCACCAAACTGTCCGTGTAAAGCATTAAATATTATATTTGGTTTAAATTTATGAATAACTTTTGATAAATTTTCATCTGGTTCAGAAATTTTTACATTATAACCATTTTTTTTTAGCTCTCTTGCAACTTGCAAACCTGTGTCCAGACTAATTAATCTTTCTTTTGAGACTCCACCCGCAAGTATTAATATATTTTTAATCAATTTATTCTAATATTTTTATTTCTGTTTGTAACTTTACACCTGTTTTCTTAAAAACACTTTCAGATACAAATTCTATTAATTTTTTCATATCATCAAATTTAGCATTGCCTTTATTTACAAAAAAATTACAGTGTTTTTTTGAAATACAGGCATCTCCAAATGACTTTTCTAGAGAAACTGATTCTTTGATTAATTGCCAAACTTTTTTATCTGATTGATCTAATGGATTTTTAAAAGTACTTCCACTAGTTTTAATTCTGGTTGGTTGTGCCTTTTCTTTTTTTTCTTTTAATTTTATCATTTCATTCTTAATTAATTCTGAATTTTTTTTAAAACCTTTTAAAGATGCACTTAAAAAGATTAGATCATTAGGCAATCCACTATCTCTGTATTTAAAATTGATTTCTTTTGCTGGTATTGTAATAACCTGCCCCAATCTATTGATAGCTTGTACTGAAATTAAAATATCTTTAAATTCTCTATCAAAACAACCTGCGTTCATTTTTATTCCTCCTCCAACTGTTCCAGGTATGCAAGATAAAAATTCAAATCCACCTAAACTATTGTTCATTGCAAATTCTGAAAGTAATCTATCGCTCACAGCACTTCCAGCAATAATTATATCTTCTGATAAAAGTGAAATATTATTAAAATTATTTGATAACTTGATTACAGCACCATCATAAGTTTTATCAGTAATTAAGGTATTTGATCCACCGCCCAAAATAAATAATTTTTCTTTATTTCCAATTATTTTTAAAAATTTAATTAATTCTTTTAAATTTTCTGCTTTATAATAAATTTTAGTATTACCACCAATGTTAAACCAATTTTTTTTTTTTAAATTATAATCAAATTTTATTTTTTCATTAAATTTCATCAATAGATCATCTCGGCTAAAAATCATTATAAATATTTAGGCATTTCTCTCATCCATGTTGAGATAGATCCTGCNCCCATTCCAATTACTATTTTTTTTCCATAAATATTATTTTTTATATATTTTGCTAATTGAAATCTATCATCTACTAAAAANAGTTTTACTTTTGAGTTTTTGATTATTTCTNTNGCAAAATTTTCATATTTAAAACCTAATTTTATTTTTTCACCAGCGGTAAAAATAGGAAGTAAAATTACTTTGTCTGCATTTTTAAATGCGNAAGTAAATTCTTTTTTTAAATCTTTTAATCTTGATATTCTATGTGGTTGAAAAATACATACTTTTTCATAACCTTTATAAACATCGCTTACTCCATCTAATACAACTTTGATTTCTGTAGGATGATGAGCGTAGTCATCAAAAAAGTCAACTTTATTAAATGTAAAAATCTTATTAAATCTTCTTTGAACTCCCTTAAAATTTTTTAAACCTCTTTTAATACTTGAAACATTTAATCCAATTGTAATTGCTAAAGCTGATGCTGCAACTGAATTTCTGATATTATGTATTCCTAATAGTGGAATCTTAATTCTTTTAATCAATCTATTTTTTTTATTTGGTAAAATTATCTTTAAATCAAACTCAGAATAATCTTTTGATTGTTTAATATTTTTAATACAAAAATTCGATTTTATATCAATGCCATATGTATAAAAATTTTTATTGCTTAGTTTCTTAATCAAATTTTTATTATTCTTGTCATCTATGCAAATAAAAGATTTTCCAAAAGATGGAACTTTATTTACAAACTTGATAAAATATTTATTCAACTCATCCATTGAGTTATAATAATCCATATGTTCTCTATCTATGTTAGTTATTATTGAATAAGTTGGAGGGATATAGACAAAACTACCATCTGACTCGTCAGCTTCTAAGATTGACCAGTCACTTTTGCCTAGTTTAGCAGAATTATTGATAGAATTTATGACGCCTCCATTAATAACAGTTGGATCTATTTTAGTCTCTTGAAAAATTGAAGCAACGAGTGATGTTGTAGTTGTTTTTCCATGAGAACCAACAACTACAATATTTTTTGTTAGAGAAACAATATTTGCTAGCATTTCTCCTCTTTTATAAATTGGTAATTGTTTTTTTT
>JGI20155J14468_10003311_pt1 | contig 11297 bp, 7 predicted proteins | sample COG_05_FD_14468 | JGI IMG/M metagenome (IMG submission 14468)
GCGGGAAACTTTAAATTGAAAGAAAAAAGTATTGATTGGATAGAGCTTTTAAAAGGAAAAGGCTCTGAATTTGTTGGTTATGAATATCTAGAAACTAGCTCAAGAGTTTTAAAGTATTCAGAAATCGAAGATGGTTTTATACTTGTGCTTGATAAAACACCCTTCTATCCAGAGTCTGGTGGCCAAATCGGTGATAGAGGTAAAATCTCATTTGAGGGTATAGATTTAAATGTAATTGATGTTCAGAAGCATAATGACATGATAATTCACTTATGTAAAGGTGTAGTTTTAGATTGGAGTAAGGTCGTAAGTGTTCAATGTGTCGTCAATGATTTTCACAGATCAAGTGTAAAAAGAAATCATACTGCTACGCATTTATTGCACGCTGCTTTAAAAAAAGAATTAGGGGACCAAGTTCAGCAAGCAGGTTCATTGGTACACCCAAATTATTTAAGATTTGACTTAACATATTTTGAAAAAATTACAGGGGATCAAATAAGAAACATTGAAAATATTGTTAATAGACAAATTCTATTAAATAGTGCTTTAAACACTTCAGTTAAAGCATACGATGAAGCTATTAGTAGTGGCGTAGTTGCCCTTTTTGGTGAAAAATATGGTGACAATGTTAGAGTTGTATCAACCGGTAAATTTTCAAATGAACTTTGTGGCGGAACTCATGTTAATAGCACTGGTGATATAGGATTATTTAAAATAACAGAAGAATCATCATTAGCATCTGGTGTGAGACGCATTGTTGCTGTTACCGGCACCACTGCAATTGAACTATTTCAAAACCAAGCTGATTTAATATTTAATATGCAGAGAATGTTGAATTGTAAGGAAGAAGAGTTACCTGATAGAATTAGTCAATTATATCAAGATAAAAAATCGTTAGAGAAAAAAATAAAGGAGTTAAACCAATCAGATGATTCAGATATTATTGCCTGGGTAAATAAAGCAAGTAAAGTTGGTGATTATATTTTTGTAATTGAATTATTGAGTATTGAAGGTGCTGATGAATTAAAGCGTGTAGGGGATCGACTTATCTCTGAAATTAAAAGCGGTATTGGTGTTTTATTTAACAATGCAAATGATAAACCCTCAGCTGTTGTTGTCGTCAGTGAAGATTTAGTTCATAAAAAAATAAACGCTGGAAGTTTAGCTAAGGAAATAGGCTCTTATATGGGCGGCGGTGGTGGTGGAAAACCTCAAATTGCGACAGCAGGAGGTCGTCAATTTGGTGTTGTTGAAAAAGCTATTATCAAGACAGAAAAATTAATTTTAAAAGTTTTAAACAAGGAGCTGTAAATCATATTATGTCTAATCAGAAAATAAATGAAAGAAAACCTATTCGTGAACTAATTCAAACTGATAATGCGCCCAATGCTGTTGGAACATACAGTCAAGCAGTTTCTGCGGGTGGTTTTTTGTATACTTCTGGTCAAGTTGGAATTAATCCGCATACTGGTGAAATGGTTTCTGGCAATACAAAAGAGCAATGCCTTCAAGTTCTAAAAAATATTTTAGCTATTCTTGAGGCAAGAAATCTTTCTTTGGTAAATATTGTTAAGCTCAATGTGTTTTTAAAAGATTTGAATGACTTTGGTGACTTAAATGATACTTTTGTTGATTTCTTTGGCAATACAAATTTCCCTGCAAGGTCAACTATTGAAGTAGCTGGTTTACCGCTTGGAGCCAGAGTAGAGATTGATTGTATCGCAGTAGAGGGTTAATGAGTTCTAAATCCTTATTTTTTTCATTATTGCTATCTTATAATCTTAATGCCCAAATTAACGAAGTAGATTCAACNTTGATTAAAAATTCTCGGCAAGCCTTTCTNTTTTCACTTGTTCCAGGCGGTGGNCAATTTTATAACCAGAAATACATTAAAGGTTCTTTAGTCATGGGCCTGGAAACTTTGGCATTTTATTCATGGTTAGAAAATTCAAAAATTTATAAAAATTATGATTCTGATATATATTCTCTTAGGCAAAACAGATATCTTGAAAAGCGAAATAAATATGCCTGGTGGGTAATATTCCTTTATTTTTACAGCATGATTGATGCGATGGTTGATGCGCATTTGAGTCCATTTGATGAAATAATGAGTACATCTATTGATGATGTAGGAGGAGAAGACAATGAAAAATAATAGAGAGCAATGGGGGTCTAGACTGGGCTTTATTTTAGCAGCTTCTGGTTCTGCTGTTGGACTTGGTAATATTTGGAAATATCCTCATATGGCTGGACAAAATGGTGGTGCTGCTTTTACGATAGTCTATTTGATTTGCATACTTATAGTTGGATTACCAGTATTGTTGGGAGAATTGGCCATCGGCCGTAATACACAATTAAGCCCTGTCGGTGCATTTAAGAAACTTTCAAATGCATCTTATTGGAAATGGGTAGGGTTTCTTGGAGTTTCATCAGCTTTTGTGATATTATCTTTCTATGGTGTAGTAGGTGGTTGGACTTTAAGATATACGTTTTTTTCTTTGTTCGGTGGTTTTGATGCACTTTCAGGGAATTCAGATTCTTCCGCAAAAATATTTAGTCTTTTTGTGAGCAATGATATAAATCCAATTTTTTGGCTAATTCTATTCATGTCATTATGTATGTTTATAATTATTAAAGGAGTTAAATCTGGTATTGAACAAGCTGCAAAGATCATGATGCCAATCATTATTGTTATACTCATTCTTTTAGTCATTAAAGGTTTAAGTCTTGAAGGAGGTAAGAAAGGATTAAAATTTCTTTTTATGCCTAAATTTTCAGATCTAACTCCATCAAGCATCGTTATGGCGCTTGGCCATGCTTTTTTTACTTTAAGTCTGGGTATGGGTACAATGATAACATACGGTAGTTATTTAGGTAAAAATCAAAACCTTATTAGTTCTGCACTTTGGGTAATAATACTAGATACTATTATCGCTATGTTGGCCGGGACTGCTATTTTCACAATAGTATTTGCAATGGGTGCAGATCCAAGCTCAGGTCCAGGTCTTATTTTTGAAGTACTGCCCACTATCTTTCCGCAAATTGGTGGTGGAGTCATATGGGGCACATTGTTCTTCTTTATTTTATTTATGGCCGCTTTAACATCGGCAGTATCAATACTAGAAGTAATAACATCATATTTTATTGATCAAAAAGGATGGACAAGAGAAAGGGCTACATTATCTTTTGGTATATTAATTACAATTGTAGGGATGTTTTGTTCTTTATCCATGGGCTCTTTTAATGATTTTAAGATTATTTTTAATATATCCTTTATGGATTTTCTCGATGAATTATCATCTAAGTATATGTTACCAATTGGTGGAGCGCTTACAGCTCTTTTTATATTAAGTAAATGGTCTGTTAAAACATTTTTAGATGAAATACTTGTTGGCGTTCAAACTCGAAAATTTGATAAAGGGTTGCTTCTAAATTTTTTAAAAGTGCTTCTTATAGTTTCTTCTTTTATTGTCGGACTTATTATTCTTAATGAGCTTTTTGAACTTTTTTTTGGTTCTTCTCTGCAAAAAATAGCAGGTTTTTAACAAAAGGTTAATAAAATATGATTTTAGCTAGGGTTATTCCAAAAGATTCAAATTCGTTTAAAAAAAATAGAAAGAGAATGTCTTTCTTCGTTCAATTCGTTGATAAGTATAACATTTCATATTTGTTTGGTGTTTGGACTGCTACTATTGCTGGTTATGTTTATCTTTTAGGTAATATTGATCGTTATAGCTACTGGGAATGGTCTGGATTACCTAATGGAGTTTTAAGGATACTTTTAAGTACATTATTTTTTTATAGTTTTTCTAGTTTTGGTTTCTGGCGTACTTCAAATAAGCGCTTGGAACAAGCAGCCCTCATTTATAATTCTTTTTTTTACTTCGCTTGTTTTATTTTGGGAAGTTTGAGTTTTAATGTTTTGGAATTCAATTCTGTTGGCTACTTACCATACTTAGCTTTTATCATTTCAGGTGTTTTGATTTACGAGTTTAAAGTTTTATACAATTTAGAAAGTGGAAACTGGTCAGTTGATAGTTGGAACAAAAAGAATTCATATATGATAGCCGCTTTTATTTTAATGGTTTTTGCCACATTTCTTGGTTATGTCCTCGATGACCCGATCATAAGTACTGTTGGAATTGTTTCTCTTTTTTTCCCGGCGGTGGTATTGATTTGGCCAAGTGATGTAAGACATATTAAACGTTTACAATTCTATCCTCTTTTTACATTTGCAATGTTTACATGCGTTAGAGCACCATGGTTTTTTATAATACTAGCAATACTTTTCTTTTTCCTAAGATCAACTAATTATTTTAAATATGGAATAGTTTATCCTTCTTTTGGGGTACATCTAGAAGAAATAAATTCGGATGTATGATGCCATCATTGTGGGTGCTGGTCCAGCAGGATCTAGCGCAGCTATCTACTGTAATAAACTAGGTCTCAATACTTTATTATTGGATAAGTCTATATTCCCTAGAGATAAAATTTGTGGTGATGCTCTATCTGGGAAAAGTGTAAAAATCTTAGAAGAGTTAGATTTATTACAAGATTTAGATAAACTAGATGGCGCAATCGTTAATAGAATTATTTTTGGAAATCCAAATCATTCTGAATGTGAATTGCATCTTAATAAAAGCTTAAATAAAAGGCATATTTCTCATGGTTTTGTAATCCCAAGAAAAATATTTGATAATTATTTATTTAAAAAAGCTAGTGATGTTTCTAATGTGGTAAGTGGTTTTAAAGTCGAAGATCTTATCTATGATAAAAGTCAAGTAGTTGGAGTTAAAGGGAAGTCTAATAAGGGAATACATAAAAAATATTTTGGTAATATTGTTCTAGGCGCTGATGGACCTTACTCCATAGTTTCAAGAAGAACAGGGCTATATAATTCTGATATGAATTATACTGCAGTTGGGTTGAGATGTTATTATGAAAATGTTGAAGATTTAACGGATCAAATAGAACTTCATTATGTAAACGAGACTATTCCTGGATACTTTTGGATTTTTCCTGCTGGTAATAAAAAAGCAAATATTGGTGTTGGTTTACTAAAAAGTAGAGCAAAAAAAAAGAAGTACGACCTCCAACAAATAATGAAGCAAGTAATAAATTCAAAAAATTTCAAGCATAGGTTTAAAAATTCAAATGCACTTGAAAAACCAAAAGGATGGAATCTACCATTCGGAAATACGAAAAGAGAAAACCACGGTAATGGTTTTTTGCTTCTTGGTGATGCTGCCGGGTTGGTTGATCCTTTCACTGGGGAAGGTATCGGTAATGCAATGGAATCAGGAAAAATAGCTGCAGATATTGTGTTGAAAGCAAAAAAAATAAATAATTTTTCAAATCAAATTCTTTCAGAATATGACAAAGTACTTTGGGAATATTTAGGTAGTGAACTCAAAACTAGTACTCTATTATTAAAGTTAGCTCATTATAGAATTCTACTTAATTTTGTAATTGATAGGGCAAGCAGAAATAAAAATATAAAAAATATGATTTCAGGTATGCTTGCAGATGAAGTTCCTAAAACAGAATTATCAAATCCAATGTTCTATCTAAAAACATTATTTAGTTAAGCTATGAAGCAAACGGAATTATTAAAAAAGTTAAACCTATCTACTTACGTCGCATTAGATTTTGAGACAACTGGCTTAGACCCAGATTTTGACAGAGTTATCGAGGTTGCCGCTATTGTATTTAAAAATGGTAAACCTAAAAAAACATTCTCCACACTAGTAAATCCAGAAAAAAATATTTCACCTTTTATTACAAATATTACGGGTATATCTAATGCGATGGTCAACACTGCTCCAAAGGAATCTGAAATTATAAATGAATTAATGAAGACAATTGGTGATCATCCTATTGTTGCACATAACATTAAGTTTGATTTGAATTTTCTTACAAAATTATGTGTAAGGCATAATTATGATCTTCCAAAAAACACACTTTACGATACACTACAGTTGGCAAGATCAGTACTTTTTGACCATCCTGTTTTTAATCTTTCTGCTTTGTCCGAGTTTTATGGCCTTGATGCATCAGGGAGTCATAGAGCAGAAAAAGATACAGAAAATTGTGGGCAAATATTTTTACACCTGCTTGATGAATTAATGTGTCATAATCTTGAGGAACTTTCTAGTGTCTTAGCCGTCTTAGATAAATATGAAGTTCCTAACAAGAAGCTTTATGTTGACGCAGCAAATATTTTAATAAAGATTGGTGATCCTAAAGTTGCTTTGAAAAATAGATTAATTGACAGAGAGTCGGGGCATAGTATTTATGAATTTTCAGGGTCACAAAATATTCAAAATTTGAGTGCCTCAGACGTATTTGGATCCAAAGGAGTGCTTTCAAAAAAATATGATTGGTTCGAAGACAGAGCAAATCAAGTAGAATATGCAAATACATGTGATAACATATTTGCTGGAAATGACTCTGGTGTCCTAGAAGCGGGAACAGGGTTGGGTAAGTCTATGGGGTATCTTTTTGCAGCGATTAAAAGAAAATACGAAACAGATAAAAGGGGCCCTGTTGTAATAGCCTGTAATACTAAACATTTACAAGATCAGTTATTCTATAAAGATTTGCCAAAATTATCGGAGGCATTAGATACTTCCATCAAAGCATTACTAATTAAAGGAAGAAAAAATTATTTATGTAAAACACGGTTTGATTGGTTTATCAGTGATCGAAATACAATAGGTGTGGATGATATCGAGTCAGTGATACCAATACTCTTTTGGTTACATTATACTAGGTCTGGCGATTTGTCTGAATGTAATGGCTTTTTTAACTCTAGGAAAACTTGGATTGTTTCTATGATTTGTAGCGATACCGGTTTTTGTACAGGGAATATTTGTAGTAAAAACCATGGATGTTTTTATGGTTCGATACGAAAGCAAATGTATGAGGCTGATATACTTGTAGCAAACCATTCCTTATTGTTATCTGAAGCTAAGGTCCCTGGTATTTTACCTGAACACGATACTATCATCATAGATGAGGCTCATAATTTGGTAAAAGGAGGGTATGATCAATTTAAAATAAGTCTCGATTATAATAGTATAACCTCATTACTTAGATCGTTAAATCCTTCTAATCCTCGATCAAAAAGATGGAATAATATTTTGATGTCCATATCTGATAGCGAACCCTTATTGAAAAGTTTAAGAGAAAAGTTAATATTAGAACTAGATAGGGTTAAAAGTTCATTTATTGCCTTTATGAATGAGCTCGCAGTAAATAATGAATCTGAATTTGATATTAAAAAATCTTATCAAGAGCGACCAATTATTAACTCATTAATAAAAGAATATTCTTCATTAACTCCAGAATTATCAAGCTTTTCTAACAGCTCTTACAAACTGTCCGTTTGTTTCAAAAATATAAGTAGTTTTGTTTTAAAACTTGATACAAATAGATCAAAATATACTTTTTTACATAGTATTCTTGAAAAAGGCTTAGAAAATATCAATGTTTTGAATGATTCAATAAGCTTACTAACGGGTTCTCAAGATAATGATTGGGTTTATTGGAAAGAAGGGTATTATAATTCTAAAAAAGAATTAGACAGTGACCTTCAAGTCTCCTTACACGCTTCGAAAATTGATATTTCAGAAGTCTTAAGACGAAGGTTGTATGATAAAAACGTAAACTTTATTTTAACCTCAGCTACAATAAAAGTAGAAAATTCATTTGATTATTTTTTACATAGAAATGGCCTCGAGAATTCTGCAAGTATAGTAACAAGAGAATACACAAGTCCTTTTTCTTACTACGATCAAGTAAAATACTATCAATATGGTGGATCTAGAGATATAACAAATGATATTGGACAACTAGCAGATCTTATTTATCATGTCCATAAGACTTATAAAAAAAGGACAATGGTTCTATTTACTTCTGTAAAAATGCTGGAGAATGTTTCGAAAAAAATAAAAGAAAGGTTAGGCGGTAATAAAATACCGCTTTTTGCTCAATCTAAAGGAGCTTCAAAGCCTTCGATCATAAAAGGAATGCACTCAAATGATAATGCCTTGCTATTCGGAACAAATAGTTTTTGGGAAGGGGTTGATTTGCCTGGTGAATTATTAGAAATATTGATTGTTGTTAAGCTTCCTTTTGATGTCCCATCTGATCCTCTTATAAAGTCTTATTCAAATCATTTAGACAAGAATGGTTATAATAGTTTTATGAACTTTACTATTCCAGAATGCACTACAAGATTTAGACAAGGCTTCGGGCGACTTATTAGAACTACTTTTGATTCTGGCGTTTTTATCAGTCTTGATAATAGAATTATAACAAAAAGGTATGGAGATGTTATTCTAAACAGTATACCAACTGATCCAGAAATTTTTACAGATTATCATTCAATTCGTTAGTCTTTTTTTCAGAGGTTAATTCTTTGTAATAGATGCTAACTTCATTCTAAATTAATCAATGTCGACCCTTCGGATTACTAAAAAAACATTTACTTTTGAAGACTTTTCGCCATTGCTCAATGGTCCTTTAAAAGTAGTATTAGATCGGTCCATTCCAAAAAAAGTAAAAAATTCCTATCAACAATTATTAAAGATACTCGCATCCGGTAAAATAGTTTACGGTGTTAACACTGGATTCGGGAAATTGAGTAATATAAGAATCGATGAAGCAGATCAAGAAAAATTGCAATTAAACTTGGTTCGTAGTCACTCAGCAGGTATAGGGGATTTTCTGGACATTGGAATTGTAAGAGTGGTTATGGCTTTAAAAGTATTGACTTATTCTCATGGCCATAGCGGTGTGCATCCGGAAACAGTAAGAAAGCTAGTTCAATTTTTAAATAATGATTTAGTTCCAGCTGTTCCTGAGAAAGGTTCCGTAGGTGCGAGTGGTGATTTAGCTCAATTAGCTCATATCGCTAGCTCGATTATTGGTGAAGGTCAAATCATTCAAGATGGAAAAGCTGTTTCTTCAAAAATTCTTTTAAATAAAATGAAAATTAACCCACTAGTATTACATCAAAAAGATGGCATTAGTTTGGTAAATGGTACTCAATTTTCTACAGCGATCGCAGTCAAAGCCTTAGCTAGTGGATTTAATATCCTTGATGCTGCAGACAGTATAAGCGCTTTATCTGTAGAAACAAGTTTATCAAGCAGAAATACATTTAACTCTGCCATACATAAACTTAAAAAGCACAAAGGTCAAATTATTTCTGCGAGTAATGTTTGGAAAATGACAGCTGGAAGTCAGATAGTTAACTTTCATAAAAATTGTGATGTCGTTCAAGATCCTTATAGCTTTAGATGTATTCCACACATTCATGGTGCATGTAGAGATGCAATAGTTCAATCATCCGAGACTATTAACAATGAAATTAATAGCGTAAGTGACAACCCTTTGATTTTGAGCAATGGTGACATTGGCTTCTCAGGTCATTTTCATGCTGAACATGTAGCAATAGCATTAGATCATATGAGCATAGCAATAGCAGAAATTGGAGCTGTCTCTGAAAGAAGAATACATTATTTTATGAAAGGTGTAGAAGGGAAATTTCAACCTTTTCTTGCTAAAAACCCTGGAATAGAGTCAGGTTACATGATTGCTCATGTAACTGCATCCGCGCTTGCTTCTGAAAATAAGACGTTAGCTCACCCTGCTAGTGTAGACTCACTGCCTACCTCAGGTGGTCAAGAAGACCATGTCAGTATGGCTCCATGGGCAGGTTCTAAACTACTAACAATTCAAAAAAATGTACTTAACATACTAGCAATAGAGTTGTTAATAGCTAGTGCTTCATTTACTCTCTATCATTCAAAACTGAAGCCAGGAAAGGGTACTAGTTTATTGTTAAAAAATATTCAAAATATAATTAATGCAAAAAAAGGCGACCGTTCATTAACAATCGAAATAAATAAGCTAAAAGATATTATTGAAAATGGAAAAATATTTAAAATACTAAAGAATAAAGGGTTATTGGAGTAGTATATGGAAAACAAAATAAAATTTAGGAAAGGATATACATTTGATGATGTTTTACTAGTTCCTCAAAAATCAAAAGTTCTGCCTAAAGAGACTAATCTTAAAACTAGATTAACAAATAATATAAAATTAAATATTCCAATTATTAGTGCCGCGATGGATACTGTAACTGAGGAAGCCATGGCAATTGCAATGGCAAGGGAGGGTGGACTAGGCGTTATACATAAAAATTGTTCGATTGAATTTCAAAAGTCCATGGTTGACAAAGTTAAGCGATCAGAAAGCGGTATGATATTAAAGCCTGTTACAGTAAGACCTAATCAAAACATAAATGATGCTAAAAAAATTATGTCTGAATTTAGAATAAGTGGTTTGCCCGTTGTGAAAGAAGATAAATTGGTAGGTATTATTACGAATAGAGATATTCGTTTTCAGATTGATGGAAATATGGAAGTCTCAGCATGCATGACTTCAGAAAATTTAATTACTGTACCCTTAGATACGTCCTTAGAAGATGCTGAAGAATTGTTACACAAGCATAGAATTGAAAAGTTATTAGTTGTAAATGATTCAGGAGACTTAGCAGGGCTTATAACTGTTAAGGATATAAATAAGAAGCAGCAATATCCAGCCGCTTGTAAAGATAATAATGGAAGATTAAGAGTAGCTGCAGCTGTTGGAGTAGCTGGCGATACAAATGAGAGAGTAAAAGAGCTCATAGATGCAGAAGTTGATGCAATTGTTGTTGATACTGCACATGGCCACTCAAGAGGTGTACTTGATACTATCTCCCAGTTAAAAGCACAACATTCCAATATCTCTATCATTGCTGGTAATGTAGCTACAGGTTATGGCGCAGAAGCGCTTATGGATGTTGGTGTTGATTGTGTTAAGGTAGGAATTGGTGCAGGGGCTAGCTGCACAACTAGAATAGTTGCCGGTGTAGGGGTTCCCCAATTGACTGCTATTCTCGATGCTGTAAATGTAGCAAAGAAAGCAAATATTCCTATAATTGCTGATGGTGGACTAAGATATAGCGGAGATATTGCAAAAGCATTGGCTGCTGGCGCAGATACAATTATGTTAGGGAGTGTTTTAGCTGGTATGGACGAAAGTCCTGGAGAGACTATATTGTATGAAGGGAGACAGTATAAAACTTTTAGAGGTATGGGCTCGATAGGAGCTATGGAAGAAGGAAGCGGTGATCGATACTTTCAGGAAGACACAGATAATAAAAAATTAGTACCTGAGGGTATCGAAGGAATGGTACCGTTTCGTGGTCCAGTAAAAAACACTATACACCAACTAACTGGCGG